>ULUJ01089438.1_pt1 | contig 24045 bp, 20 predicted proteins | sample 1958381 | NCBI WGS metagenome assembly ULUJ01 (sample SAMEA4835757, study PRJEB28245) | human gut metagenome | biome: gut microbiome; material: fecal sample | place: Denmark | collected 2008 | reverse complement strand
ACGTTTGTATACAATATTATATTTCAGGGACTTTACAAAAATATACCAGAATTCTCCATAAAACAGAAATTGTCAGTCTTTTTCTTATTCACATCTATCATATATTTATACTTCAGGCAAAAACAAAAAAAATTCAGCAATCCGACATTTTTCTTCCTGTCTTCCACAGCCACAACTTGTAATTCGAGAAGTTATTTTATAAATTAACTGCTAGTATCATCTTTCTTTTATAGGTAGTTCAGGAAAGAATCATTATTTTTGCAAACAAAAGTGTAAAACGAAAACGCTATGACAGAAATGAAAGTAACGGAAAGTTCTGAAAAGAAAAGTCTGAACTTTATTGAACAAATTGTAGAAAAAGATTTGAAGGAGGGAAAGAACGGAGGAAGAATACAGACCCGTTTCCCGCCTGAACCAAACGGATATTTACATATAGGCCACGCTAAGGCCATCTGCATGGACTTCGGTATCGCCCAGAAATATGGAGGTGTATGCAACTTGCGCTTCGACGATACAAACCCGACCAAGGAAGATGTAGAATATGTAGAAGCAATAAAGGAAGACATTCAGTGGCTGGGATATCAGTGGGGACACGAATATTATGCTTCCGACTACTTCCAGCAGCTGTGGGACTTTGCCATTCGCCTTATTAAAGAAGGTAAGGCTTATGTTGACGAACAGACTTCGGAAGAAATTGCAGCCCAGAAAGGTACTCCTACACAACCCGGAGTAGAAAGTCCTTACCGTAACCGTCCGATAGAAGAAAGTCTGGCTCTTTTCGAAAAGATGAACAACGGTGAAATAGAAGAAGGTAAGATGGTACTTCGCGCCAAGATAGATATGGCCAACCCGAACATGCATTTCCGCGACCCGATTATCTACCGTGTCGTTAAAACTCCTCATCACCGTACGGGAGATAAATGGAAGGCTTATCCGATGTACGACTTTGCACACGGACAGAGCGACTATTTTGAAGGTGTAACTCACTCTCTGTGTACACTGGAATTTGTGGTTCACCGTCCGCTGTATGATTTGTTCGTAGACTGGGTAAAAGACGGAAAAGATCTCGACGACAACCGTCCCCATCAGTATGAGTTCAACAAACTGAACCTCAGCTACACTTTGATGAGTAAACGTAACCTGCTGATTCTGGTTAAAGAAGGTCTGGTAAACGGTTGGGATGATCCTCGTATGCCGACTATCTGCGCATTCCGCCGCAGAGGATATTCTCCAGAGTCTATCCGCAAGTTCATCGATAAAATCGGTTATACTACTTATGACGCGCTGAACGACTTCGCCCTGCTGGAAAGCGCTGTCCGCGAAGACCTGAACGCACGCTCTACACGTGTTTCAGCCGTGCTGAATCCAGTCAAGCTGATTCTTACCAACTATCCGGAAGGAAAGGTCGAAGAGATGGAAGCTATCAACAACCCGGAAGATCCAAACTCACCTACTCACATCATCGAATTCAGCCGTGAGTTGTGGATGGAACGCGACGACTTCATGGAAGATGCTCCGAAGAAGTTCTTCCGTATGACCCCGGGACAGGAAGTCCGTCTGAAGAATGCATACATCGTGAAGTGTACCGGATGCAAGAAAGACGAAAACGGAAACGTGGTAGAAGTATATGCCGAATACGATCCGAATACCAAGAGCGGCATGCCAGAAGCCAACCGCAAGGTGAAAGGTACATTACACTGGGTAAGCTGCAATCATTGCTTGAAAGCAGAAGTCCGCTTGTACGACCGCTTGTGGAAAGTTGAAAACCCGCGTGACGAAATGGCTGCTATCCGCGAAGCAAAGAACTGCTCGGCACTGGAAGCGATGAAGGAAATGATCAATCCGGATTCACTGAAAGTTCTGAAGGAATGTTATGTAGAAAAATTCCTGGCAGATGCCAAACCGCTCGACTACTTGCAGTTCCAACGTATCGGATACTTCAATGTCGATAAGGATTCTACTCCGGAACATCTGGTATTCAACCGTACCGTATCGCTGAAAGATACCTGGAGCAAAATCAATAAATAAGCATATTATACCATTTGGTATAAAAGCCGGAAACACAGATTGCGCAAAAACTGTACACATATGAAAAGATGGGGACATGCATTTGCGTAATCTGCGTTTTTATTTATATCTCTTTTAAAAAAAACATCAAATTATGAAGGACGACTTGTCTTCAATCTTCCATAAACCAGAGTTCAAACAGTTGCTGGCTAAATATTCGGATATGATAGAGAATCATACCTCTATTTACCTGGAACCTGACGAAATCACCTTATTGGCCGAATTTTACGCCAGTATGGGAAATATCAGAGCTTCTGAGGAAGTAGTGGACTATGGCCTGTCGCTTCATCCGGACAATCTGGACATATTGATATTCAAATGCCACAACCTGATTGTCAAAGGATATACCATCGAAGCACAGGAAGTACTCAACTCCATAGCAGATACGAACGACTATGAGGTAAGATTATTGCAGGCCGAACTCTATCTGGCACAAAAACGGAACCAAGAGGCCGACGAACTGCTGGAACAGCTTTATCAGGACGAGAAAGATATAGACACCATGCTCGACATCGCTCACCTGTACATGGACGACCACCAAAAGAAAAACGCATACCACTGGTTACAGAAAGCCAGCAGCCAGGATCCGGATAACCTGGGCGTATTGGAAGAACTAGCGTCTTATTACTTTAGCTTTGGCAATCCGGAAGAAGCTGCCGACCTATACAACCGGCTGCTCGACGAAGCTCCTTATACCATCGATTTCTGGCATAACCTGATACGGTGCTATCTCCGTATGTATAAGCCAGAAAAGGCTATGGAAGCAGTCGACTTTGCCATGGCCATAGACGAAACGAACCTGATAACATGGGAGCTGAAAAGTAATGCGCTGCTGCTGGAAAATGAAATAGACAAAGCATTGGAGTGCCTTTTCTACATTGAAAAGTATACTACAGAAAAGCCGTACATCCAGAATATCATTCTGTCTATCTATTTCCTTACGCAAAATTATCAGAAAGTACTGGAATATGCCGACAAGATAACGAAGAGTGGCAACCTTGCCGACTTTGAAATGGCAGCTCTGTATCATAAAAAAGGATACTCACATTTGCAACTGGGAAATGTCCAAGGCTGCGAAGAGGATATCGAACAAGGACTGGCATACGATAACCATAACAGTGATCTCTACCTGCTGAAAGGAGAATTACAGCTTACAGAAGGGAAAACGGAAGACGCACAACAGGCATTCCACTACGGCCGACTGTTTGCCGAAGATGAAACAGATGCCATTTCCTATACAGGAAATGCTTACTTCCATCACAAATACTGGCAACAGGCATTGAGCTGCTTTAAGGAACAGGAAGAACTGGCTCCCGAAACAATGCGTATCCATTATTACCATATAGCCTATTGTTACTATCGCATGGGACTGGAAGAGGAAATGCTGACCTATCTGGTACGAGGAGCCATCTTCTCTCCCGAATCACTGAAAGAGGAAGGACAGCATCATACACCCTTCGAAGAGGATGCACATTTCCTTGAACTCGGAAAGGCTGTTTTCCAGAAAATTGAAAATGGAGAAATCAATCCTATGAAGTATCTCCAAGATTAAGGGTATAATAAAACTGAAAGCAAAAGAAAAGTTTTTCTGACAAATGTTTGGTTTTTACATTTAATCACTTTATATTTGCCACGAACAAAGAAATAAATCAAGTATGAATAATAATCTGACTATCCGCCATCATCATGCTCCTGACGTAAAAATACGGTAGGCTGATGTGTCGTACAGTTACAGAAATAGAAAGGCTTGCCGTATTGCGGTAAGCCTTTTTTTATTCGATAATTTAAATTTAATAGAATATGCTTAGAATTGCCGTCCAATCAAAAGGCCGTTTGTTTGAAGATACTATGGCCTTGTTTGCAGAAGCAGACATCAAACTATCTACTTCGAAACGTACCTTGCTTACGCAAGCATCCAATTTTCCAATTGAAGTTCTCTTTCTGCGCGATGACGATATTCCGCAAAGTGTGGCAAGCGGAGTAGCCGACTTGGGTATCGTAGGTGAAAATGAATATGTAGAACGAGCCGAACGTGCTGATATCGTTTACCGTCTGGGATTCAGCAAGTGCAGATTATCGCTGGCTATTCACAAGGAAGAAGAATATAACGGACCATCGTGGTTCAACGGTAAGAAAATCGCGACCTCTTATCCCGGTATCCTGAAAACCTATTTGAAAGAGCAAGGTATCGATGCCGATATCCATGTCATTACCGGATCAGTAGAGATCGCTCCCGGCATAGGACTTTCGGATGCTATATTCGATATTGTCAGTTCCGGTTCTACGCTGATCAGCAACAACCTGAAAGAAGTGGAAGTGGTGATGAAAAGTGAAGCATTGCTGATAGGCAATCCCAATCTGACACCGGAAAAGCAGGAAGTACTGAAAGAGTTTCTATTCCGTATAGAAGCCGTAAAAGCTGCTGAGGATAAGAAATATGTGCTGATGAACGCTCCTACAGATAAGGTAAAAGAGATCACAGCCGTCTTGCCGGGCATAAAGAGTCCGACAATCATGCCTCTGGCAACAGAAGGATGGAGCAGTGTACACACGGTAATCGACCAGAAATGTTTTTGGGAAATCATCGGCAAACTAAAGGCACTAGGAGCCCAAGGCATTTTGGTACTGCCTATTGAGAAAATGATTTTATAATTTAATGAATTAAAAATGTCTCGTATTATGAATATCATACGTTACCCCGAACGCCCGAAATGGAAAGAACTGCTGAAACGTTCTGCCCTGCACACCGAAGATCTCCGTGAAACTGTTTGCAAAATACTGGGAGAAATTCGGGCAGAAGGTGATCGTGCTGTTATCCGTTTCGAAGAGCAATTCGACAAAGTAAAATTAGATTCACTGGAGGTTACGGAAAAAGAATTTGAGGAAGCCGAAAAAGCAGTCGACGTAAAACTCAAAGAGGCCATTATGCTGGCTTTGAACAATATCCGCACGTTCCATGCCGCACAAAAATTTGAGGGAAAGAAAGTAGAAACACTTCCGGGCGTCACCTGCTGGCAGAAAGCTGTTGCCATAGAGAAAGTAGGTCTTTATGTACCGGGCGGAACAGCTCCCTTGTTCTCTACCGTACTGATGCTTGCCACTCCGGCACAAATTGCCGGATGCAAGGAAATCATATTGTGTACACCTCCCGACCGGGAAGGTAAAATTCATCCGGCTATCCTGTATGCAGCACGCGCGGCTGGTGTAAAAAGAGTATTCAAGGCCGGTGGAGTACAAGCCATTGGAGCCATGGCATACGGTACTGACAGCATTCCCAAAGTATATAAGATATTCGGGCCAGGCAACCAATATGTCACAATAGCCAAACAGCAGGTTGCCCTGCGTGATGTAGCCATTGACATGCCTGCCGGACCATCGGAAGTGGCGGTACTTGCCGATGACACAGCCAATCCGGTATTTGTTGCGTCCGACCTTCTCTCACAGGCTGAGCATGGTGCCGACAGTCAGGCCATACTGATAACAACCTCCGAGACACTGATTGACGAGGTAGCGGCAGAAGTAGACCGGCAACTGGCTGAGCTTCCCCGCAAGGCTCTCGCCGAAAAATCACTTCAGTCGAGTAAGCTTATTCTGGTAAAAGAAATGCAAGAAGCTGTCGACATGATTAATGAATACGCACCTGAACATTTAATCATCGAAACAAAAAATTACATGGATATAGCCGATCAGGTTGTCAATGCCGGGTCTGTATTTCTGGGCTCATACTCACCGGAAAGTGCGGGCGACTACGCATCGGGTACCAACCACACCCTTCCAACCAACGGCTATGCCAAAGCTTACAGCGGTGTCAGTCTGGACAGCTTTATACGCAAGATAACCTTCCAGGAAATAACGCGTGATGGTATCGCTGCCCTCGGACCGGCCATTCAGGTAATGGCTGCCAACGAACATCTTGATGCTCATAAGAACGCCGTAACCGTACGACTTAATGAAAAACTCTAATCGACAAGAAAAGTTATGAAACCGTTGAAAGAATTGACACGACCGAATATATGGGCCCTGAAACCTTACTCTTCGGCACGTGATGAATATAGCGGAAAAGAGGCTTCCGTCTTTCTGGATGCCAACGAAAATCCGTACAATACTCCCAACAACCGATACCCTGATCCGCTGCAACGCGAACTGAAGGACATGATTGCCTTAATCAAAAAAGTCAGTCCGAATCAAATATTTTTAGGCAACGGAAGCGACGAAGCAATTGACTTGGTATACCGCGCCTTTTGCCGACCGGGTATCGACAATGTTGTTGCCATCGATCCGACTTATGGCATGTATCAGGTATGTGCCGACGTAAACGACGTAGAATATCGCAAGGTTTTGCTTGACAATACATTCCAGTTCAAGGCAGACGAGCTGTTGGCTGCTTCGGATGAGAATACCAAACTGATCTTTCTGTGTTCGCCCAACAATCCGACAGGAAATAACCTGTGCCGCGAGGAGATTCTTACTTTGTTAAACAAATTCCAGGGACTGGTTATCGTCGATGAAGCTTATATCGACTTTTCCGATGAGCCTTCTCTTATCAGCAAATTAAAGGAATACCCCAATCTGATTATCTTCCAGACCTTCTCAAAAGCATGGGGTTGCGCAGCCATCCGTCTGGGTATGGCATTTGCTTCTCCGGAGATAATCGGCATACTTAGCAAAATAAAATATCCGTATAATGTCAACCGGCTTACACAGCAAGAAGCTATTCAGATGATGCATAAGCACTATGAGGTGCAACGATGGGTACAGTCCTTGCTCAATGAGCGTACACGTATGATCAAAGAATTTGGGAAACTGCCTTGCTGTGTCCATATCTACCCCACAGATGCTAATTTCTTTCTGACCCGAGTAACCAATGCAAAGGCTATTTACGACTATCTGGTAAGCAAAGGGATCATTGTCCGCAACCGTTCTGGCGTTACCCTGTGTCACGAATGTTTGCGCATCACCATCGGTACCCGTCCTGAGAACGATGCTTTGCTTGAGGCTTTAAAACAATATAATCCAGCATGATCATGAAAAAGAAAGTATTGTTTATTGACCGAGATGGTACATTGGTCATCGAACCTCCCATCGACTATCAGTTGGATGCCTTCGAAAAACTGGAGTTTTATCCTAAAGTATTCCGTAACCTGCATTTCATCCGCCAGAAGCTTGACTTTGAATTTGTAATGGTTACCAACCAGGACGGATTAGGTACATCTTCGTTCCCCGAAAACACCTTCTGGCCCGTACACAATCTGGTCATGAAAACATTTGCCAACGAAGGCATTACGTTCGATGAAGTGTTTATAGACCGTAGCTTCCCAGAAGACAACGCTCCTACCCGGAAGCCACGTACCGGTATGCTCACTCGTTATTTAAATAATGAGGAGTATGATTTGAACGGCAGTTTTGTCATAGGCGACCGGGCTACCGATGTAGAATTGGCATATAACTTAGGGTGCAAAGCTATCCTATTGCAAAAGGACTACAGTCTGCTGACAGACAAAAAATTACAGGACTGCTGTGTACTTGCTACTACCGACTGGGATAAGGTAACCGAATTTCTATTCGCCGGAGAACGGATTGCTGAAGTACGCCGTACAACGAAAGAAACAGATATCTATATCCGCCTCAACCTGGATGGAAACGGCACCTGCGAAATCAGTACCGGACTGGGATTCTTCGACCACATGCTGGAACAAATCGGCAAACATGGCGGCATAGATCTGACCATCCGTGTGAAAGGAGATCTGGAAGTGGATGAACATCACACCATTGAAGATACAGCCATTGCTTTGGGAGAATGCTTGTATAAAGCTTTGGGCAGTAAAAGAGGTATTGAAAGATACGGCTATTGCCTGCCTATGGATGACTGTCTGTGTCAGGTTGCTCTCGATTTCGGAGGTCGTCCCTGGCTGGTATGGGATGCAGAATTCAAACGTGAGAAGATTGGTGAAATGCCTACCGAAATGTTTCTCCATTTCTTCAAGTCGCTGAGTGATGCAGCTCATATGAACTTGAACATCAAGGCTGAAGGACAGAACGAACATCACAAAATAGAAGGTATATTCAAGGCGCTGGCACGTAGTATAAAAATGGCTGTCAGAAGGGATATTTATCATTACGAAATACCTTCAAGCAAAGGATGTATTTAGTACGTTAAACCATAAAAGCATCGGGCCATGAAAAAACTGATTATTCTCATTGTTCTCCTGACTGGTTTTATGATAGGCATCAACCTGTCGAGAGATAAAACCGGATTTCGTACTTATCAGGACGTATTGGCAGAATTAATCGATGACGCTCCAATGAAGACCTATTGTGACAGTTTCTACGGATACTGCATTCGTTATCCGGAGTTTTTTTCTCCAGAGATAACCGATGAAGGTTTTGTACGTTTAGGATACTGGAATCACGAACGGTTCGTTATCGAATGTGCTGTACTGAAGGCTCCTGATACCAGCCCGATAAAAGTCAAGATGAAAGAAATGGCAACCAAACTGCATGCTGAAGACCAGCAACTTTTACGCGATTCTTTCATCCTCAGCGGTCCACTGTATGAAAACGGGAACAAGATAGAAGGATATCGATACCACACCAAGTTTGTCCGCAATCAGAAATTATGGGTTTCATATACGCTCTATTATCCCGAATCGTGTAAGTCTGCCCTTACACGTCTGTTTGGGCAGATAGACAGATGGGAAATATAAATCAAAAAAACATCCGGCACGGAACAAACGTTACAGCGTCTGATTCCATGCCGGATGCATTATTTTATTACGAATGACTTACTTTTTACTGATGCTGTTCACGCAACAAATCGTTCACTGTTTTTACCGGATTGAAAGTGCTCAACGGAACTTCTACAAAGACCGTGCTCCAGTCGCTCATTGAACCATTCCACAAGCCCGGCAATTCCAAAGCCTTCAGGTCTTTACCATTCTTCGATTTATAAGAAATGAATCCTGTAGCCTTATCTACGTACTGCAACAAGTTGAACTTATTGCCTTTATAGTCGCGTACGGCACAAACCAGATCGACCGGATTGAAGTGAGTACCTTTTTCGAACATAGCTTTCTTTTCCGGATCCTTCATATCAATCTGAGAACTTTCCAGAATCTGAAGTGAAACAGTTCCATCCGGATTATAAGCCAGGAACGGACCACCGCCCGGTTCACCCACATTCTTCACCATACCGCAGACGCGCATCGGACGATTCAGTTTCTTACGCAGGTAAATTACAAGATCTGCATCCTCCAGGTCTTTAATATCATTTCTACGGCAACGCAACTGCTGCTGTACGAAACGAATAATAGTTTCAAGCTGATCGTGACTGTAATGGCCGCTATCCAGCAGTTCCAAATAATCGAATGCCTGTTTCTGAAGTGTAACCAATACACCGGCAAGTAATTTCTTATAGGTTACCGTATCACCTTTCAGGCGGTCGGGTACTACATTGTCAATGTTCTTGATAAATACGATATCAGCATCCAGATCATTCAAATTTTCAATCAAAGCTCCATGACCACCCGGACGGAACAGCAATTTACCGTTATCACGGAACGGTTTGTTTTCCATATCGGCTGCAATTGTATCTGTGCTTGCCTTTTGTTCAGAAAAACTGATATTATATTCTACACCATATTTCTTAGCATATTCAGCAACTTTAGCGTCTACCAGTTTCTGGAATAAAGCACGATGTTCGCCCGATACGGTAAAGTGAACATTCACCTTTCCTGTCTTTCCGGCTGCATAAAGAGCTCCTTCTACCAGATGTTCTTCCAGCGGAGTACGTACGCCGTCGGCATAACGATGGAATTTCAGCAAACCTTTTGGAAGAGAACCATAATTTAATCCGGCTGACTCCAACAAATTAGAGACAACAGCCTTGTAATTATGTTCCGACAAAAGTGCATCGATATTCTTACCTGTATTATCCATACAAGCAGCATTCAAATCATTGTAAAATGCAAAATCATGGATATGATCGAAGAACTTCTTTTCAAAATCGGTAGTAGGCTCGTCATAGTCTGCCCCCAGAAATTCGAACATATTCTTAAACATACGGCTTGCAGCCCCCGAAGCAGGTACAAACTTTACAATCTTTTTGTCGGTGTCTTTATACGCATCCCATGCTGCCAGATACTTTTTCTGAGCATCAGCATCGGCTATCATGATACCATTATTGTCGACCGATGCAGCAGCAGCTAATTGCAAATAAGGGAATCCTTTTTCGAAACAAGCCAGTTGTTCTGCAATCTGTTCTTCGGAAATTCCTTTCTTTGCGAGTAATTCTTTGTCTTCGTGTGTTAACATATTATGATAAATTTAAGTGATAAATATTCATTTACAAATTGATTACACCTCAAAAGTATAAAAAAACCATTAAGTTTGTAACAATAAAAGAAGAAAAAAACTATCTTTACCGCAGAAGCTGTCAGTAATACCTCTTTTTAACTACCTCAAATTAAGAAAAGGTTTCATATTACGACCAACAGGTTCTCAACAAAACTAGAAAGACTATGGACGAACAAGTTTTTTTTACACCAGATGAACACAAACAGTTGATTTCTCTATACAAACGACTACTACAACTATCTGGAGATACCTTGCAAAAAGACGACTGTAGCAACCTGAAAAAACATCTGATACAAGTGATGTCAGAAGGAAGCATACCACGCAATGCTTTCGGTATGAATCCAATTATCAAAGACATGCAGACGGCTGTTATTGTAGCCGAAGAAATCGGCATGCGGCGTGCTTCTATACTAGGTATCATGTTACACGAATCCGTGAAATATAATCTTTGTAGTCTGGAATCAATCAAGCAGATGTACGGAGAAGATGTGGCCGGAATCATACATGGTCTGGTAAAGATAAACGAGCTATATTCCAAGAGCCCGACCATCGAATCAGAAAACTTTCGTAACCTGCTACTCTCTTTTGCAGAGGACATGCGGGTTATCCTTATTATGATAGCCGACCGCGTGAACCTGATGCGTCAGATAAAAGACAGTACGAACGAAGAGGCGCGACTGGAAGTATCGAACGAGGCTGCTTACCTGTATGCCCCACTGGCTCACAAATTGGGATTATATAAGCTGAAATCGGAACTGGAAGATTTGTCACTGAAATATACACAACACGATGTGTACTATCACATCAAAGACAAACTGAATGCTACCAAGGCTGCCCGCGACCGCTATATTGATGCCTTCATCGAACCGGTAAAGAAAAAGCTGGAGGAAAGCGGACTGAAGTTCCATATCAAGGGACGTACCAAATCCATCCATTCTATTTACCAAAAAATGAAGAGACAAGGATGTCCGTTCGAAGGCGTATACGACTTGTTCGCCATCCGAATTATCCTCGATTCTCCTCTCGATAAAGAGAAGCAGGAATGCTGGCAGGCATATTCCATCGTGACCGATATGTATTTGCCTAATCCCAAACGCTTGCGCGACTGGCTGTCAGTACCTAAGAGCAACGGTTATGAATCGCTGCACATCACTGTCATGGGCCCTGAGGGAAAATGGGTGGAAGTACAGATACGTACCGAACGTATGGATGAAATAGCCGAAAAAGGTCTTGCCGCCCACTGGAGATATAAAGGCTTAAAGGGAGAAAGTGGGCTCGACGAATGGCTGAATTCTATCCGTGAAACACTGGAAAATGCAGACAGCGACATGGAGGCCATGGATCAGTTCAAGCTCGAACTATACAAGGACGAAGTGTTCGTCTTTACTCCCAAAGGTGACTTATACAAACTTCCTCAAGGATCTACCGTCCTCGATTTTGCCTTTGCCATTCACACCAATCTGGGATGTCATTGTATCGGTGCCAAGGTAAATGGAAGAAATGTCCAGTTAAGGCAAATCCTTAACAGTGGAGATCAGGTAGAGATTACGACTTCTACCACGCAGACTCCTAAACGTGACTGGTTGAACTTTGTTACGACTTCGAAAGCCAAGACCAAGATACGCCAGGCACTGAAAGAAATGGTAGCCCGCCAGACAGAATTTGCCAAAGAAACACTGGAACGCAAATTCAAGAACCGTAAGCTGGAATATGATGAAGCAATCTTGATGCGACTCATCAAGAAGCTGGGCTTCAAGACTGTAACCGATTTCTATCAGAGTATTGCCAACGAAACGCTGGAAGTGAACGATATCATCGACCGGTATGTTGAAATGCAACGTAAGGAAACCGAACAGCGTGAAGAAGTCAGTTACCGCAGTGCGGAAGGATTCAATATACAACAGAACACAGAGGGGAAAGACTTTTATAAAGATGATGTGCTGGTAATAGACCAGAATCTGAAAGGTATTGATTTCAATCTGGCTAAATGCTGTAACCCTATTTACGGCGACGATGTATTTGGCTTTGTAACTATATCGGGAGGAATCAAGATTCACCGTTGTGACTGTCCGAATGCCAAGGAGCTGAAAGCACGTTTCCCTTACCGCATTGTCCGTGCGCGCTGGGCTGGAAAGAGTCAGGGAAAGCAATATCCGATCACGCTCCGTATCGTGGGACATGACGATATAGGCATTGTTACAAACATTACTTCCATCATCAACAAAGAGAACAATATTTTATTGCGATCAATCAGTATTGATTCTCACGACGGGTTGTTTTCGGGTATGCTGACCGTAATGGTAGATGATACATCGAAACTGGAATCGCTTATCAAGAAAATAAAAACCGTCAAAGGAGTAAAACAAGTAAACCGTGGATAAAAAATGCCACAGTTATCATTTCATCAAAACGTGCCCATGTTTTATTCATAATGTGGGCACGTTTTTTTTATTCATCGAGACATTTTTCAAAAGTCATCAAATGACCTATTTCCACCCCCTTCTTTCTTATAGGAGCAGAACAAATGTTAATAAACCTAATCAACCGATACGAATTACAAAGAAAGTCAATATCTTTAGGGGCGATTAAAAAAAGCTGAGAAAAAATGAAAAAAACGATTTTTACGACATTGTTCTTAGTAGTGGCAGTACTGGTAGCCATTGCACAAGGTACAGCCGAAATTAAGTTTGAACAAACGACTCACAATTTCGGAGCTTTTTCCGAAAATAATCCTAAAGTAACTTGTAAATTCAAATTCACCAATACAGGAAACGGTCCACTGGTTATTCATCAGGCAATTGCATCTTGCGGATGCACAGTGCCACAATATCCTAAAGAACCAATCAAGGCTGGTGAAAGCGGAGAAATCACTGTTACTTACAATGGTGCCGGAAAATTCCCCGGTCACTTCCGTAAATCGATCACTCTACGAACGAATGCCAAGCAAGAGGTTGTCCGTCTTTACATTGAAGGAGATATGACTCCCAAAGGCTCAGAACCTCAACCGCAACAAAACTAAGACACTAAAAAAGAAAGATTCATAATAAAAAGCATCCGGTTATTTGTTTTACGACGAATAAATCCGGATGCTTTTTTTATGTTGTTTCCAGAAAGCCCTATATCCACAAATAACCAACCTTCCATTTTCATAGAGCTGATTACGACATCGAATGCAGTTACCCTAAAAAACAATAACGGCAGTACTTCACAGTACCGCCGTTACCTCTCTGTTTATAACCAGAGTAAAAAATGTAAAATTGTGAATTAAAGGGTCAATTTAAAGAGCCTAAACAGGTAATATCAGAATATGACACCAAGTCGGAATCCGACGTTACTCTGTCCTGTCACATCGCCTGTAAGCGTTGCCATCTTGTTGGTCATATAATTATAATAACCAGCTACATGGAAACCAAAACGACGATGAGGAGAAGGATAAATCTTCAGGCCCACTTCAGGAGATACATAAAATCCCCATCCGCTATCAAAAACGCCACCAGCACCATAATAGGTCGTATAGCGAGTATATGCAGTTCCGAGTTTCACACCAACATACGGCTTAACATATCTCCCATTGTACAATGTATAAGAGGTTCCTACACCAAACGGCAACTGGTATGCAGAACGCTGCTGATCTGTTGTCAGTGCTTCTGTCGGAGATAACTGAATCGTCTGTCTCCCTATATATTTATGATTGGTATGAAAATTAATGAAAGCTCCTACCGACCAGCGCGAGGTAAGGTCGTAAAATCCTTCAAAATTCATACCCCATCCGCTAATCTTATCAGCAAAACCGGTAGATACGGGGGCATTCATTTGCCAGTCGACAATGAGATGTGCTTTCTGTGAATCCCACTGGGCATAACCTTGCACGGCAAACATTGCCAAAGCGCAGAAAGCCAAAACTGCTTTCTTAAAAATAGTATATCTTTTCATCGTTATCATCTCCATTATTTTTGTGTTGGACATTAATCAAATAAAATTGAGAATGTCCTACTCTTATTCAGTATAAATTCTATGGATATAAACAGACTGATCGAATGCCTGGTCTACTCCGTTCAATAACAACTGCATGTTTATCCTGCTATTGCCATACTGGAAACCAGATGCACTAGCATACCATACAACCGGAAGCTTTTTTTGAGTCCCGTCATCACTCTTATTTGTCAGGTCGACCATTTCCAGAATCAACGTATTAGTATCGTAACTATAAGTTACCGGATAGGAATAATACCATCCGTTCCACCATGATCCCCAAAAGCCAGTACTCCACCAGCCTGCAAAAGGATCACCCCAGTAACCTCCACCACCGGTTACCACCTGAGTGGTTTGTGACACATACGATAACTGTACACCTACATCGGCCTGATCTTTTTGTTCAGGATCAGTAATCCGTTCGTATCCCCTACGATTCATCTGACTTTCGACCTCACTGATAATCATCTTCGCATTCTCATCTTTCCAATATGAAGCCCGTACTCCATTTGCTTCCAATATACTATCAGGAAGGAAATAAGTATGAAAGCTACTGAAATCGGTATTATTGTCGTGGTCTGTATATACTACCAGATCTGCATCCAGTTTACCCATATCCGGGTCTTTCTCGCACGACGACATAAACAATCCCGCCATGCAAACCATAAACAAAATCTTTTTCATAATTTCTAACCTCTTATTAATGATAAAAATTACAAGGAACGTCCTTTAAACACATTACTCTTCTCTATCGGTAAAATAACCCCTTCTAATGTCATGCGATTAGAATTGAAATTGGGATTGATTTCTACCGTAGCATGGTTCGTTCCCTTCGGTAAACTGATAAAAACTCGGGCAGAGACACCAGTTCCCATCACATTCATCGAAATGGAAATATTTCCCTTCTTGTCAGTTTTCACTTCATAATCGGATACACTGCCATCCACAGTAACTCCACCTATTCCGTTCGGCCCACTTATAGGAATATTGAAGGCCACTTGTACTACTGCATTATCGCCTTTTACAGATACGAAATTGGTATTTGAATTGACATATGCCATATTTCCATACTTAAAGACAACACGGTCAGCCTCCAGAGTAAATGCCTTTTCATTGATGGCTTGCACAGCTTCTACAGCCAACAGGCTATCCAGCTGTTCTTGCAAAGCTTTCTTTTCTTCACGGGACAAATTTTGCTCCGTGCTTTGTGCCTGAACGTGACCAACTACCATAGTCAGCGCCAGTATCATAAATAAAACATACTTTTTCATAAGCTTTTCATTTTAAAGTTCAACTATAAAACAAATATATTCCTTTTTTGCTGCATCTGTATCATTTAAAAAAGTATAAAAGCGATATAAATGAATTTTTTCCTCTAGATAATTTGTATATTTAAGAACCTGTTCGAATGATTATCCTGACTAATCTCAGAACCAAGCCCTGAGATGAGCATAGGAGTTTCCGAAAACAGGAAGACAGATTCCTTTTGTTTAACCTAAAACATCTAATTATGAACAACATAACCGACATCACCATATTGATAGCAGTCATTGCACTTGCCTTGTGGCCCGTAGTTTTATTTCTTCTCAAAACAATAAATATCCGAAAAAAACGGCTGGAACATCTGGAACGCATGACAAAAAACGAGCTAGACGAAATCAGCACACAAGACCTTGTTATCAGTGTATTGAAAAAAATAGGATGTCAACCCGAAATAAATAGTGAAGGACATGTTACCTTTAAATATCAAGGAGATGACTTTTATATCGCTGCTGAAGAAGAAAACCGCTTTATCATGATATGGAATCCATGGTGGGGATCGATAAGCACAGACAATGAAGCATTTCCCGTCTTGAAAGAAATCATCAATCTGGTTAATGTCAATTCGCTGGTCACAACCGTATATATGGTAGACGAAGATGAAAAGACCGTGGGACTGCATTCACGTTGCCATACATTCTTTTCTCCCAATGAAGGTGAGCTGGAAGAGCACCTGAAAATGTTACTCGACTATTTCTTCGACACACACAACGCGATTAAAGAGAATCTGAACCAACTGGGTAATGCAGCCGTTGGCGAAGAAGAAAAGAAAGAACGGGTGAAAGTAAAAGGTTTTGCCGCTTATAAAGAAAATACCGTTCCTATCAAGCCCCAAAAAGAATAAGCTCGCAAAAAATACGTAACTTTGCGACATGAAAAAGATTTTAGAAGAGAATAAAGGAATTCCAGCATCTTTACTTTTAATGCTGGCTATCATTGCAGGCATATCCGTAGCTAATCTGTATTATAACCAGCCGCTACTAAACAAAATCAGTGAAGATTTACACGTTTCGGAATTTACAGCCAATCTGATACCGATGACTACGCAAATAGGATACGCGTTGGGACTGCTTTTCATTATACCGCTCGGGGATTTATATAAACGGCGGAATATAATTGTCATTAACTTTTTATTGCTGTCTGTGAGTATGTCAGGATTTGCCATGGCAAGGAACATCCATTTCATCTTGTTAGCTTCATTGATAACAGGTATTTGTTCAGTCATGCCGCAGATTTTTATCCCCATTGCAGCCCAATTCTCTCAGCCAGAAAAAAAAGCACAAAATGTAGGCGTACTGGTGAGCGGACTGCTAACCGGTATTCTCGGATCACGAGTTGTCAGCGGCATCGTGGGAGAATACTGGGGATGACGCACAATCTTCTACATAGCTTCTATCCTGATGTTAATCTGTATATTTGTTATCATCCGTATATTGCCTGATATGCCATCCAACTATAAAGGCACTTATGGTGGTCTGATGAAATCAGTATTCACCCTTGTCAAAAACAATGCGACCTTACGACTGGTTTCATTACGGGCAGGCATCTGTTTTGGATGTTTCCTTACCTTATGGGCATGCCTGGCTTTCAAGATGAGCGGTGAGCCTTTTTACGCAGGAAACAACATTATTGGAATGTTGGGACTCTGTGGTATAGCGGGAGCAATGACAGCCTCTTTTGTCGGAAAATTTGTCCGCATATTAGGTGTAAGGGCATTCAACTACATCGGATGCGGCATTATGATCTTTTCGTGGATAATTCTCTACATCTTCCAAAATAGTTATATTGGAATTATCACAGGCATTATTTTAATCGATATCGGCATGCAATGTGTACAAATCAGTAACCAGACTTGTGCCCTGTCACTCATTCCTCAAGCTTCGAATCGCGTGAATACCATTTTTATGACTACCTATTTTCTGGGAGGTTCGTTCGGAACATTTCTGGCCGGGACTTTCTGGCATCAATTTGGCTGGGCTGGAGTTACAGGTGTCGGTATCTGTCTAGCTGCAACTTCGCTGCTGATCACATTATTTACAAAACATTAATCGTATCAAAAACCATGAATAGACCTCAGATTTATGCAAATGAATGGCTGAAACTTCATCCATATACTTCGATACAATCATCGGACAGCTATTTCGTAAACCTGTCAAATGAATTATACCGTGCCTGTACACTGGCACTTCCTGATTCTTTCCGCAAAAAACTAAGTATGTATATTGCCGCCTATCTGGAAGATCAGATATCAGGACTGGGATTGTGGCAAAGCTTCACTACAGAACACAAGCGTCTGTACGGAAAGTACCTTCCCTTTTATGCTGTTTCGAGCGATTATATTGCTGATGAAATCAACGAAGAAGATATCCGTTTCATTATCTGGAATACATGGCAGAAAGTTTCTTCGCTACATGAACACGCCTATATAAATCCTAATAATCCCTCTATCAAAAAGCAGGCGGAAATCTTTTATGCCATATTGGAAAAAGCCTATGAAGAAGCTCCTGAAAACGAAACTCTGTCGGAATACTTTAGCCATCCGGGGAGTAAGATGGAAGCAGACCGCAAACTGACATGGCTTTTTGGACACACTTATCTGACAGAGCCATCCATGTTGCCCTACATCGAACAGATAGCCCCTAATGACCGATTCATCATTCCAGTAGGACCACTGGCTTTATTCTTACACGAATGGATTTCACTGTTATCTACCCCTGAAGCATGGAAAGACATAACAGAACTTTTCACACCAGCTCCCGAAGTTCCCGAAGAGGTTCGAAACAAAAACAAAGAAATATATCATAATTTCGTCCATGGAACAGACGGTAAAAAAATTGTTTATCTGAATGGCTACGGAGAACTGCGCCGATTCTTAGTAGAAGTGCTGAAATGGCAGGATGACGATAACCATACCTTACCACAAATGAAAGCACATAGAAACTTCATACTGATGACAGAACCAGAAAAGGGAGTGCTGCTGGCAAAAGACATTTGTGAATACATAGCCGACAAAGAAAATCCTCTTTATAATCAGGAGCTGGCCCAGAGAAATGCTTTTCGATTACTTACGGAAGAAACACTCTGCCCACCTGACCTGCTAACATATTGCATACAAAACAATTTCATACCAGATGCACAGCTTCCTGAAGGACAAGAAAAAGAGCTGGTACAACAAAATGCCGATTTTATAGCCCGTAATTCATTACTGTATTATTACCGAGGAGATTAATCGGCAAAACAAGAGCTTCAAAAAAGTGAAAAACCCTACAAAAAACAGAGAGGTGAAACATCTCTTTCAAAATGTATCACCTCTCTGTTTTATATAATCCCAATCAGCTTTTTCAAAACTCAATTACTAATGACTGACGTGCAGACAATGTAAGATTTTGTGTAAAATCAATTTTTTTACCTGTCGAAACAACCTTTCCTTCCTTAGTCTCTTTTGTTAAAGCCTGATAATGACTACTTGGCAGAACCTGTTCTCTGTCAGTACTGTTCAATACAATCATTTCTGTTTTACCTTCACTAGTACGCGCATACAAGTATATTCCTTGTTCCGGAATATGATACTTTACAGTTTTGTTTTCTGACATTTGTTGTTAAGTTTTTGTTTGCGGTGCAAAATTAGAATATCAGTAAGAAATTGCAAGTAGAGAAATAGTTAAAAATCAGCAAGCAGAGTTATTTTATTGATTTATATCAAGATTCCATTCTTTTGAAAGAGTTTTTCCATGCCTTTTACCTTCCAGTAACAAAAAAACGAAAAGAATAAAAAGACACAGATACAGCATGCAATCAGAAAACAATTGCTAAAAATAAAAGCAAAAAAGGGGAATACGATAGATTAAAATATCATAAAGAAAGTTCCGGCCTATTTTGTACCCTTTCATTCAAATGAATTAAACGAAACTCACACCTGAACTTATAAATTATAAGTGAGGCTGTTTCAGCAATAAAAATGAAACAGCCTCACTCTCTATTTAAAGGATACAAAAAAATCCCAAGGAAACGCCTGCAAAATCAAAGTTCAATATTAGAACTCACTTGTAAAGTGGAACTTAATATGCTTAAAATCCATTTGCGCCATCTGAAGTACATAGCCACTATCCGCAAGGAACACATCACGACCCTCACGATCTTTAGCCATATACTGATACTTACGTTTTTTAAAGGCTTCCAGTTCTTCCGGATCGTCACTTTCTATCCAGCATGCCTTATACAGACTGATAGGCTCCCAACGGCACTTAGCATTATATTCATTTTCCAAGCGGTATTGGATAACTTCGAACTGCAACTGTCCTACCGTACCAATAATCTTTCGGCCATTGAACTGATTGATAAACAACTGTGCAACCCCTTCGTCCATCAGCTGATCAATACCCTTATTCAACTGCTTGGTCTTCATCGGATCTGCATTTTCTATATACTTGAACATTTCAGGCGAGAAACTCGGCAGTCCCTTGAAGTGAAGTACCTCTCCTTCCGTCAAGGTGTCGCCAATCTTGAAGGTTCCATTGTCCGGCAAGCCGATAATATCTCCTGCCCAAGCCTCATCAACCGTAGTCTTACGTTGTGCCATGAACTGAGTCGGCGAAGAAAAACGCATCGTCTTGTTGTGACGTACATGCAAATAAGGAGTATTACGCGTAAACTTACCCGAACAAACCTTACAGAAAGCGACACACGAACGATGGTTAGGATCAATATTGGCCGTGATTTTAAAGACAAAACCTGTAAACTTCGGTTCATCAGGCATAACAATACGCTCTTCTGCCTGCACCGGACGAGGACTCGGAGCTATTTCAACAAAACAATCCAGCAACTCCTGTACACCAAAGTTATTTAAGGCAGAGCCGAAAAATACCGGTGCCAGTTCCCCCTTCAGATAATCATCTACATTAAAAGCAGGATATACTCCATCAATCAGTTCCAGTTCGCTACGCAGTTTCTCTGAAAGCGGCGTTCCGATATGATTATCCAAATCTTCCGTATGGATATCCACCTCCACTTTTTCTGTTACGACCTGTTTAGAAGGCTGGAATAAATTCAGCTTCTGCTCATATATATTATATACTCCCTTGAAGCGAGGACCACTTTCGATAGGCCATGTCAAGGGACGAACATTGATAACCAGTTCTTCTTCCAGTTCATCCAGCAAATCGAACGGATCTTTCGCCTCACGGTCCATCTTGTTGACAAAGATAATAACCGGAGTATTACGCATACGGCAAACTTCCATCAGCTTACGTGTCTGCGATTCCACACCCTTCGCACCATCAACCACAATGATAACACTATCTACCGCCGTAAGCGTACGATAAGTATCTTCGGCAAAGTCCTGGTGTCCCGGAGTATCCAGAATATTGATTTTGTAGTCGTGGTAATCAAACTCCATCACAGAGGTTGTAACAGATATACCACGTTGCTTTTCGATGTCCATCCAGTCGGATGTCGCAGTTTTCTTAATTTTATTCGACTTAACAGCTCCAGCCACCTGAATCTGTCCACCAAAAAGCAACAGCTTTTCAGTCAACGAAGTCTTACCGGCATCCGGATGTGCAATAATCGCAAATGTACGTCTTCTTTCTATTTCAGCGTTCATTCTTTATTTATCTATTTACCTTTTATTATCATGCTAACAATTTGTCGATACACTCTTTCAGGCTGTCTACCCAATAAGGAATTTCTATGCCATATATATCTTTTATCTTCGTTTTATCGAGTACAGAGTAATGAGGTCGTTTGGCTCTTGTAGGATACTCTTCCGTATGCAGTGGCCTCAGTTTACAGGTCTTAATATCAGCCAGATGGTGAATCATCTGAGTAAAATCGTACCAAGAGCAAACACCTTCATTGCTGAAATGATAAATACCCGGTATGATGCCTTTATGAATAGCAGCAAAGATAGCAACCGCCAGATCACGTGCATAGGTCGGAGTACCTATCTGATCGAAAATCACTCCCAATGAATCCTTTTCCCGTCCCAGACGAAGCATCGTCTTCACAAAATTATTTCCAAAAGTAGAATATAACCACGCTGTACGAATAATCATCGTATTGGCACAATATTTCATAGCTTCCTGTTCACCGGCAAGCTTGGTTGTTCCATAAACAGAATCGGGACAAGTAGGCTGTTCTTCCGTATAAGGAACATGTGCGGTACCATCAAATACATAATCAGTAGATACCTGTACAAGATATCCTCCACGCGTTTGAATCGCTTTTGCCAGATATCCCGGCGCTACATGATTCAGTTTATCACAAAGTTCCTGGTTATCTTCTGCTTTATCGACTGCCGTATATGCAGCACAATTCACTATAATATCGATCTGATGAGCAGTTACAAAATTCATCACAGCCTGTTCGTCGCAGATATCCAGTTCTGCCACATCGGTAAAGAAATAGGTATATTCCTTATTGACTTCTGCAAGCAGACGCATTTCATTTCCTAGCTGTCCGTTTGCCCCAGTAACTAAAATATTCTTCATTATTCCTTTATTTTGACGGGAAGAAGATCAATCAAAATCCAGTTCCCCTTGTTTATCCTTAATATAATACCCGGCAAGCATAGCCAGCAAATCACCTATCACTTTCAATGCTTTCTGAGTTTCTTCTGTTATCTCCTTTTTCTGAAGTTTCAACATCAAGACCCCATACATAGCATCAAAACATGTTTCCAGTTCGGGAACATCTTTATCGGCTCCCTTTGCACGTAACTCCACGATAAAGGGCAAAGCCTTATAATAAGCCGCACTATAATATGGGAATTTAGGAGAAGCCAGCAAACGTAAGTGCAAATCGGTCAACCAGACAATTACATTTTTATTAATCTGTATATGCCCTTTTTCCATTACGCCTTCGTCATGCATCATATTGATAAGATCTGCATACCATTGAGTCAATGCCCTTTTCTGTTCATCCGACAACGACGGATACGGGTCTACGATATTCTTTTTTATTTTTTCTATATCGAACCCATTGGCACGAATCATATCCTCAACCTGCCACATATACAGCAGGTATTCGGCAATATTCTGTTGTTTTAATTGTTGAGAGATATACATATATCAAGATAAAGATTTTCCGGCAATAGTCAATACAATACCTACAATCGATGCAATAATCACAACTACACCGATAATACGATTTAATATCCAGATACCCCGCACATTGAACTGCGTACGTACCTTGTTCACAAAATAAGTAATTCCAAACCACCAGGTCAAAGCCCCAATGACGATGGCAAGATAACCCACCAGCTGAAAGCCCAACGGACTGCCCGGCATTACAAATGAAAAACGGGCAAAAAGACCGATAAACAAGAAAATGATCAGCGGATTGGAAAAAGTAACGAAAAAAGCTGTAATAAAATTATGAAGATAAGTACCGCGATTGGCGGATGTGGGACGAAGGGATTTTACAGGATTACTACGAAAAGTATATATACCAAAAGCCAGTAGCATGATACTACCCACCACCTGTAGAAAGGTTTGGTGCTTAAGTATTAATTCATCCATGAAACTCATTCCATAACCTGTTATAAGGGCATAGCATGTATCACTTAGTGCAGCTCCCAAGCCGGTTACAAAGCCAAACCAGCGCCCCTTGTTCAGTGTCCGCTGAATACAAAGCACGCCAACCGGTCCCAGAGGAGCCGAGACGATGACTCCTATGATAAAGCCTTTCACTAATAAATCTAGTATAGTAACCTGTTCTATCCAATTCATACTGCAAAGATGCTACTTTTTTTATAAAGTACCTATATTTCGTTTCGTTTTTCTTTCGTACAAGAAGGAGTTTATGTAACTTTGCACTGCATTATTCCGTTAATAAGATTATCATTTTAACAAACATAAACAAGTGCTATGATTCTATTTTTCAGAACACCTACTAACAGTGTAATTGCTACCGAATGTAGCAAAGAGCTGAACTCTGAAGACATCAAGAAATTATGCTGGCTATACAGCGACGCTACTGTAGAAACGGAAGATAACCTTAAAGGATGGTTTATCGGTCCACGTCGTGAAATGATTACTCCGTGGAGTACAAACGCTGTCGAAATCACTCAGAATATGGGATTGCAAGGGATTCGCCGTATCGAGGAATACTTCCCTGTAAAAGACGAAAATGCCGACCATGACCCGATGCTGCAACGCATGTATCACGGACTGGATCAAAAAATATTCGATGTAAACATCAAACCACAACCGATTATTTACATTGAGAATCTGGAAGAATACAACGAGCAGGAAGGACTTGCGCTCTCACGTGAAGAGATGGACTACCTGCTGAAAGTAGAAAAAGACTTAGGTAGAAAACTGACAGACTCTGAAG
>ULUJ01027282.1_pt1 | contig 24151 bp, 19 predicted proteins | sample 1958381 | NCBI WGS metagenome assembly ULUJ01 (sample SAMEA4835757, study PRJEB28245) | human gut metagenome | biome: gut microbiome; material: fecal sample | place: Denmark | collected 2008 | reverse complement strand
GATTTATAGAAGCATATAAACCGTCGGCGGCATATAAAATCGTTGACGGAAACGTTGGCACGAGCGACGTAAAGCTTACGATTCCGCATTATATGGCGATGTTTTTGTAAAAACGGTTATATTGCCGTCAATCGGGATTGGCAAAAAATTCAGAAAAAATGCGGTAAAACGGCTAAAAAGCACTATATTTTACAATAAAACGTCAGGAAGGCAATCGTTCTTACAAAAGAGCGGTTGCCTTTTTTCTAAAAACGCAGGAAAGTTTGTCGGTTGCGTTTCGGGTATTCCCGTAAAAATTTCTTTTAAGACATGATCTGTGTAAATTTAGAGAAAATTTCCATATTTCAGAATAAAATAACCATTTATTTTACGCTTCGGATTTGCTATTATAGTAATATGAAAAACAGAACAGAGGAAAGCGGATATACGCTTTTGTCTGTCGGCGGAGATATTAAAAGAAGATTGCTTTTAAACGTCGGCAGGCTGAACGGCGAGGAATATTCCGAAAAAAACGTTTATAAACCCGATTCCTACGAGTGGTACGGTGACTGGGAGGGAAGGGCCTTACTTGCGGTAACTTCGCTCGGAAAGTATTTTGAAGAAATATCCGAACGCCGTGACGAGCTTTGGTCGGCCCTGGACAAACATTTGAATAAGGACGGATATTTCGGTCCGCCGATAGACGGGAAATCCGTAAACGAGCAGCAATATGCCGGGAACGGTTGGTTTTTGCGGGCTCTTTGTTTAAAATACGATATCACCGGTTCGGAAGAAATAAAAGAAAAAATCAGAAAAGCGGCGTACAATCTTTTCGTTAAATCTTCGGAAGAATTCGTTAAATATCCGATAGACCTGAACGTGGACGAACATGGCGGAATTATCGGGCAACTTAACATAAAGTATAAGAACTGGAAAATTTCTTCGGACTCGGGTTGCCTATACATATCGCTGGACGGGCTTGCCGAGGCGTACAGAATTTTAAAGGACGAAAACATACTTTCGGTTGCGGATCTTCTTATAAAAATGATGAACGAAACGACTCTCGGCGGCAAAAATTTTCAATGTCACGCGTTTTTATCGGGCGTGCGCGGAATTATTAAATTCGGAGATCTGCTCGGTGAAAAATATTATGCCGTTGCCGAAAGGTTTTTCGATTACTTCGTAAAGGCAAATTTAAACGCCGTTTACGAGGGAAGCGGTACGCTCGGCAAACAGGCTCCCAGCGAAGGATGCGCCGTGATTGATTCCGAGATGATTTCTCTAAGGCTATATCTCCATACCGGCAACCCGAAATATCTTGAACTGTACAGGAAAATAGTGGAGAACGCGCTCAGGGTAAATCAAAGGGCGAACGGCGGGTTCGGCTGCAATTATTTTACGGGTGCGACGCATCCTTATGTGGAAATATTGCCGGAGGGCAAAGAGGCGTTCTGGTGCTGCACTATGAGAGGGGCAGAAGGTCTTACCGACATTGTCGAAAATTTATACAGCGTAAACGGTGATACTGTCGAGGTGTTGCTTCCGTCCGAAAGCGAGGCTTCTTTCTTTGACGGGAAGGTAACAATAAAACAAAAAACCTCGTATCCCTTCACGGGAGAAACGAAGTTTGAAATAGAAGCCGAAATGCCGTTCAAATTAACGGCTAAAGCGTTTTCTGCTTACGACGTTTATATCGACGGAAAACCGTATAACGGCGAATTGCTTGAGATAAACGGCAATTCTTCGGTTACGCTCACTATGAATGCCAAATTTAAAAACGACAAATTCGAAGATAAGTACAGGTTCTTCAGCGGCGACTTGCTTCTTTGTTCGGACGGCAGAGATGAATTGCGCGGGAATTCGTCAGAAATAACCCTTTTGCCGATTGCGGACTTCAGCGTTATTCCCATGGAAATGCTGGATAATGCGCGAAAGAGGATACTTTTCGGTGATCCGTCTAAGATAAGGTGGTAGTGGAGTTGTAATTTTTAGGCGGCGTATTTTTCATTTTTTTAAAGATTTTCGAAAAATACAGTTGATCTGTAAAGCCTACTTTTTCGGCAACGTCTTTGATGTATCTGTTGCCCGCGTCGAGCATTTCGCAGGCGCGCTGAATACGGAACACGTTAAGGTACTGCACGAATGTTATGCCGGTAACCTTTTTGAACAGCTGAGATGCGTAATTGTAGTTCAGCCCCATTTCGCCGGCAATGTCTTTAAGGCAAAGCCCGGGATCGGCGTAGTTTTCCTGAATATATCTTATGGCTTGCAAAACGTAGGTTTCGCCGCTTGAAAGGCGGGAACTTTGCTCTTTGCAGATTGTTTCTATCATAAGAGAAAACAGATTGTAGAGATGCCCTGTAACGGCAATATTCATTCCGTAGGTCATCTTGTGCAGTTCTACTAGGTTCAGCGCGATATTTTCCGCTCCCTCGGGGACGGAAGCGAACACCGGACTTTCGGCAGTCAAGCCGCATCTGAAACAAAGTTTGGTTGCCATAGGTCCCGAAAAGTTAATCCAGACGTATTCCCACGGATTATTGCTTTCGGGGTAGTATTCAACCTCCTCGTTGGGGGAAATCACAAATATCTGCCCTTGGTGAATCTGGTAGGTTTCGCCTTTCATTATAAGCGTACCGGAGCCTTTTAAAATAAGGTGTAGCGAATAGCACTGCATAATTTTAGGTCCCTCGTGTTTATCGGGAAAACACTTTTCGTGCCCGATGCCCCACACTGCGATATCGTTGCCCGTTTCGGCATTTACGTCGTAGTACAAAAAGTTCCTGGCGATTATCGTCAACTGAGTTTTATTCATAAAACACCTCGATTTATGGATTTATTATACATTTTTAAGGAGTAAAAGTCAATGAAAATAAAAAGCAAAAAAGCGGAGATAAAACGCAGTCTGAGCTTGTACGCGCTGATGACTCCGTCTTTAATTTTGCTGATACTGTTCAGTTATTTACCTATGTACGGCATAATAATTGCTTTTAAAGATTACAATGCCGTGCAGGGGATATGGGGTTCGCCGTGGACGAAGAACTTCGGGTTTTCGCATTTTATAAGGTTTGTAACGGCGTACAATTTTACCTCTTTAATAAAGAACACGCTTGTTTTAAGTTTATATTCGCTTGTTGTAAACGCCATATGCCCCGTTGTGCTTGCGCTTTTCGTAAACGAAATACAAAACAAGGCTTTCAAGCGTACGGTTCAAACGATATCTTATTCGCCTTACTTCATTTCCTGCGTGGTTATGGTCGGTATGGTGGTAAGTTTTCTTAACGTGGACAGGGGTATAGTCAATAAAGTAATAATGTCGTTCGGCGGAAAGGGCACAATGTTTATGTCCGACCCCGATTGGTTTGTCCATCTATACGTCTGGACGGGCGTATGGCAGGGCGTGGGCTGGGCTTCCATAGTTTATCTCGGTTGTCTTTCCAACGTCGATCCCTGTCTGCACGAGGCTGCCGTTATAGACGGCGCTTCCCGTATGAAAAGGCTGTGGCATATAAATCTGCCCGCGATAATCCCCGTTTTTACTATTCAGCTTATTCTTTCCGTAGGAAATATAATGAACGTGGGGTTTGAAAAAGCATATCTTATGCAAACGGACGCAAACCTATCCGCAAGCGAAATAATCGCAACTTACGCGTACAAGATTTCGCTTCTCAAAAAGCAGTACAGCTTCGGAACGGCCGTGGGGCTGTTCAATGCGGCTATCAATATAATTTTGCTTTTTATAGTGAATTTCGTTTCTAAAAAAGTCGGACAGGAATCGCTTTGGTGAAAGGAGAAATATGGTACAGAAATCAAGAGAAAATACGATATTCAATATAATCGTTTACACGGTTATGGTCATATTTCTGTTTATAATGATATATCCGCTGTGGTATTGTCTTATAAACGCCTTTTCCTCCGCAAAAGAGGTTTATTACGGTAACGTTGTATGGCTTCCCAAGGGAATCACCTTGGAAAACTATGTGGCGGTTTTTCGCGAAAAGAGCCTTTTGTCGGGGTATTTAAATACTGTTTTTTATACTTTCGCGGGAACTGTAATCGGTCTTTTCGTAACGTTCACGGCTGCGTATCCTTTATCGAGAAAGGATATGTACGGCAGGGATGTTTTTATGAAACTTTACCTTTTGCCTATGTTCATAAGCGGCGGACTTGTTCCCACCTATATTATAGTAAAGAAACTCGGTTTGTACGATACTTTCTGGGCGCTTGTTCTTCCGGGAGCGGTGGGCGTATGGAACGTTGTCGTAGTAAGAACTTTTATGATTTCGTCCATACCCGGGGAACTTCAGGAGGCGGCAATGCTTGACGGGGCGGGTAATATAAGAATATTTACGTCTATAATAATTCCGCTCAGCCGTCCGATACTCGCGGTTATGACAATGTTTCACATCGTCGGGTATTGGAACACCTATTTCAACGCGCTGATTTATCTCAACGACGAAGCAAAATACCCGATACAACTCGTTCTCAGAAAGATACTGATACAAAACGACATAGATTCTCTTATATCTTCCGGGAACGTAAGCGCGAGTATTCTCGAACAGACGATGCGGGCGGAAGCGATAAAATACGCCGCCATAATAGTGACCGTTACGCCTCTTCTCGTAATCTATCCGTTCTTTGAAAAATTCTTTGAAAAGGGAATGGTAGTAGGCAGTTTAAAAGGCTGAAAACAATATAAAAATATAAAGGAGATTTTGTATGAGAAAGAAACTTTTGTCATTACTTCTTGCCGTTATCGTTTCGGCTTCGAGCGCGGTTTTCGTTTCTTGCGGAGAAAAAACCGATGCGAATTACGATCCCGATAACTTTATTGAGGATACCTCGAATCCGCAGATCGTCAAGGAGCCGGTAACGATAAGATTTTACGTTCCGAAGCACAGCCTTCACTCACATTACAAGGATATGACCGTGTTTAAGGAAGTATCCCGTATAACGAATATCAATATGGAATTCGTGGAGGTAGACAGGGAAGCGTACGACGAGAAGCGCGGGCTTCAGTGGGAAGACGAGGCTACTTTGCCCGATTCGTTTATGTTCTGCAATAATATGGACGAGCAGGTAATGTATTCGGAACTTAAAATGATTGCTCCGCTGAACGACCTGATAGACAAGTATTGTCCTAATTACAAAGCACTTATGGCGAAGTATCCCGAAATAAAAAAGGTCAGCACTCTTGCCGACGGAAACATGTATTCGTTCACCGCGGTGGATAACAAAGGCTCTACCTGTTATCAATACGTCAATCAGAAATGGCTGAACGATTTGTATAACGATAACGTAATCGATTTTACGATGCCCGCTACGGTTGAAGAGTTTAAGGAAATGCTTATAGCTTTCCGGGATAACGATCCCAACCACAACGGCATTGCGGACGAACTTCCGCTTTGCTCTAAGTTCAACTACACGAGCATTTTTCTTTTAAGCGCGTTCGGTCACGTTACGAAAAGCGTGGAAATAACCGACGATAACGATTTTATTTTCGTGCCCGAAACGGAAGATTACAAGGCTTATCTTAAATTCGCAAAAGAACTTTACGACGAAAAGCTTATGAACCAGAACATCTACGAAATAACCGACGGCGACGTTGCTTATTACGGGCAGCAGGGCAGGGTAGGTTGCTCGGAAAACGTTGCGGCGTTCCTTCTCGTAGGCAACGAACTTGCAGACCAGTATGCGACCATAGCGCCCTTGACAAGCGATCGCTCGCCCGTTAAAAACGGCGAAAAACAACGCGTGCATATCTGCTTCTCGATGTTCGATCCAACCGCCCTTATTATAACCGAAAAAACCCCGTATAAGCGCGAAATAGCCCGTCTTGTGGATTTCTTCTATTCGGAAGAAGGCGTCAGATTGTTTCTTACCGGCAAGGAAAACGTAGACTGGACGTGGGACGACGAAACAAAGACGAGCTGGCATACTACTTACCCCGAAGGGGTAGATACCGAAACCTATCGCGGTACCATTACTCCTAACGTAGGTTTGGGCGCGGCGTTCTATAAGGACAAAGAATGGACTAACGGTCAGACGAACGAACTCAGCAAACAGCTTAATAAAGACGCTTCCGTGTACACGCCTTACCTTAAGGTGGCGACGCCCGACCTCATTTTTACGAGCGAAGAAAGCAACGAACTCGCCTTTATCAAATCGGCGCTCGATGCTTACGTGGTAGGGGCGGAAGCAGACTTTATTCTCGGCAGAAAGGATATAGACAAGGACTGGGCGTCTTTCCAAAAAACTTTAAAACAAATGAAAACGGATACGCTTATCTCTATTTACCGCGCGGCGTATAAGAAATATGCGGCTATCTGAAAATATATAGGGAGGTCTATGATAGAAAAATGAAAAAACTATTGGCATTGATATCGGCGTGCGCGGTTCTTTTTACCGCGTCGATAACTACGGGTTGCGGCAAAAACGGAGGAGAGTCAAATATGGGTTACAATCGCGCAAATATAATTCGTTCGCTTATGTTCAGCGAAACCACTACCGACCTTGGCGAAAAAACCCCGTTCGTCGGGCTTTCGAATCCTTCTGCCGTCGGTATAGACGCAACGAGGTTTAACGAGGAAAATCTCGTTTCCGTAAACGAAAGCGATTACGACGTAGTTCTTAACGCCGAAAATTTCGGCGTTAACGCAAACGACAGAAAGGACGACGCTTCGGCGCTTGCAAAAGCCGTCGCAACAGCAAAGGAACAGGGCGATGCGGGCAAAAAAGTTCTTTTAAAACTTCCCGCAGGCGAAATGTATTTTTCGCAAGGGTTAAACGACGTCGAAAGAGATTATGCCGTATCCCTTTTAAACGTTAAAAACGTCACCGTTCTCGGTAATAACACCATGTTCACGATAGTCGGCGCAATGAGCGGTTTTCATATGGTAAACTGCGAATCCGTCGCGATAAAGGGCATTTCTTACGATTACGGCAGAGCGCCTTTCTCGATGGGCGAAATCGTTTCTTCTACCGAAACGAGCGTCGTCGTAAAAATTAAAGACAACTATCCCATGACGGGCGTTGCTTCGATAAACGATTATCTCGAATTCGATAAATACACGCACATGCCCCGAACCAACGGTAACTTCCTTTTAAGTTCGGATATGAAAAATTATTCGATAGACGGGCAGAATTTAACCATAAATTTCCGTTCGACGATAAACAAGCCGGTAAACGGAACGCTCGTAGTCGTTTCGCATTATACTTACGGCAACAACGGTTTCTATCTCGAAGACTGCAAAGACGTAACGTTTGAAAATATCGACGTATTCACAACCGCGGGTATGGGGCTTGTCGGGCTTGCAAGCGAAAACTTAACGATAAACAGATTTAACGTCCGCTTAAAACCTGACACCGACAGACTTATGACTTCAACCGCCGACGGCATGCACTTCGGAGCGTGCAGGGGAACGCTTAAAGTTACCAACTGCCTTATCGAAAACACTCACGACGACGCCATAAACGTTAAGGCGGGGCATTATTTCGGCGTAAGCGAAATAGATTACGCGCAAAAAACGCTTAAATTAAACAAACTTAACTATATGCACCGCATTGCCGAAGGCGATACGATAAACTTTTATAAATCGGATCTCGAATTTGTAGACAGCATAAAAATAGAACGGATTGTTTCGAGCAAAAAAGACGAATACGTCGTTATAAAAGCGGATAAACTTCCGCAAACGATAACCGCCGACCTTATAGTTGCAAATCGTTCTACCGCGCCTCAGGTAACTTTTGAAAACAACGTAATCCGCAACAAGCGCAACCGCGGCGTTTTGCTTCAAAGCGCTGATTCGGTCGTAAGAAACAACGCGTTTTTCAACGTCGGACACGGCTCGCTGAGCATTATGACCGAAGCGTCGCAGTTTAACGAGGCAATCGTTCCCGAAAACATTCTCGTGGAAAACAACAAATTCATCGGAGGCAATTCGATGGGTAGCGGAATAGGCGGCGATATAGGTATAATCGCTTACGGCAAAGAATGGATAAGCGCCCCCGCCGGCACGATTAAAAACGTAACCATAAACAACAACTTTATCGCAAACACGGCAAAGCGCGCTATTTCCGTGGCGAGCGTGGGCGGACTGAAGGTAACGAACAACCTTATTTATAACCCCGCGCTTTCGGCGAACACTATTCAGAACGATTGCGCGGTTGCGGTTTCGGCGTCGAAAGACCTTCGCTTCGAAAAAAATTACGTTATTAAAGAAACCCCGAGCGAAAAGTTTGTAACGTTGTTTACCGACGGGACGGTGGCGGAGAGCGAAATTACCCTTTCTGGCAACAAAAATCTCGATTTCGCCAAAATAGATATTTCCGTTCAGCCGGACGTTATCTACGCCCTCGGCGAGGGAAAAACCATAGATATGACCACGTCCGACCTTAACGATTTTGCAGACGTGGACGACACCGTTCAGATAGTGGGCTACACGGACGCCTACGGCAAAGAAGTAACTCCCGCAAAGGATAACTTCGAAGTGAAAACCCTCAAAGTCACTTACGATGCAAAGGGCATTTATATCGGTTTCGAGGTGATCGATAACGAGCTTAAGTTCTCGCCGGAATCTTCATTCTGGACGGGCGACTTGTTCGAGTTGTTCTTTACGCCGGAAACGGAGTCGAGATACGGCTTCCCGATAGTCCGCAATCAGTACGAGGACACCGCGCAGGTAGCGGTCACGCCTTCTTACTGTCACGTCGAAAACTCCAGAACGAGCGCAAAACTTCAGGAGAAAAAGGCGGACGCGTTCAAGTATAAAGCCTGGACTACGGCAGACGGTTGGGCAGGGAAATTGTTTATTTCCTTTGACGTTTGCGCCGAACTTAAAGCCGTTGCCGACGAAGGCGGCGTTATAAGCATGGCTATCGTTCTTGCCGATATGGATACGGACAGCGACAGACTTCAGGTAAGCAACACTCAGCACAACGTAGAAACGAACAAATGCATTCCGCTCGGCATGGGAAAAATTAAATTCGGGAAATAAGGAGAAAATCGATGAAAAAATTGTTGAACTTTGTCGCGGTTGTTTTAATTGCGTGCATGTGTTTCGGCGTCGCGTGCGTGGACGTACCCGACAGTACGAGTGAAGAACCTCAGAATAAGCTCGAGTTTATAAACGATTCCGGCGAAGTCGAGGTCGGTAATCAGATTACAATCCCTTATAAATACATTGTAAACGGCGTTAACGGCGACGGAAGCAAGCTTGTATGGACGTCATCCGACGAGACCGTCGCAACCGTTTCCGCAGGCAAGGCTACGGGCGTTTCCCAAGGTACGGCGGTTATTACCGCTTCGGCAGGGGAGCTTAACGCGCGATTTTCCATTACGGTAAAAAGCCCCGCGCAGTCCGAAAAGACTATAGAGGAGATAATCGCGGACCTTATGTCCGACGGATATATGGACACTTCTTACAGCGAAGAGGGAGAGAATCCGCGCTATTCCGAAGAGTGGGAAAAACTACTGTTAAAGAAACAGCCTTTATCCGAAGGCGAAAAATACGTCGAAGATTTTGAAGGCGATTACGTTACTTCGAGATTGTTCCCCGAAGCGTTCGTGAACGGCGCGAAAGTTGAATATAAGTCGGGCGCGGACGGAATCGACCCGGACGGCAAGAGCCTTTCCATAAAAACGAACGGCGAAGAAAACGGCAATTACGACGCAGTTGTTTTCAAGGGCTTTGAAATTACCCCCGGCGCAAGGTATCGCATTTCGTTAAAGGCAAAAACCATAAACGACGGCAGAAATTATTACGTCGGATTCCGCTCGTCGACAGACGACGTTTACGCTTTCAACTTTTCGGGCGCGGCAGGCGAGGAACAAACGGTAAGCGGAACGGTTACTTTGGCGGAAAAGACATACGTCGGTCTTGTTATTATGATTGCGGGCGGCGACGCTGCGGAACTTATAATCGACGATCTTACAGTCGAAAGGCTTGCCGAACTCCCCGAAATAGATCTTACCGCGGCCGGTTCGTCGGTTACGCTCGACTTCGACGAAGGCATCGATTACGTTTCGGCAAACAACTCGTCCATATCTCACGTTACGGGAGAAGAAGCCATTTCGGGCGGCTCGCTGAAAGTAGTTAAAACGGGAAGTTGGCAGGGCGCCGACTTTACCGACATAAAATTCGCGGCTAAGGGCATATACAGAGTGTCGTTCGACGTCAAATTGTTAAGCGGCAGCGCGGGAATGGCGTTTGCAACCTTCTCGAGCGCGGCTAACGGGAGTTATCAGGACGTAGGCAAACAACTTACCGTTATAAACACCGTAACTTCGTTTAAAGAGGTGTATGAACTTAAAGATTTTTCCGATTATTATCTGAATTTCTCGTTCTCCGACGCCTCGTGCTCGTTCGTCGTGGATAATTTGAAGATAGAACGTCTCACCGAAGAGGATCTTAACAAAATCGACCTTACGACTATGGGCGCGAAATACGAAGAAAACTTCGAAGTAAGCGCCGTTGAAGATTTAAAACACTTCTCCGCGGCTTCGTCGGTTTTGTCGCTCGAAGAAGCAAACGGCGGAAAAGCGCTTAAAATAACAAAAACCGGCGCGTGGGCGGGGCTTAACACCAAAGATCTCGTGTTGCAGGCGAGCGCTACTTACAGGGTTGTTTTTAAAATAAAACTCGTTTCGGGCAACACCGACAATATGTTTGCAACTTGTTCGAGCGCCGGAAACGGCAGTTATCAGGACGTAGGTCAGGCGATAATCCCGACTTACGAATGGAAAAAACTTACGCTCGATTACACGCTTAAGGATTTCGGCGATTATTATTTTAACTTCTCGTTCTACGATCCGTCTGCCGTCATTCTTATCGACGATTTCTCCATCGAACGCATCGATCCCGACAACAGACCGGCGATAGAGCCCGAGGAACCCGAAACTCCCGCAGTGGCGGATCTTACCGCGCCGGGAGCAAAATATGAAGAAAACTTCGACGATATTACCGCCGAAAATTTAGCAAAACACTACGTCGATTCGGGCAACGCAGCGGATATTACCGTCGAAAACGGCGCGTTAAAGGTCAAGAAAAAAGGACAATGGCAAGGGCTTAAATTTATCGGTTTCAACTTAAAAAACGGCTCTACCTATAAATTCACGTTCGACCTTGCCGTCGAAAGCATGGGCAGCACCGACTTCTTCGAATTGCTGTTTGCCGACGGCACTGCCGAAAAAGTATCGCACGGGCTTGCTTCGTATGTAAAAATAGGCGAAAGCGTAAACGTTTCGTTCGAAATAACCCTTAAAGCCGACGCAACCGAGTTTTTAATGGGGTGCTGGTCGGGCGACGCGATTTACACGCTTGATAATCTCGTAATAGAAAACGTAACCAAGTAAAAATTTTAAAAGTAAAAAGTCCGATGAATGCAAAAATAATTATAACCGACGAATTATTTAAAAATCTGCAAACCAAAGTGCGGGAGAAAATGCTCCCGCATCAATGGCTTGCGTTGAACGATAAGTTCGACGGCGAGCAGAAAAGCCATGCCGTGCGCAACTTGAAAATCGCCGCCGAACACGACGAAAAAAGCGCGTCTATGGTAGAATACGGCGATTTCGCCAAAGAAAGCGACCTTTGCAAATGGATGGAAGCCGCCGCATATTCGCTTGCCGATTTTAAAGACGAAAAACTTGAAAACGTTATGGATGAGCTTAGCGATTTATTTGCAAAAGCTCAGGCAGACGACGGCTATCTTAACACCTATTATATCGCAAAAGGAGAAAAACAAAGGTTTAACTGCTTAAGCGAAATGCACGAACTTTATTGCGCCGGGCATCTTATCGAAGCCGCTGTTGCGTATTATAACGCGACGGGGAAAACCGTTTTGCTTAACGCGGTTAAAAAATACGCCGATTATTTATGCGAAGTTTTCGGCGAGAACGGCGAAAAAGAAGGTTTCTACGGCGGACACGAGGAAATAGAACTCGCGCTTGTAAAACTGTATGAAACCACAGGCGAAAAAAGGTATCTGGATCTTGCTAAGCGATTCGTTTTAATAAGAGGCACGCAACCTTCGCCTCTTGAAAGAGAGCAAGGTTTCAGAACAGGCAGCAAGTGGTTCGATCTCGATTATTATCAGGCAGACAAGCCCTTGAAAGAACAAGACGTTGCCTTAGGTCATGCGGTAAGGGCTGTGTATTTTTATTGCGGTGCGACCGACGTCGCAAGGATAACGCGGGATAAAGAACTCTTTTTACGATTAAAGCAGATTTGGAAAGACCTTACGGAAACAAAGATGTACGTTACGGGCGGCATAGGTTCGGAAGTCCGCGGCGAACGTTTCGGCAAAGCCTTCGACCTTCCCGAATTAACAGCGTATAACGAAACGTGCGCTTCGATAGGACTTGCGCTTTGGTGCGGAAGAATGCTTAAAGTCGAAGAAAATCCGGAATATGCCGACGTTATGGAACGCGCTTTGTACAACACCGTTTTGTCGGGCGTTTCGCGCGACGGCGAGAGGTATTTTTATGTTAATCCGCTGCGCGTTATACCCGAAGTGGACGAAAGTCGTTCAGACTGCGAACATGTAAAAACCGAACGCGTAAAATGGTTCGGGTGCGCATGCTGTCCGCCTAACATTGCAAGAACTTTAAGTTCGGCAGGCTGTTTTGTATGGAACGAATCAAAAGACGAACTGCGACTTGAATTATGGATAGGCTCGCGCTATAAGTCGGAAAACTGCGAAGCAGAACTTAGCGGAAACCTTTTCGAAGGTAAATTTACCCTTAAGAAAAAAACGCATAAAAAAGTAAAAATCCGCTTGCCTTATTGGGCGGAAGAAGTTATTATAAACGGCGAAAAAGCGGTTTTAAGCGAAAGCGTATATTGCGAGTTAAAATCCGATTTCAACGAAATAAATATTAAATTTTCGCCAAAAATCGTTTATCCGTCGCCGCTTAACTATTACAGTGCCGGCAGGGTGGCTTTGTCTTACGGACCGTTCGTTTATTGTTTGGAAGAAGCCGACAACGGCAAGGGTCTCGCGGGGCTTAAAATAAGTAAAACCGCGCCGATAGAAGTCGTTTGCGAAAAAGGGTTTTCCGCCCCGGTTTTAAAAGTAAAAGGCGGACGTTTTACGCCGAACAAAGCATATTCGTATAGCGAATCCGAAAGCGCTCCTTGTGTTTTAACGTTCGTTCCTTATTGTGACTGGAACAATCGCGGCAAAGGCGAAATGTCCGTTTATGTGAGATAAACGCCGCTTTTGCTTAGAAATAGTTTTGTTCGGTAAATATCCACCCGCTATACGGGTGGATATTTACCGGTGATAAGGGATGTAATGAATAGAGCGTTCCGGAGAAAAACCCGGCTTAAAGTCCGTACTTATCGGACATTAAAAGAGGGAATTTTAAATAATACGCTCTTAACAGTTGAAAAAAAGTTTTAAAAGTGTTATCATAATAGACGTTTGTTAAAACATAACACGAGAGGTGGTAATAATGAGCGACTTTCTTACGATAGATATTCAGGGTTTTAAAGCAGATCTTCCCATACTTCCGCTTCCGAGCGGCGTTAATATCGCGTTTTTCAATCTCCACGGAGCGGTGGACTTAACGGAGCATTGCGGTAAAAAACTTGCCGCATATCTCGGCGATTGCGACGTTCTGATAACCGCGGAATCCAAGGGTTTGCAACTCTGCCACGTTTGCGCGAGAGAACTCGGGCATAAATATTACGCCGTTGCGAGAAAAAGCCGCAAACTTTATATGCAGGACGGAATCGGAGTGGAATACGGCTCGTCCATAACGACGGGCACGCCGCAGAAATTGTTCCTTTCCAAACACGATATGGACCTTTTGAAAGGCAAGAAAATCGGTATTGTGGACGACGTGGTATCCACGGGCGAAAGTCTTGCGGGGCTTGAAAAACTCGTTAAAGAAGCGGGCGGAATCGTCACAAAAAAGGCGTTCGTTCTTGCCGAGGGTAAGGCTGCGGAAAGGGAAGATATAGTTTATCTTGCCACGATTCCGTTGTTATAATCGTGCTTTGACTTTTTTAAGGCTCGACTGTTTGCGCCGGAAGAGGTTTTAAATTATTTTTGCAAAAACACGTTCAAAAGGTTGTTTTTTTTAAGACAATATGATAGAATAATATGGCGTTGAGAGGAATTACGCCTTTTGAACGAACAAACGCTGCTATGGCTCAGTTGGTAGAGCGCGTCCTTGGTAAGGACGAGGTCACCGGTTCAATTCCGGTTAGCAGCTCCAAAAAAAAAGAGGTAAACCGTCTGGGGTTTACCTTTTTTTGTGTCGAGTAATTCGAGTCGGTGACTTCGGACTTACCAAAGACAATCAAAAGGGGCTCCCGAAAACGAAAGCGTTTTCGGGAAGAGGAGAAAGCCGCCCGCAAAGGCTATGCTTTTTTAAAAAAAGCATAGCGAAAAGAGCGGATTTCGACGAAAGGACGAGGTCACCGGTGACGCGTTTTGCCGAAAATTTGTAAAAAGAAAAGGAGTCGGGCAAAACGCTATTCCGTCGCAAAACGAAGCCAAGTTGATATTGTTATTGAGTGTGGTTATCGTTTTGCTTCTTACAATTCCGGTTAGCAGCTCCAAATTGGACCGAGTTGAACCGGGAGAAATAGGTTCTTCTCGGTCATTTTTTGCCTAAAATTCAAATATAAAACTCTAAATTATACTTAAATGGCTCGGCATCGCAACAAAAGAGGTGTTTGTCGATATAGATAACATCTTCTTTTTTGTAAAAAATAAAGACCCTTCGACTATCGTCGTCGGGTCTTGTTTTGTCTGAGTAGTTGAAATATATTTCTATTTTGTTTTTAAAAAGTTTAATCTCTTTTATAAGCAGATCTATCATTAGTTGCGGCTTTTTTGAAATTGCAGAGCGAATGTATTCTAAGAAAGAAAACACAATAAAAAATGTCACTAAGATATTGACTTTAAAAAATTTTATGATAATATGCAGGTAAAAGGTTGGAAAATATAAATATACTTCAACCTTTTGCATTAACAAAGGAGAAGTGATATAATATGAGTGTTTTTGATGACCTGATTCGTATAGGGGAGAATGGAGAACTAATTTTTAATCAATGGATTGAGTGGGACCATTTTTTTATCCCAAACAAACCGGAATGGTTTAGAGAAATATTAAGAAATGTAATGGCATTATTGGGGCATTGTATGGAATGCACATCATTAGATGGGTGCTATTTGGTTAGAAAAAACACACCAAAGCAACCGTTACACGATAATTGCGATTGCCGTAAAAAAAATATCACATATTCAAAAGTTAAAGAGAGTGCAATAGCCGAGTGTGATATAAGGAAATTTACTGAATATGTTTTTAAAAAAATAAAAGATTCTAAAGGTAAAAATAAAATATTTTACGACTTGGGTTTTAATACAAATGATTCTCAATATTTACAAAATGAATATTGCAAACAAGCGTTAAAACAATATTTATTAGGGAATTATGTGTTAAAAAATTTAGATAAAAGAGGTCAGAGATTAGCAATTCCTACCACTTTAAACGGAACAACGTTTTATAGCGGCTGGATGCTTTATCCCGAAGGAAAAATAAAAAACACTACGCCGTTTGGGGGGTGGAAAAAATGAAAAAATCAGATTTAGTGAAACTTAAAAACAACAATTACGAATCGCATAATTTAACCAAAGATATGCACGGAATTGTAATCAAAACAAATTACGATAATGCGGACGTTTTATTTTTTAACTCGCACAACGTCGGAGAATACGCCATTGTTAATATAAGAAAAGAGGATTTAGAATCAGAAAAAGAAAAACTCCCGGCGGAACTTGAAAAGGAATTGTTATCCGAATCGGACGCCTTAAAATCAAGAGCAAAAAGCGTTCTTGTACCAGTCGTGATAAACGAATATGACATGGTTGAATTGTTGGTTGAAGAAGAAAGGTATGCCAAATTCGGAGTGCATAAAGGAGACGTCGGGTGCGTAATGGATAATAATGCCATCCAAAATTATATCGAAGTCGATTTTTCAGGGATAGATAAAAACGGTAATTATTACGGCGATTGCATTTCCGTAAAGATTAACGATTTAAAAGTTATTAAATAATTTGCTACTTTTAGTGGTTTTCGTTATCTTTGCAGGCGGCGGTTATAATGGTAAGTATTATTATATTTATCCGAAACGGATCTATGACGAAACTTATCCTGAATTAAAAACCCGTTCTGTTACAATCCTTAATGAAGGGCATATGCATATAAGGAAAAAGAAGTTTGAGTTATAATAATATGTGTAATGGAGTGTTCAACCGAGGTTGGTTCAGTAGCTCCAAAAAAAAGAGGTAAATCGTTTTGGGGTTTACCTTTTTTTGTGTCGATTAATTCGAGTCGGTAACTTCGGACTTAGCAAGGACAATCAAAAGGGCTCCCGAAAACGAAATAATGGACGCGATGTTTTCGGGGCGTGTTTGTTTTGCCCCTTACAATCCCGGTAAATTCCCTGCAATCGTCGTAATAGGCGTGGTTGATTATTTAATAACCTTTAAATCGTTATTATCGAAATTCGTTTTGATTACGATTCCGTGCATATCTTTGGTTAAATTATGCGATTTATAATTGTCGTTTTTAAGTTTTACTAAATCTGATTTCTTCATTTTGTCCGCCCCAAAACGGTATGCCAGACAAGAATAATACGAACCTTGGTCTGACGGCGTGTTTTTGACTAATACTGCGTTGCACTCACGGGTTATACGGGCAGTATTAACCCGTTCGTGCGCCTTATCTTAGCCTAAAAACACGCCGTCAGACTTGCCGACAACAAAAACGCAGATATTTTCGATGATTTGTTGTAAAGGTGAGAACGATAGTACTGTACGTACATCGTCCGAAAATTTGCAAAAAAGCGCGTAAATAGCTGCGTTTTTGCAAGGTTCGTATTATTTTTATCTGGCATATCAATCACCATTCTTTGTTTATCAAATTTTTAATAAAAAAAGAACAGACTCATTGAAGTCTGTTCTTTTTCAGTGGAGCGGGAAACGAGATTCGAACTCGCGACATTTGCCTTGGCAAGGCAACGCTCTACCACTGAGCCATTCCCGCATCATCTGGTGGGAACAATAGGGCTCGAACCTATGACCCCCTGCTTGTAAGGCAGATGCTCTCCCAACTGAGCTATGCTCCCGTGACGTTTAATGCCTATTTAATATATCAAATTATTAAATATTTTGCAAGCGTTTTTACGGGGTATTTTTAAAAATTTATAAAATTTTTTATCGGATGTTTTATCGCGGATTGCCGGCGGCTTTATCCTTGTCCGGAGCGCCTGACGGAGAAACCTGAAAAATATTTTTATAAAATTATGAAAAAACCGTTGACAAATTCCTTTTGAAAGCATATACTAAAAACAGTTGAACAATTATTCAACTGTTATCAAAAAATTGCAGGCGGAAATAGAAGTGAAAGACGATTTTGTAGAGGTTTGCGAATGCGAGCATACGCATGAAAGCGTTGTTAAAAAAGTTAAGGCGATAATGCCTTCGGAGGACGTTATTTACGACGTTGCGGAACTTTTCAAGGTTTTCGGCGACAGCACGAGGACGAATATTCTTATGGCGCTTTTCGAGAGCGAAATGTGTGTTTGCGATATCGGCGAACTTCTCAATATGACGAAATCGGCAATTTCGCATCAACTCAGAATTCTCAGGCAAAGCAAGCTCGTCAAAGCGAGAAAGAGCGGCAAAGAGGTGTTTTATTCGCTTGCCGACGATCACGTCGTGAAAATTTTTGAAATGGCGATAGAGCATGTCGCCGAGTGAAAGAGTTAAAATCAAAAAAAATCGCCGGGCGGTAAAATCCGTCGGAGCGGTAACATAAAACATGTCCGTATTAAACGGAAAGGAGAAAATTAAAATGAAAAAAATCGTAAGAGTAAAAGGAATGGATTGCGCCAACTGCGCCGCCGCGCTCGAAAGAGCGGTTGCCAAAATAGAGGGAATAACCTCCGTAAACGTCAACTTCATGGGCGAAAAAATGACGCTCGAATACGATGAGGCGAAGGCGGGCGTTCTGGACGAAGTTAAAAAAACCGCGCATAAACTCGAACCCGATTGGGAAATAATCGGTTTATAATAACAGAGAAATATTCGGAGCGTGATCTGTAATCAAATCATAAAAGTCGGTCAATAAGTCGTTTAATCGTTAAAAAACGAATAAACAAGCAGGCGATATGTTGTTGAACAGGCAGACGAAAGGTTGTTAAAATGAGTAAAAATAAGAAGAACGTTATAAGAATTACGATATGTATTTTCGCGTTTTTGGCCGTGTTTATAACGGGCAAATTCGTAGATATGAATCTGTACGCGTCGCTTGCGATATACGGCGCGATATACGTCGCATCGGGTTACGACGTATTATTTAAAGCGGCGAGAAACATCGCTCACGGAAAAGTTTTCGACGAGAATTTTCTTATGACGATAGCGTCGCTCGGCGCGTTCGCGCTCGGCATTGCCGAAGGGACGGGCGATTTTGCGGAAAGCGTCGCCGTTATTCTGTTCTATCAGGTGGGCGAACTTTTCCAGAGTTACGCCGTCGGCAAATCGAGGCAATCGATAGCGTCGCTGATGGATATCAGACCGGACAAAGCGCGCGTTGAAAGGAACGGCGAAAAGGTGGAGGTTTATCCCGAGGAAGTCACCGTGGGCGAAAGCGTGTTCGTTGTTGCCGGCGAGAAAATTCCGCTTGACGGCGTGGTCGTCGGCGGACACGGCAACCTTAACACCTGCGCTTTGACGGGCGAAAGCGCGCCTGCGTTCGTTCAGGCGGGCGACGAAGTTCTCAGCGGAACGATCGCTCTCGACGGCAACCTCGAGATAAGGGTTACCAAGGAGTTTTACGACAGCACCGCCTCGAAAATTCTCGACATGGTGGAAAACGCCTCGGGCAAAAAGGCGAAAACGGAAAACTTCATTTCGGCGTTCGCAAAATATTACACGCCTTTCGTGGTGTTCTCGGCGGTCGCTCTTGCCGTGATACCTTCGCTCGTGATAGGTTTCAGCAACGGATTTACGGGGGCGCTCTGGGGCGAATGGATTAAAAGGGCTCTCACCTTCCTCGTCGTCAGTTGTCCGTGCGCGTTGGTTATCAGTATTCCTCTCGGATTTTTCGGCGGAATAGGCGGCGCGAGCAGCAAGGGGATTCTTGTCAAAGGCGCGAACTATATCGAGCAGTTGAACAAAACCAACGTTATCTTTTTCGATAAAACGGGAACGTTGACGACGGGCGAATTCTCCGTTACGGGCGTTTATCCCGAAGAGAAAAAGGACGAAATACTCAGATACGCAAGCGTTTGCGAAAGCCATTCCACTCACCCGATAGCCGTGGGAATAACCAAGGCTTACGCGGCTGCGGGCGGAACGATTCCCGAAGGCTACGAAATCGAAGAGATTGCCGGAAAAGGAATCAGGGCGAAGAAAGCGGGCGAGGAAATCGTTTGCGGAAACGCCGATCTGATGCGCGCGGGCGGCGTTGAGTTTGAACAACTCAAAAACGACAAAACGACGGTCTATATATCGATTAACGGCAAATTCTTAGGGGCAATAGAACTTTCGGATACCGTTAAAAGCGACGCAAAACAAGCCCTTTTCGACCTTAGAAAACAAGGCGTGAAAATGGCCATGCTCACGGGCGATAACGAAAACGCGGCGAAACGCGTTGCCGAAGAACTTTCCGTGGACGAATATCACGCCAAATTGCTTCCGCAGGACAAACTCGACATCGTCGACAAGGCAATCGGAAGCAAAGCGCCGGGCGACGTGATTGCGTTCGTCGGCGACGGAATAAACGACGCGCCCGTTCTGATGCGTGCGGACGTGGGCATATCGATGGGCGGCGTCGGCAGCGACAGCGCGATAGAGGCTTCGGACGTGGTGCTTATGCACGACAAACTTTCGGATATAGTAACGGCGAAAAAAATCGCCCGCAAAACGATGCGGATAGTGAAACAGAATATCGTTTTCGCGCTTGCCGTCAAATTCGGCGTGCTTGTTCTTTCCGCTTTCGGACTTCTCGGGGCTTACGGAATGTGGATAGCGGTGTTTGCGGACGTGGGCGTCGCGGTGCTTGCGATTCTGAACGCGATGCGCGCCATGAAAGTGGGCAGATAAAACGAAATCGGTTAATCCCGAAAAGATAAAACGATAAACAAAAGACGCGGCTGATCGACTTATAGCCGCGTTTTTTAATATCGTTCGCCGCGGCGGATTTTCGTAATCGGAGCGAAAGACCTTCGTAAAAGGCGCGGCAGGTTTCCGTAAATCTGCCGATTTATCGCGTAAAATAATCGACGAATCGCGTAAAATAATCAATGAATCGAGTAAAATAATCGATGAATCGAGTAAAAATAAATCGACGAGATAATTATTAAAAAAAACTTGTGTTTGCGCGCGATTTATGTTATAATACAAACATATTAACTCAAAGGAGATTTAGACAATGGCTCTTTTCAGATTAAACCTCGTCTGGAACGACGACAGCAAAAACACTCTGGTTTATAAATACCCCCTCAAAAATTACGGCAGAGAAATAAACAACAAATCCACTCTTACCGTTAAGGAGTCGCAGTGCGCGATTTTCGTTCACAAGGGGCAGATCGCGGACGTGTTCGCGCCCGGGCTTTATGACCTCGGTACGGATATTTTCCCGATTCTTTCCAAACTTGCGGGTTGGAAATACGGCTTTCAGACGCCCATCACCTGCGACGTTTACTTCATAAACACCAAACAATTCACGAACATTCAGTGGGGAACGCGTAACCCCATCATGATGAGCGATGCCAGATTCGGAATGGTAAGAGTGAGAGCGTTCGGTTCGTTCTCTTATAAGGTGGACGATCCGGCAGTGTTCTTAAAGGAACTTTTCGGCACGAACAGTACGTTTGTTACCGAGGATATCAACGATTATCTTAAATCGATGTTGCTTTCCTGCTTTTCCGATTCGCTCGGCGAGAGCAAAGTTTCCGCGCTCGACCTTGCGGCGAACACGCTTGAATTCAACGAAATCGTAAAGAAAACGGTTCAGGACAAATTCAAGGAACTCGGTCTTAAACTCGTCAATCTCTTCATCGAGAACATGTCGCTTCCCGAAGAGGTCACCAAGGCTATGGACGAGAGAACCAAACTCGGCATACTCGGCGATTCCACGGATACGCTCATGAAGATTTCTGCCGCGGAAGCAATGAAAAGCGCGGCGGCTAACACCGGCGCTGGCGGCGCGTTTATGTCCGCAGGCATCGGAGTCGGCGCAGGCGCGGGAATAGGCGCTATGATGGCGGAAGCGATGAGACCTTCCGGGAAGCAGTCCGCTCCGGCTGCGGCTCCGGCTGCGGCGGCCGGCACGGCCGTTTGCGCTTCGTGCGGAAAATCTATCCCCGCAGATGCGAAGTTCTGCCCCGAATGCGGCAAAGCCGTCGCTCAGACAAAGTTCTGCCCCGAATGCGGAGCGAAAGTGAGCGCGGGCGCGAAATTCTGCCCCGAATGCGGCAACAAACTCGGCTGATAGACGATAGGCCGCCGGCAAGCCCGGACTATAAACGGCAACAAGCCCGGCTGACGAACAAAGCGAAGAATTAAATCGCCGATTTTACATGCAACATTAAATTTTACATACAACATTAAAGGAGAAGAATAAAATGGATAAAAAGATTACCGCAGATACCATTATCGTAGACGCGCTCGATATCAACCCGAATGCGGGCGAAATTCTTATGAGATACGGTATGCACTGTCTCGGATGCGCTATCGCTCACGGGGAAACCGTCGGCGAAGCCGCTCAGGTTCACGGCGCAGATCTCGACAAGATGCTCGAAGAACTCAACAATATTTAACTTTTAACTCAGAAACGATTCGCCGCGCAGAAACAAATTTTTTTGCGCGGCGAAACTCGGCTATGCCGGCCAAAAATAAAAACCGATGAGCGAAACACAGAACGATTTTGATTTAAAACAAGTTAATACCGATTACGAAAAATGTCCGAATTGCGCGGGAAAAATGGTTTTCGATCCCGATTCGCAAATGTTGAAGTGCGAATACTGCGGTTTTTTTAAGCGTGTCGAAAAAAATAAAAACGTGGTTGAAAACGACATAGAACGCGGGTTTGAACAGGCCGAAAAATGGGATAAAAGCGAGCAGGCGTCTTACACTTGCGAGAACTGCGGCGCAAACGTTATCGTCGGCGCGGACGAGCAGGCGGTTATCTGCCCTTATTGCGGAACGTCGCACGTCGTTAAAACCGGCAGTTTCAACGGCTTGCGTCCCGGCGCGGTTATTCCCTTTATGATTTCGGCAAAACAAGCCGCCGAACAAGCCAAAAAATGGGCGAGGAAGAGGATTTTTGCGCCGAGATCGTTCAAAAAGAGCCTCACCGTGGAAAATCTTCACGGCGTTTACGAGCCGAGTTTTACGTTCGACAGTCAGACTGCGTCGTCTTATTACGGCAGAGTGGGCGATCGCCACACGAGAACGGTCGGCTCGGGCAAAAACAAGCGAACCGAAACGTATATCGTTTACAGAAACGTGTCCGGCGGGTACAATAAGTTTTTCGATGACATAATGATCGCCGCGAACGATACTCTCGATCAGAAAACCCTCGATAAATTGTCTCCGTATAAGGCGCAGGACGCCTGCGTTTACAAAAGCAAATACCTTTCGGGTTACGTTGCGGACGCTTATAAGCGCGATCTTAAAAGTTGCTGGACGGACGCGAAAGACGTTATGACGCAGAGTATTCGTTCGGACATTAAAAGTTCGTTGCGTTGCGACGTGGTCGATTATCTGAACGTTTCCACTAATTATAACGACGTAACTTTCAAATATATGCTTATACCCGTATATATAATGAACTTTATGTTCAGAAAGAAAAAGTACAGAGTGTGGATGAACGGCAGTACGGCAAAAGTCACGGGGAAAACGCCCGTTTCGCCGTGGCGAGTTCTGATTGCAAGCGTAATCGGTATCGCCCTTGCCGTATTTCTGGTCTGGATTTTCTATCTGCTCGGCGGGGAATGAGAGCGGGGATAAGAGAAATTATCTCTTTTTAAACTGTTTTTCACCAAAAACACCAAAAAACCCGCTTTATGAGTTGACAACCCCGATTAATAATTGTAAAATAACATTATATCTCTTTAACGGAGGAATTTATGAAGAAAATATTCAGCGGTATTTTAGCCGCATTTATGACCGTAGGCGTTTGCGCTTTCGCATCCGGTTGCGGCGAAACTATCGAAAACGGCAGCAAGATCGAAAAATGCACGATCACTTTCGAAGTGGACGGCAAGGAGCAGGCGATCAATTTCAAACTTTATATGAATATCGCCACCAACACCATCGGACATTTCAAACACCTTGCCGAAAAAGGATATTACGACGGATCGAGAGTGAGCGACGTGAACAACGCCATCGAATTCGGCGCTTACGATTCGCAGTGGAACACGCTTGACGAAAAATATGCTTCGATTATCAACGCGACTTACGTCGGTTCGTTGTCCGATAAGGAGATTTACACCAAGAAGTTCACCATAAACGGCGAGTTCGAGGTCAACGGCTATAAATACAAAGGCACGGCGCTCGATCTGAGAGAAGGCGCGCTCGTCCTTAAGAGAGGACTTAAACCTGTCGAGGGCGAAACTGCCGCCGATTATCTCGAAGCGTACGATACCGGCAAGGGCGTTATGTCTATAACGTTTGCTGAAATTTCCGCCGATGCTTACGTAAACAATGCGTCCGCGTTCGCAATTCTGGGCAAGGTTGTTAAAAACGACGCTTCCGGCGACGTAAAGTCGAGTTATACTCGTCTTAAAGCCATTCTTCAGGATTACAAGAAAAACGACGCCGAAGAGAAGTTCTATTATTTCTCTTACGAACCCGACGCGGCCGACAAAGACGAAATCGTCGATCTTGATAAAGCCATTGAAAAATACGGCAGAGAATATAAGGTTGAAACCGACGGCGCCACTTATGCGAAAGGCGCGGACGGCGAATATAACGTAAAGATTTCGTCGGACAACGAACTCGGCAAGATTTATCTCGACGCGATCGGCAGCAAAAAGGCCTACGTTTCGCTTCGTCCCGCAAAGGATATCACGATCAAGAGCGTAGTTTTCTCTAAGTAATTTAATATCGTATATATAATATAAGCCGCCCGCGGCGGTTTGCCTGA
>ULUJ01013824.1_pt1 | contig 24336 bp, 24 predicted proteins | sample 1958381 | NCBI WGS metagenome assembly ULUJ01 (sample SAMEA4835757, study PRJEB28245) | human gut metagenome | biome: gut microbiome; material: fecal sample | place: Denmark | collected 2008 | reverse complement strand
GTTATCGGCGACGCGGTGAATCGGGTCAGCGTGGCCGGTATAAGTGACCTTGCGGTATGGCATGCTTCCTCCTTCGGGCAATAGAAAAGCCACCGCAGATTTCTCTACGATGGCTCGTCTGTGTTTTTTCGCTTTTCGCTATTGTAATAATATCATAAGAGGCGGCTGTAATACCATTGACGTTACTGTACACCTTCCGGCACGACCACGCAGGCCAGTGCTTTCTTATGGAGCTTGAAGATGTTGTCGATGCCGTAGTTCATGTCCACCGCAATCTGCTCCCAATGCAGGAAGCAGAGGTAGCGCTTTTCCAGAAGGGTCTGGTATTCGGGATTCTCCACAGCCTTGATGGCTCCGATGATTTCACGCTTCAGTTCCACCAGTGCATCGATGTCCCTGTTAATCTCAGCCTGCAGGTCGATAATCTTACAAACGGTGTCCGCCATCGTAGAAGTGGAGCCGCTGGGATTTCGAGGCATGCCGGTCATGGTACTGGTACATTTGGTAGCAAGGTCATTCAGGGAAGCGACCTGTTCAATCTTGCTGTCGATGCGCTGGTCAAGGCGATAAGCCTGAGAAAGATATTCTTTTGCTGTCATATTGCACCTCCGAAAAAAGATGATGTTCGGTTCCTCGGATTTGCACGGATTGTCATAGATTTGCTTTGACGGCATCTATCAGGGAGTTCTGGGTCAGCTCCTTCAGGGAGAGCGCCTTCAGTATCCTTTCGTCGATAGTGCCTTTGGTGATGATGTGTTGTATCACCACGGTTCCTGCGGTCTGGCCCTGTCGCCAGAGACGGGCGTTGGTCTGCTGATACAATTCAAGCGACCATGTCAGCCCGAACCAGATGAGGGTGAAACCACCAGCCTGAAGGTTCAGGCCGTGTCCGGCAGAAGCAGGGTGGATGACTGCGACAGGGATATTTCCCTTGTTCCAGTCGGTGATGTCCTTGCTGGATTTTATCTCCCTGACCTCGAAGCGCTGCTTGATGCGCTGAAGGTCATGTTTGAACCAGTAGGCCACCAGCAGTGGTTTGCCATTGGCAGCTTCGATGATGTCCTCCAGTGCATCCAGCTTCCTATCATGAAATTCCACGGTATCGCCGTCGTCGCTGTAGATGGCACCGTTGGCCAGCTGCACCAGTTTTCCGGTGAGGGATGCTGCATTGGCGGCGGTGACTTCACCTTCCGGCAGCTGCAGGATGAGTTCCTGCTTCAGGTCATCATAGCGCTGGGCTTCCGCTTCGGAGAGCTTGACCTCGTAGCGGGAGGATACCAGTTCTGGCATCTTCAGGTGGTCGGTGGATTTCATGGAGATGGTCATATCGGAAATCTTGCGGTAGATGGCATCTTCGGCATAAGGCATCGGCTTGTAGGAATAGATAATCTGGCCATTCCTCTTATCCGGCAGGAAGTAGTCGTTCCTGTATTGGGTGATGAAGCGACCGAGACGCTGGCCCATGTCCAGCAGCTTGAATTCGGCCCACAAGTCCATCAGACCATTGGAGGAAGGTGTGCCGGTGAGACCGATGATGCGCTTCACCTTGGGCCTGACCTTCATCAGAGCCTGAAAGCGTTTTGACTTGTGGTTCTTGAAGGAAGATAACTCGTCGATACAGACCATATCGTAGGTGAATGGAAATCCGCTGTCCTCGATGAGCCATTGCAGGTTCTCACGGTTGATGATGGTGATATCTGAATTGGCCATCAAGGCAGCTCGACGTTCCTTCGGTGTACCTACCACAACGGAATAGGTCAGGTGCTGCAGATGTTCCCATTTTTCAATCTCTGCAGGCCATGTGTCGCGGGCCACGCGGAGTGGTGCGACCACCAGAACTCGGTGTGCCTCAAAGCTGTCGAACAGCAGGTCTGCGATGGCAGTCAGGGAAATGACCGTCTTGCCAAGACCCATATCGAGCAGGACTGCAGCTACGGGATGTGTTTCGATGTAGTCGATGGCGTAGGCCTGATAATCATGGGGAGAGAAGTTCATGAAGCATCCCTCCAATCTGTTCTTCGCTGTCGATGACGTAGACCTTAAAGCCCAAGCGCCTCAGCAGTCGGTGTCTTGCCTCTTGGAGCGGGCGAGGCTTTTGGCCCGGTGCCTTCAGTTCCACGAAGGCGATAACGCCATCAGGTAGTAATACAAGCCGGTCGGGCACTCCTGCGAAACTCGGAGACACGAACTTCACCGCGATACCACCAGCCTTTTTTACCGCCAGCGTTAACTTGTTTTCTATCGTTTTTTCTAACATTGTCGTCCTCCCATCAGGGCTTTAATAGCTATGGTGCAAGGTGTATCAATGCCATTTCTAAACTTTTTCTTAGACCATTTTTTATAGTCCTTAGAGAATTTTTGTATTTGACCTTGATACACCTTGTCATAGCCTTCTATCAGTTCAGGAAATCCTCCTCAGCACTGGTATCAGGTCTAATGCGCAGACCTTTAAAGTAGCGCTTGCGATTCTGCGTGATACGCTCAAAGCCCGCGCCCTCCAGTGCGAAATAGAAATCCTGTGTGTTGCGCACATACTCATTGGTGTCCATGCAGTAGTTGCGGTAGGCCTGATACAGAGCAGAGGAGCTTTCCTTATACTCCGCACCGACATCACACTTGTCCTCCAAGAAGTGACCGAACCAGTCGTTCTGGCTGCGGTACTCGTTGATTGCCTTCTGTACGCACTCCGGCACCGGAATCTGGTAGTCCAGCTCGATGACCTTCTTGGCACCTTCGATGACCCACGCCAGAATGCTGCCGCCAGCGTTGTCGTACAGATATTCGCTGTAATTCTTGATGTCGCTGGTGCCGGTAATCTTGGCATTGAACGGGATGACGATGAGTCGTCTCCAGATGCCATCATCGGATGCACTGACGCGAGGCAGATGATTGGTATACAGCACCAAGGTGTGACAGGGCTTGAAGGAGAACGGGTCTTTATATTTCTTCTCGGCAAAGACATCATCGGTGGAGCAGAGCTGTTTGACGGTGGAGTCGTTCAGTCGAGCGCCTTCCTGCATCTCGGCAGCGATGAGCAGTCGCTTGCCCTTGACCTCAGCCATTTCGGGCTTGATGTTACGACGGCATCCAACAGTCAGTGTGTCCGCAGAGATGTTGCCGGAGTACAGGCCCAGCACACGGGAGATTGCATTCCAGAAGGTGGACTTACCGTTACGACCATCACCGTAGGCGATGATGAGGGCTTCCACATAGACCTTGCCGATAGCAGCGAGACCACAAATCATCTGGACATAGTCGATGAGGCTCTGGTCGTGCTGGAAGATGCGGTCGAGACAGTCCAGCCAAATCTGCTGACCCTTCTGGCCCGGAGATACGCTGGTAATCTTGGTGATGAAGTCTTCCGGCGAATGCTCTCTGGCACCGGCCATACCCTTGCGCAGGTCGTAGGTCGCTTCGGGTGTACACAGAGCGAAGCAGTCTGCATCCAAGTCACGAGGTGAAATCTCCAGCATCGGATGGGATTCCTTCAGCGTGGAGGTGATGTACTTGGAGTCACGGCGCTTGATTGCGAAGGCCTGATATGCCTTGGCTGCCAGAAATTCCTGATACGCCTGTAGCTGGTCGTCGTTCATGAGCTGCTCGGCCTTGGACTTGGAGGTGCCGTCCAGAATGGTCTGGGCACCGCAGTTCTTCATCTTTTCCAGTGCGGACATCAGGTCATTACCAGCTTCCTTCATCTGGCGGCGGGTCAGTTCATGCGCGACTGCCTGTGCGCCGGGTTCGCTTTCCTGCCAGTAGTGGTCAGAGTAGCGGATGAAGTGTGTGGCCGGTGAGTAGCGCAGCTCGTTGGAGAAATACTTCGCCAGTACCTCAGCCTGTCCGACATCGGAGTAGTCGCCGGGTTTGTAGCTGGAAGGGTCGTTATAGACCTCCGGTGCCACATAACCGTCCTGCTGAGAGAGCCTTGCATAAAAGCGCTGGGCGCTGTGCCAGATGGTGGCCAGCTCGGAGTTGTCCAGAGGAGGGACACATTTTGCCGCTTCCTCCAGAAATGCCTGATAGGCCTTGTCGCTGTCACCGTATTTCTTGATGACCTTACCAGCGAAGCGGGACATGGTCGCATTGCGGCTTCCTTCCGGGATAACGGAGTTGTCATACTGGCCCTGTGCCATATCCTCGTCGAAGATATCCTCATCGAGATATTCGGTCAGGTTCATGCGGCCCGGATACAGAGCGACCTCAGCAGCAGTGGTTCCAAAGAAAAAACGAGCGGCGTCCAGTGCCTGCGTATCAAAATATGGAAAGATGGAGTTGACCAGTTTCTTCATGTCGCTGTAGAGAGCAGCGTCGGTGACGTACTCGATTGGGAACAGGACGTGGAACTTCGGTCTTGCAGGCTTGCCGTTCTTCTCACGATTGTGGAAGCGGCTGTAATGGATGGCGAAGGTCACACCGGGAAAAGCCTGCATGACATCATCGGGAGTGACCCAATCCTCCGGCTTCTCGGAGTGGTCATTGTCACAGTCCACGGGCAGGCAATCGCTGCCGATGAAGTTCTCGCCATTGCGATAGCTGTTCTTGTATTCGGCGCAGACATAATCGTGACAGATAGCTGCCTTCAGACTGGCCTCGTCCAAGATGACATGTTTATGCGGATAGGAGCAGTTACCGGGATTGCCGGTGACCTCCGCGCTGTAGAGAGTAAACATCAGTCGAATACCTCCTTGGATTCTTCCTCCAGCACCTTGGTGATGAACTTGAGGGCACGGATGGTGGTCTCCAGCTCACAGTCGCCGCCGAGGGAGACCTCAAAACCGGTGCAATCACCAAAGCGGTCTCTCAGGACACGGACATCCATATCTGTGCAGGCTGCGTCCTTGATGCTGAAGTAGGTGCGTCCGCCGTGGCCGGTGTCGCCGCCCATATAGCCGGTGGTACCAGCTTCTACTTCGAGGATGTTGCAGCTCACCACATCGCGGGAGTAGGTAGTGATTTCAGTGCCGTCCTTCAGGCGACGGCGATTTTCCTTGATTCCATACATAGTCTTAGACCTCCTGACATTCTTCGGTGAAGTAGCGCAAGCGGTAATTCTTCCACTTGGCTCGGTTGATTTCAGCTTGCATCCCGGCAGAGATACGCTTGTCGAACACCCAGACCTCAGAGCACTTGCTCATCAGGGCGTTACCGAAGAACAATCCAAGCTGGCGCTCGTTCGGGTCGGCATCGTTCAAGAACTGCGGGAACAGCAAATGTGGTGCGATGGGGATATATCCGGTATCCACAGCATGGCGGCAATATCGTCTGGCAGCGGCCACGTTCTCTTCGATGTCTCCTGCATAGGGAGAGCAGATATAGACGATAGGCCTGAAAGCACGAAGTGAGCGCTGCTCCTGTTCGATGGTCTGCATAGCGCCGTAGGCTGTTGGGTCATAATAGCCCTCGCTGTTGTACTTGCTGACACTCATTGCACGATTCCTCCTTTCCGGGCAGACTAAAAAGGGCGTCCACCTCTACTTTCCAATGGAGATGAACGCCCGGTTTGAGCCAGATATCTTTAATCTTTTTTATAGAACGGTGTGGCATAGCCATCTGCACGGAGCAGCAGGCCTTTCGCCCAAGGAGGAGTACGGCCCATCTGTTCACAGACAGCATCCAGAGAGGCCTTCGGGTCAGCCTCGATGACCAGTTCGTCGTGGATGTGCATCACAATGGAGCAGCAGCGCAGGGTGCGCATGGCATAGCAGAGGATGTCACGGGCAGTGGCCTGAACGATATTCTCGACGAACTTCGGCCCATAGGAATCGAGACGTTCCCACTTCTTGGTGCCACCGACACCTTCGTAGGTGATACATTCGCCGCCGAACTTGTTAGTGCCGACCTTCGGTTTCACATAGGCCAGCTTCCTTCCGGAGGGCAGCGTGATAAACAACATCCCGCTCCTGCAGGAGAAGGTCAGACCGTAATCGGTGGTGGTGTGCTTATACTTCACAGCTTCCATGACCGCACGGTCAACATCCCACCAGAATTTGACGATGTTCGGATTGGCCTGCCGCCAAGCATCCACCAGCGGAGGGAGTTCCTCTTCGGTGAGGCCCATCTCGATAGCGCCCATCGCCTTGAGCGCACCGGTGGAGCCGCCGTAGCCGAGGGCCAATTCGGCGATTTTGCCTTTCTGTCGGAGATGACCGTTGATGCCATGCTTCTCGACCGGAACCTTGAACATCTGCGACGCACTCGCGCAGTAGATGTCGCCGCCATTAGCAAAGACCTCCTGTCGCCAGCGCTCATCTGCAAACCACGCGATGACACGGGCCTCGATGGCAGAAAAGTCCGCCACCAAGAACTGTGTGCCCTCACGCGGGATGAATGCGGTGCGGATGAGCTGGGACAAGGTATCCGGCACATCTTCATATAGAAGCTCCACACCGGAAAAGTCGCCGATGCGGACGAGGGCACGGGCCTCAGCTAAATCCGGGAGATGATTCTGAGGGAGATTTTGCAATTGGATGTTACGACCCGAGAAGCGGCCAGTACGATTGGCACCGTAGAACTGGAACATACCACGGGCACGGCCATCATCGCAGACGGTCTTTTCCATCGCCTGATATTTACGGACGCTGGACTTGGCGAGCTGCTGCCGAAGGGTCAGGACATCGCAGAGTTCTGGTGGTGCAGTCTTCAAAAGCTCGGCCACAGCCTTCTTATCCAGACTTTCGGTCTCCAGCCCCTTGTCGGAAAGCCACTGCTTCATCTGTTGCACAGAGTTCGGGTTTTCGAGAGCGGTCAGGTGCTTCATAGCATCGGTCAGCTCTTCACGAGAGCGGGTATCCATTTCGATGGCTTGATGTACCAGCTCCATATCCAGTCGGACGCCACGGTCGTTTATCTCTTGGTCGATGTGGTATTCCTCCCAGACTGAGTCCGGCACCGGGAACTTACGCAGCTTCTGCTGGATGCCCATCTCGGTCTCAACGTCACGAACGTTATAGCGCTTGAAGGCTGCCCACTTATCCGGTGCATGGAAGGGACGGTTTCTGGTGCGCTGGCCGTTGGTCTTTGTCGGAGCGCAGGGCTGGCAGAAGTATTTGATGAGGTCTTTGCCCTCCGTGAGCTTCTGCTTTTCCAGACCGAGGACTGCGCCGACACCTTCCAAGGAAAGTGGCAGGCCCATCGTGGCAGACCATATCATGGAGCAGCGCCAGCTCTCCGGGTCGAGATATTCGCCGGTCGGATAACCGAGGAAGCGGGACAGGCAGATACGTTCAAAGGAGGCATTAAAGGCCCATTTGATAACGGTCTCATCCTCCAAGGCCGCCAGTACCTCTTCGGGAATCTTCTCGCCGCAGGCAAGGTCAATGACTTCTACCGGAGCGTTATCGACACTGTAGGCAAAGAGCAATATTTCAAAATTGGGAGACTCGCAGTAACGGTAGACACCGGTCTTTTGGAGCGGGACGTCACTGTAGGTCTCGATATCGATACTGAGTGTTTTCATAGAATCAATCCTTTCAATGACACAAGCGGCAGAGAACGAATCCCTGCCGCCTGCTTTGGTTTACTGGTCGTCCTTCTTATCCGGATGCCATGCCTTCCAGTCAGCCTTCAGCTGTCGGTAAGCAACAGTGAGGATTTTCACGATGCCCTTAATCAAGGCATAAAACGTGATGCCATAGATGACGAACAGGAAGGTATAGGCTGCGGTGTACAGGACGATGTTGTTTGCGATATTCACGATGTTTTCCATAACATACCTCGTATTTTCAAAATGGTGCTGGCGGCAGTGTTCCCACCGCCAGCTTGGTGGATTGGGTCAGGGATTAGTCGAGGAAATCCTCATCCTCGTCCGTTGCGAAGTCGGACTCAGCAGATGCCTTGCCGCCGAGAGGCTGACCATCGCGTACCTTCTGCAGGTTGTTCAGGCCGCAGGCGATACCCTTGTTGCCGGAGCTGTTGAAGGCATAGAAGGTGATGCTGGCACGACCGTACACACCGGAGTAGACCTCGGAGCGGGTCATGATAGGATTCAGGTCAGCATCCACAATGCCGGGAGCAGAGGTCGCATTGGCGTTGATGAAGTAGGCGTTCGCATAGGCTGCGTCGTCAGGTCTCTCAAGGTCGCCGTCGCGGAGAGGAGTCTTGATGACGGAGAGAGCAGGTACGGACTTGCCGTTGCCCTTCAGCTTGGACTCACCCTCATGGTAGGCAGCCTCGATAGCAGCCTTGACCTTAGCGACGGTCTTGGTATCGGACTTAGGGATGATGAGGCTGACGCTGTACTTAGGTGCGCCGCCGTTGATGCTCTTAGGTTCCCAGACGTTGGCATAGCTCCAACGGGTGTCCGGGCCAGTGATAACCTTCATGGGATTGCTCATTTTTACATTCTTACTCATATTAGTTGTCCTCCATAAAATCTGATTTTGCGGTGTTCATTGCCGGACGCTTATCGGATTCCGGCACGAGAGTCGGTTTACCCTGCGGCTTTTCAATGAAGCCTGCAAGGAGTTCTTCAAAGCGGGCCTTGCCGAGGAGCTTCTGCATCGCGGTGATGCCGAGCAGCTTCTTCTCATACGGGTCAAAGCCTGCATCTTCGACTGCCTGAATGACAGCAGTCTCATTTGTGTACTTACGGTTCGAGCGGCCTTCGACCAGCTTGAAGCCGTGCCATTCCTTTCCGCTGACTGCCTGCTGCAGAGCGTACTCCTTGATATCGGAGGCCCACGCCACAAGCTCGTCCACACGGGAGAGGATGACTTCGATTTCCGAATCCTCCAACAGAGGCGGCAGCTTGAAGTCGTGCTGTGCCAGAAGAAGGTTTGCTTCCGCTCTGGCCCTGCATTCATGCTTGGCCTTACAGAAACCACACCATTCTCCGCAGAGGAAGTTGCCATCACCGGCGAAGGCCAGCTCAGCGGTAGGCTTCAGGATTTCATTGGCCCAAGCGTACAGGGCTTCCTTTTCCAGCTCGAAGGTGCTGACGTTCTGGCGGCGAGGCTGGTAGATGGTCATGCTGACGTTGTCGATGTCGTAGATGTCATCGAACAGCTCCAGCGCACCGAGGGCGTAGCACTTCATCTGGGGATTGTCCTCCGAGGAGACCAGAACACCAAGTCCGTGCTTGTAATCGACGATGCGGAGTGTGCCGTCAGCGATGATGATGCAGTCGGCGGTTCCGAAGCCCTGTTCTACCCAGCGGGAGAAGTCCACACGCTGTTCGATAAGGACGACCGGGTCGGAGCAGGTCTCCTTGGCAGCTTCCACCTGTTCCATGATGAAGGCTGCATAGCCGTTGGCGCAGTCCTCCATCTCGGCGTTGTACCAAGTGAGGTGTTCGGTCGGGTCTTTGACTGCCATGCCCAGCGCCTTGCGGAGCTTGTACTCGCAAAGGCTGTGCGCGTCGGTTCCTTCGGCAGCGTAGTCGCTACCTTTATCCTCATAGGTCTCACACAGTCTTGCGGAAGGCGGGCAATGGAGCCAACGTTCCGAAGACGATGCGGAGAGGATTGCATGTCCTTTAGGCGGCATCACAGCACCTCCACTTCATGAAGCAGGGCCTCATAGTGCTGAGGGTCGATGCCGGAGAGCTTGCTGGCACCATACTTCTGAAGCAGAGTACGGATAGCAGCGGTGTGCCCAGCGCGGGACTTTTCTGCTAAGACAGCTCGTACCTGTTCCAGAGTGAGGGCAGGCTTCTTTTCAGGCTTGGTCTCCTCGACGGGAGCTTCTTCGGAACCACTGAACTGCTGAGCCAGCCAGTTAGCGGCCTCGTTAATAGCAGCAGCGGCACTGCGCAGCTCTTCGATGGTCGCGGCCATATCGCTCATTCTGCTCATAGTGTTTTCCTCCTTCCTCGGTTTGTCTCTGTGCGGCGAGGATACTCATGTTCCTTGCCAGTCTGCCGGATACGACGCTGATTGCGGTCAAGACCTGAATCACTTCTGCATCGTTGCGGCGGTCGTTGTAATAGGACTGCTTCACGGTGTTCACCTCCATTCTGCAAGGCGGTTTGTTCTGTGCCTTACACTTCCCAATGGAGATGAGCCACCGGATTGAGCCACATTTTTTAGAAAAAATATCTGGCTGCCGGAAATGCAGCAGCCAGACGGTGTATCTTCCTATTTAATAGCCACGCACCTTACGCAGCTCATTACGGTAGCGCTGCATCTGGCGGGCAAAGGTACGCTGCGGTCTGCCAAGCTCCTCGGCGATGGAACGGTCGGATTTCTCCTCACCGAGCATCTGGAGGATGAGGTCGGCTTCCGGGTCGAGTTCACGCAGACGCTGAATCAGCTGCTCCAGAAGGAGCTTGTCCGCTACAACATCTGCCATGAGCGGAGCCGGGTCAGGGACACTGTCCAGCGGAGAGCAGGTGTCGCCATCCTCGTTCTCATTTTCATAGTCGAGGGACAGCATGTCTCCGGCACGACGGAACTCGCAGTTGAAGCAGTCGCCGTCGCAGAGCCAGAACTTGCTCTTCAGGCAGATGCACTGACCGTGATACTGCGCCTTCTTGCGGAAGGTATCCCAGTAGCTTTTCTGCTCACGATAGAATTCTTCAGGAACCTCCACCCATTCCTTGGTGGACTTGATGTAGATACGATAGGTTTTACTCTGGTTTGCATTGTTTGCCATTCGATTTTCTCCTTTCGGCACTTGAACCGAAGCGGAGATAACCGATATGGCTGCCAGTCATGGTTTTCATTAGATGGCCACCTCATGCGGATTTCTCCGCTTCATTTGGTGACCAGCCGTTCGTAAGCTGGCACTCTATGATTAAGTTCTTCCATCCATCAGCTACGAACACACCTCGTGGCCACGAAGAAGGTGAGCTGATTTCAGGAAAAGTAGTTTTACGCCTTGCTCAGGGCGTTTTTTTAATTGTCGTTGGCGATTTGTTCTAAGTCAGAAAACACTTCGCTGTAGTAGCAAGAAGCCAAATCGCAAAAGCTGTGTGCGTCGTACCGTGCAAAAACGGAATCGACAACTGCGGAACCAAATTCGGCTGCCACTGTAGAAGCGGCTGTCTCAATGTTGATTTCCCACATCAATCGCTCGGAGGATTTCATCTCATCACCTGCCTTTCAAATCATCTGCTTAAAGCATATCAGGCGGCAGTGACACTCCAAATAGGACTGGAGGGCCTGCGAGTGACACTTTTGACACTTTGAATGACACTCTTTTCAAAGTCGGTTTATGAGGATTTACAACTTGTTAATAATGAATATGTATGTAAGAGATTGATTTTTGCAGGTATGTGTCGTATAATGGAAGATGGATTTTTGTATATGAGTATGTGAAATGGAGGTGGAATGGTGCTGCTATGTGATTTCTGCAAAACTGTTGGAGCGTTCTGTCCCAATATCACGAGCCAAGAGCAGTTCATCGACGAGCTTTTTACTTCTGCTGGAGCCAAACCCTACATCGGAGATAGCTATAAAAGAAAGCTCTATACCGGAGCAAAGCTATTCATCGAGGCACAACGTGCACCTTTGCGGGGAAAAGATAATCTGAAAGCACTAACTGCCTTTTTTGATAAGAACATTCCTAACGACAAAACGTTGGATGTGCTAATAGCCTTTGGTATCCCGGAGAAAGAAACCCCGAATAAAAACGCTCTTTGTGCGGCGCTTGCTTTACAAATAAGAGCTATCATAGATGGCAACGATAATGGTGCAGATGACATCATGGCTACTTCCTATCAGGAACAGAAGAACACCGGTGTCGTAGAGAAAGACCAAGGACTGTTCCAGCCGATATATCCGGGTGACAGCGCTTATGTGTCCTCTGGCTCTCGTTACCAGATTGGCGTTCATGACAAGGTTTCACATACTTGGGTAATTCAGAATACAGGAAAGGTGAAATGGGAGAATCGCAAGCTGGTTTATATGCGAGGCCCAAAAGATAGACCGGAAGCCAATCCATCAGAGATACCAATCCCTGATACTGGCCCCGGTGAAAGCATAAAAATAACCACGACCTTTGATGGCCGTGGCTTTGAGGCAGTAACGTTATGTAAATGGGAGATGCATGATGAGGATGACGATAACTGCTTCCCGAATCAAGTATCAAAATTTAGTGTAACAATCGATGCAAAGTTCAAACGCAATTAAAAATGGAGGTATGAGCGTGGCAGAGCAGCAGATAGAAAAATGGGTAACTCTTAAAGATGTGCAGTCCTACCTCGGTGTAGGAAGAGATACAATTCTTCAGTGGATTGCCAAAAGAAATATGCCTGCATATAAAGTTGGACGACTTTGGAAGTTCAAATTATCCGAAGTCGATGACTGGATTCGTTCGGGTGGCGCAGCAGATGATGCTGCTGGCGATGAATAAGTCCGTTTTTTAGGACAGGTAAAAATATAGAGTCAAGATGAGGGATTGTGCCCTGACCTATACAGCAAAGAAAGGTAAGGATGAAAACTATGGATAATCAAGTTCATAATGCGATAGTAAGTTTCATTTGGGGAATTGCAGATGATTGCCTGCGCGATGTATATGTGCGCGGTAAGTACCGTGATGTTATTCTCCCTATGACGGTTATTCGCCGTCTGGATGCAATGCTGGAGGATACTAAGCCTGCAGTTCTCAACATGAAGAAAATGATGGACGACGCCGGAATAACAAATCAGTGGCCTGCACTCTGTAATGCTGCTGGACAGGCTTTCTGTAATGCTTCCCCGTTCCTTCTGAAAGACCTGACCAGCCGTGCAAAGAAGCAAACATTAAAAGCTGACTTCGAGGCATATCTGGACGGCTTCTCTCCGAACGTACAGGAGATTTTGGAAAAGTTCAAATTCCGTAACCAGATTGATACGATGATTGATGCTGATATTCTTGGCGCAGTTATTGAGAAGTTTATCTCTCCGACCATCAATCTCAGCCCGAAGCCGGTTTATACCGACGATACCATGAAGACCATCAAGCTGCCTGCGCTGGACAATCATGGTATGGGTACAATTTTTGAAGAACTTATCCGTAAGTTTAATGAAGAGAACAATGAGGAAGCCGGTGAACACTGGACTCCGCGAGATGTTGTTGACCTGATGGCTGACCTCATTATTGTTCCGATTGCTGACCAGATTATGGACGCTACGTATTCCTGCTATGATGGAGCCTGTGGTACCGGCGGTATGCTCACGGTGGCTCAGGACAGACTTTTGACTTCGGCCATGAGACGAGGAAAAAATGTTTCCATTCATCTTTTCGGTCAGGAGCTGCAGCCGGAGACCTATGCCATCTGTAAGGCGGATATGCTGCTGAAGGGTGATGGCGAACAGGCAGAGCATATTGCATACGGTTCCACACTTTCTGCGGATGGTAATGCTACCAGACAGTTTGATTTCATGCTGGCAAATCCGCCTTACGGTAAGAGTTGGAAAACCGATGCTGAGAAGATGGGTGGTAAGAAAGATATTCTCGATAGTCGATTCAACGCTTATCTGGAAGACGGTACTCAGCTTTCTATGATTCCGAGAACCAGTGATGGCCAGCTGCTGTTCCTGTTGAATAATGTTGCAAAGATGAAAAATGACACTCCGCTCGGAAGCCGTATTGCGGAGGTACATAATGGTTCTTCCATTTTCACAGGTGATGCTGGCAGTGGCGAAAGCAATGCCCGTAGATACCTGATTGAGAACGACCTTGTGGAGGCTATCATTGCTTTGCCGGAGAATATGTTCTACAACACCGGTATTGGAACCTTTATCTGGATTCTTTCTAATAAGAAAGAAGAACGCAGAAAAGGTAAGATTCAGCTCATTGATGCGACAGCTATGAAGTCACCGCTGCGCAAGAACATGGGCAAAAAGAATTGTGAGTTCACTCCTGAAATCCGTAAAGAGATTATGAGAGTTTTCCTTGATATGGAGCAGAGTGAAATCAGTATGATTTTCAATAATGAGGATTTCGGTCACTGGGCTATTACTGTTGAACGCCCGCTTCGCCTGCGCGTTTATCCGGAACGCAAGATTCCGGCAGGCGTGTTGAAAGACGCTGAAATGACTGCTTTTACCACCGCACTTACTGGCTTAAAGCCTTCTGTTCCTCTGGATGATTGGAAGGCATTTGCAAAAGCCACCAAATTAAAAGCTGCACTCTTGAAAAAGGTGCGTCCGTTTATAACAGAAAAAGATGCTACAGCTAAGGCTATCGAAGGTGAAGCCGATGTCGAACTTCGTGATACTGAGGTTGTTCCTTTTACCTATGAAGGCGGAATTAGTGCTTTTATTGAGAATGAAGTTCACCCATTTGCACCTGATGCATATGTTGATGAAAAGAAAACGCAGATAGGTTACGAAATTAGCTTTACAAAGTTTTTCTACAAACCAACTGAGCTTCGAGCAGTGAAAACCATCATTTCTGACCTTGAAAGTTTGGAAATGCAAACAAATGGAATGCTTCAAGATATTCTGGGAGGCTTAAACTAATGGGAAATCAATACTCAGAATATAAAATCGACAAGCGATTGTGGGATTCAAAATTTCCAGCGCATTGGGATATTAAACCGTTATATGGAATTGGCAAGGTAAAATCTATATGTAACTGTACGGATATGCAATTGTTATCAGTATATCTTGACGCAGGTGTCATTCCGTTTTCGGCAAAAGCGGAAAAGCGAACAAATACAACAAGTAAGGACTTGAGTAAGTATCAGAGAGTTGATTGCGGAGACTTAGTGCTTAACAATCAGCAAGCATGGCGAGGCTCTGTAGGTGTTTCTGACTACGAGGGTATTGTTAGTCCTGCATATATAATTGTTTCTCTTGATGATAGCTTAACGAGAAAATATGCAAATTATGTATTTCGAAGCAGAACTATGGTTGACCAGTATGTCATAAATTCAAAAGGCGTTGGTTCGATTCAGAGAAATATTTATTGGCAGGGTTTGAAGAGAACATTGGTTCCTATTCCACCACGGGATGAGCAGGAGAAAATTGTTCGATATCTTGACTGGCAGCTGTCAAAAGTAAATAGACTTATTGAGGCAAAGAAAAAGGAAATTAAAAGAGTCTGTGAGTTAAAGAAGACGGTTGTTAATGAAGCGGTGACTCACGGCTTGAATCCTAATGTTCCAATGAAGTTTAGTGGTGTTGAATGGCTTGGAGACATTCCTGCTCATTGGACGACTATTAAGTTGAGACAGATTCTTCATCCATTTAGCGAGAAAAATCATCCAGAACTTCCTTTGCTTTCTGTTGTTCGAGAGCAGGGCGTAGACCAGTCCGAGCCAATTGACTGGGCAACGCAAGGTGAACTGCGCCTTTTTCATCTCGATATCCGAAACAACAAAATAAATGTAGAGTCCCTGAAGAAGTATGTCTACCTCAGCATTGGTGACTATGTGTTTTCCAGAGCTGTCATCGAGCGGTTCGCCAAGGCCGGTAATCGCGATGCAGTAATTGCGCAGGCTCAGAGAGTTCTCAAGAAGAATGGCGGAGCAGATGTTCAAGGTTCCGGCGGAGAACTCGGTGAGTTTCTGAATTATGTGTTTATGGAAGAAAAACTCCATGCGCCGAAGCTCATGAGCAGAATTGAAATTGACACTGACGGGAAACAATACAAGAGCGTTTCGGACAGCATTCACATGCTTACAAATGAAGTGTCGGGTCGTCCATATCATCAAGTCGTATTTGGAGCGTCGAATATTGTCGGCGACCCCGGCTATGCCATTGACGGCGCATTTGAGAAGATTTGTAGCATTGAGAAAAATGAAGATACCGAAATTCACATGGTGAGTCAGATGGCACTGGAGCGCATGGCTACCGATGATGAGGTTGAACTTGTTCGGGATATCCTGATTCCTAATCCGGATAAGCAGGCTAACTACAATACTTCATATGGAGTGTTTATTGGATATACGCTCGGCCTGAGCGATGAACATCCGGTGGATACATTCATTGAGCTTGCCGAAGAAAAAATGCGGGCTGACATCAAACGCTACATCCCGTATATACTTCAGAAAATCAAGGATAACCATCTGGGGACACATTCATTTTATTTTTATTTCCTACCTTTCAATGATGCCGAGGAAGAGAAAAAGGCAATCATGGAAGCTGTTCTGGAAGGAGATGTTGACTTGATATGAGTAAAGAGAAAAAGAAAATCGGCGATGTAATCTTTGCTGATATTGAGGAAAACGCATACCTGAACGAATTGTATGAGAACATACTATATAACTATGCGCTCCGGTTGTTTCAGCTTGACAAATCAAAACCCCTGAAGCCCTATAACCTTATCGATGCACTTCGGTTTGCGGACATTCTCTCTAAGTCCAATCATCCGGAACGCAAAGATGCTCAAAAAATGTGGGCGCAGGAAATTGTGATTCTCCTCAATCAGCTGGAAGAAAACAATCCTCTGGTAAAACTGTATGCCGGTTCCGTTTTTTCCAGCACAGGAAATCATCAGGGATTGAAACAGATAAATGCCGATTATGAAGAAGTGGATACCCTTGAGCGGGTATTCGCAAAGTTCCGTAGTGATTATCTCACGATACCTGCTGACACAGAAAAGCAGTTTTTTAGTGCGCAGAAAGAGGCTTACGACCATCTGTCAGACCCGTGCTTCAGTTATTCCGGCCCGACCTCGATGGGCAAGTCTTTCATCATGCGTATGTTTATCAAGGACGAAATTGTCCTTCAGGGCATGAGCAAGAACTATGCTCTAATTGTACCGACGAAAGCACTTATCAATGAAGTGCGCAGCAGCATCATAAATGACTTGGGAGATAATCTCGAAAGTCGAAATTACCGAGTCGTGTCTGCTGCAAGTGATATCGCGCTGGAGGAAGAACATAATTATATTTTCGTTCTTACACCAGAGCGTTTACTCTATTTGCTTATCAGCAAACCGGAGATTCAAATAGATTATCTGTTTTTGGACGAGGCTCACAAGCTCTCCGGAAAGAACAGTCGTGGGCCATTCTATTACAAAGTCGTGGATATGCTTCTTAAGAGGCCTAACAAACCCCACTTTATTTTTGCATCTCCGAACATCCCCAATCCGCAGGTTTATCTGCAGCTGATGAGTGATGCAATTGAAAATGGAGAAGAAAACAAACTGGCTTCGACCTATTCACCTGTAATTCAAGTTAAATTTCTGATGGATTTAGCGGGTGGAAAAATCGAAATCTATAACGAACATACAAATAAAACCATTCTACTTGCCAGAATTAACAAGTCTGGGATGAAGTTGAATGACATGCTGCTTCTATTTGAAGCGAAAAATATGCGGCTGCGACCGGAAGAAAGAACGCAGACGATTGTCTATTACAACGGAAGAAGCAAGGCAATAGCTGCGGCAAGGGACTATGCTAATTCTCGCGGAATTACGGAAAAGCATGACCCAGCATTGGATTCGTTGTCTAAGGGCATATCACAAGAAGTTCATGGTGATTATTATCTGGCTGATATGATTAAAAAGGGCATTGCCTATCACATCGGCTATCTTCCTGCTTCAATAAGAACGAGGATTGAGTCCCTATTTCAGAGCGGTCATATTACGACCATGTTCTGTACCAGTACACTTCTTGAAGGCGTTAACCTTCCAGCAGATAACCTGTTCATAACGGATAATAAGATTTTCCGTCAGCAGATGAACCCTGTGGATTTCAGAAACTTGATAGGTCGTGTTGGGCGTATAAAGCCATATTACAGAATAAGGCTAAGTATGATGTAAAAGTTCTACGACGCATAAAAAGTCAACTGTATGAGTTGATTCAGCAAAACAAGCCTACCGAAAAATTATATGTAGCCACAAATCTTGAAGATGATCAGGAACAGGTCGACTTTGTTGTGGGTGTTGGCGTATATGGTAAATTTGGTAGGGTTGGTTATAGAGGAATCAAAACAGAAGAACTGTTTCTCTATGCGCTGGGGCGTTCTGAGCTTCAGTACGATAATGTAATGTTGCTAAAAGAAGCGGTTCCATCCCTTTATAGAGGCAGAAGCCACCTCCCGGTTTGTCAATATGTTGCTACCTGTTCGGAAAAAGATTGCTTGAACGAAAAAGTTCGTGCATCTGTTAAAGGTGGATTCGCTGATTTCCTCTCTTTGGGAGAAAAACAACGGATAAAGACAAATGGACACTATAAGGTGAGTGGAACAATTCTTGAACACTATGAAAAACATGGTTTGACAAAAACGCTGTCGAATATTCCTTTGATTGCACCTGCAGAAATTGATCATGACGATTTGCTGTCCTTTATCAACAAAGCACTTGATGACGACCCGGTATTGCTGGCTGTTGATGGGAGTGGCCACCCGTCACGCTCTCAGTTCAAAAAATGCATTAGCATTTGGGATTGGCTAAAATTCTCTCCTGCGGCTAAAACAAACATTACAAGGCTTGATGCCAGATCAGAGGAATAAGTAGTAAAATGATTTCGAGGGGGATTATTGAATGAAAAAATCGAATAATTTATTATATCTCGCTTTGTTGGCAGCTTCATTGATGGCATTCGGTTTTTCGTTCTGCTTTTCTTCTGCGGATCGAGAGTTTACACTACTGTCCTCTATAGGCTGTAGCGGCATTGTATCGGTGCTTGTTGCGTGGCTGATCGAACGTGCCAATGAACGGATACAAAAGACACACGACCGAGAAATCGTAGAATTATTATTAGATGGGTTTGATATCAGAATAACCGCTGAGATGCAAAGAGCACTTTCCAGATGCGCCCGCGAAAATAATGTAGACTTGGATAAGAGTTATTCCGTAATGGAAATTCGATCTATGTTAGAGGGTGTGAATAGTGCCGATACTTACTTCAAGGGATTCCCCCGTATGATGGAAAAATGCGTTAATGCTCAACTGCCGCTGGCATTGCTGAGTTTTGAAAAGGGCGATGGCGGCATGAAATTATATGGATTGTTCAAAGCCCTCAGTGAGTGTATGTCCACAATTCAAACCCTTGAAGAACAGCCCGAGGCTGCTGAAATCATTAAATTCCTTGGATTGGAGTCTTTTAAGACCATAGACGAGATATACAAGGTCCGTTCGAAAGAACCGAAGTATGAGCTTCCAAATGGAACCAAGCAATATCTGGTGAAGTACAGGGCTGCAGTTGACAGAGAGAAGGTGGATGCATAATGCCCAACATTGGTGACAGCGAGCGCAAAACGCAAAACCGTGTGGTCGAGTTCTTCCGAGATAAGCTGCACTATACATATCTGGGCAACCTGCATGACAGCGAAAACCGCAATATCATGCAGGAGCGGCTGCATACCTGGCTGCTGAGACAAGGCTACTCCGAAAAGCTTGCATCCAATGCAGTGGATGCCTTGGTGAAGACCTCTGCCAATCTGCAGCAGGGCCTGTACCACGCCAACAAAGAGGTTTACAGTCTGCTGAAATACGGTGCCAAGGTCAAGGAGTCCGTGGAGCAGTCCCCCAAGACAGTTTATTTTATTGACTTTGAAGATGTCAGTAAAAACGACTTCTATATCGCGGAGGAAGTCACCATTGTAAGCAACAACACCAAGCGTCCGGATATCGTTCTTTATGTAAACGGCATCGCCCTTGCGGTGATCGAACTGAAAAAGAGCAGCGTATCCGTGTCCAACGGCATCCGTCAGAATCTGACCAACCAGAAGGCGAATTTCATCGAAGATTTCTTTACCACCATTCAGTTCTGCATGGCCGGTAACGACAGTGAGGGCTTGCGCTATGGTACGCTGCTTACCCCGGAAAAGCACTATCTGGAATGGAAAGATGACGGATTTTCCGAGCATCAGTCAGAGCGCAATATTGTGGATATTGAGGTTGAGGAATATTGCGAGAGTATTCCCGGCAAGTTGGAAAAGCAGCTTTTTGCGTTGTTTTATAAAAAGCGTTTCCTTGATCTGATCCACAATTTTATAATCTTCGATAAGGGCATCAAAAAGGTTTGCCGCTATAATCAGTATTATGCCATCAAGCGGGCGCAGCACCGTTTGACGGACAAGAAACGCGGCGGCATCGTTTGGCATACCCAGGGCAGCGGCAAGAGTCTGACGATGGTGTGGCTCTCCAAGTGGATTTTGGAGAATAATCCCAATGCGCGTGTATTGGTCGTTACCGACCGCGAGGAATTGGATGAGCAAATCGAAAAGAATTACAAGGGTGTGGATGAGAATATCGTCCGCACTAAGAGTGGAAAAGATCTGCTTGAACGCCTGAACGCTTTCGATGACCGCCTGCTGTGCTCTCTGGTACATAAGTTCGGAAAACGTGGCGGCGACAGTTCGGAAACGGATTATGAGAAATATATCGAAGAGCTGAAAAATGCTTTGCCCCCCAATTTTTCTGCAAAGGGCGATATTGTGGTTTTTGTGGACGAATGCCACCGCACGCAGTCCGGCAAGCTCCACGAGGCCATGAAGGCGATCCTACCAAATGCAATCTTTATCGGTTTTACTGGCACACCGCTTTTGAAGAAAGACAAGAAGACCAGTCTGGAAATCTTCGGCGGATATATCCATACCTACAAGTTTAACGAAGGCGTCCGGGACGGTGTTGTGCTGGATCTGCGATATGAGGCCAGAGATGTGCCGCAGGGCATCACCTCTCAGGCCAGGATCGACACATGGTTTGAGGCAAAAACTGTAGGTCTGGCTCCCAGAGCAAAGGCGAAGCTCAAAGCTTATTGGGGCAACCTGCAAAAGATTTTCTCCTCTCGCTCCCGCTTGGAGCAAATCGCCAATGATATCATCTTTGATTTTGCCACCAAGGCACGACTGATGGATGGAAACGGAAACGCTATCCTTGTGGCCGGTTCTGTGTATTCGGCATGCCGATACTATGAAATCTTCCAAAGCAAGGGTTTCCGGAAATGCGCGATTATTTCTTCCTATACGCCGCAAGCCGGTGATTTAAGAACGGATACTGTCAGCGACGAGGAAGAAACCGAAACATTTGAAAAATACAGCACTTATCTGAAAATGATCGGCGTTGACCCGTCGGAGGACAAGACGCAGATTGCCAAAAAAGTAGAAGCTTTTGAAGCGGAAGCAAAACGCAAGTTTGTGGACGAACCTGCAAACATGAAACTGCTGATCGTAGTTGACAAGCTGCTTACCGGTTTCGATGCTCCCAGCTGTACCTACCTCTACATCGATAAGGCGATGCATGACCATGGCCTGTTCCAGGCGATCTGCCGAGTCAATCGTCTGGATGGCGAGAGCAAAGACTTTGGCTATATTGTAGATTACAAGGAACTATTCGGAGACTTGGCGGATGCCATGAACAAGTATACCGCCGGTGCCTTTGAAAGCTATGATGCCGAGGATGTCGATGGGCTTTTGAAAGATAGAGCTACAGAAGCGAAAAAGTATTTCGTTGATACCCTGGAGGAATTGAATGAGCTTTGCGAGGGCGTCGAATTGCCCAGAAAAGAGCTCGACTATATTCACTATTTCTGTGGTGAAAGTGGTCGCGACGAAAATCAGGACGAAGCCTTTGCTCGCATCCGCGAGAAGTTGTATAAACTCGTTGGGCGTTTGATTCGCGCTTTTGCGGAGTTAAAGCCTCGTATGACGGATTTAGGGTATACCCTTTCCGAGCAAAGCACATTGGACGACAGGGTTGCGTTCTATGTGAACATGCGTGACACGATTGGTAGGGCCAGCGGCGATTTTATTGATCTGAAAGCCTACGAACCGGGTATGCGGTATCTGATTGACAACTACATCTCAGCCAGCGAGTCGCAAAAGATCGGTAGCATGGATGACTTTACCCTGCTTGATTTCATCATCACACAGGAGGATAAGTTAAAGAGTGAACAAAAGGGCGAGCAGGAGAGTGCGGCAGAAACCATTGAGAACAACATCCGCAAAAAGGTTGTTGAGCGAATGGTCATCAACCCTGCTTATTACGCAAAAATGTCTGAAATCCTGGAGCAGTTGATACTTGACCGCCGCCGTGGAGTCATTGCCTACGGGCAGCTGCTGGACACATATATGGAACTGGCGAAAAATGTTGCAAAGCCCGAGGAGAACACAAAGTACCCTGAGAGTATTCGTTCCAATGGCGCACTACGGGCGCTCTATGATAATTGCGGAGAAGATGAGGCAACTGCCTTGAAGCTGCACAAAGCCATTGTCAAGGCGCGGCTCGATGGTTTCCGAAATAATCCGGTTAAGGCAAATAAAATCAAGCGAGCGCTCTATCAACTTTTGAATGACGATAGCGAAGTGGAGCGAATTTATCAAATTGTTGTGGAACAAGAGGAGTACTGATGCAAATAGTTATTTTCAATATTCCTGTGGAAGTTATCAGAAAAAATATTAAAAATTTGCATCTCTCTGTGCTTCCACCGGACGGCAGGGTTCGTGTATCAGCACCCACACAACTGACGGATGAAGCAATTACGATGTTCGTTCGGACAAAACTCGGCTGGATCAAAAAACAACAGGAGAAGTTTCAACAGCAGCCGCGTCAAAGCGAGCGGCAGTATGTGTCTGGGGAAACATTATATGTTTGGGGTAAGCAGTACTTTCTTCAAGTGGAATACAGCTACAAAGGCAATGCTCTCACACTTCCGGGTGACAAGGCTATTCTGACGGTTAGAAAAGAAAGCAGTCCAAAGCAGAGAGAAAGCTTCGTAAATGAATGGTACCGCAACCTCTTGAAACAGGAAGTGGCGAAATATCTTCCCAAATGGGAGAAAACTACGGGGCTTTACTGTAGCAGTTGGCAAAGCAAATATATGACGACCAAATGGGGAACCTGTAACCCTACCAGTAAGAAAATTTGGCTAAACCTTCAATTAGCAAAAAAACCGATTGAATGTTTAGAATATGTAATCTTACATGAACTTGCGCACTTGAAAGTTCATAACCATGGTCCTGAATTCACGGCGATTTTAGACCAATATATGCCATATTGGAGAGAACACAAACGCCGACTGAATGATAGCACCCTTGACTATCTACCAAGCCAACTTGAGTAATCAAGATTTTTCCTATCTTTTCACCTTTCACAAACTATTTTACATGAATCATATCTATACCTGCGAGCGCCGAAATTGCGCAAAACTCTCGTCAGACAGATTGTCGTCAGACGAGAGTTTTGCGTTTCCTTCAAGCGGTGATTGTTGCTATGTATCTTACCTCAACTTCATGCCCCAGTGCTGTTCGGTCAGCCCGTTTGAAACTCATAGTTCGTACGGGGCAATTGTTCTTGACCATCTGGCCGCCCACGGAACCGGCCTCGCGGGAGGTCAGGTCGCCGTTGTAGCCTTCCTTCAGGTTGACGCCCACCTCGCTGGCAGCCTCCATCTTGAACTTATCCATGGCGGCACGGGCCTGGGGCACGTTCAGCTTGTTGGTATTCTTGGTAGACATGATTGCGTTCTCCTTTCTTGCGTTTTCAGCGAAAACCGCCGTTGGGTATCGCAACCATAGATTGTGCCGCCGATGCCCCGAATATGCGCCGGGCGCATCTGGTAAAATTTTGCGTTACTCTGTAAAATCTCAAAAAATTTCAGAAACCCTATCGCTTTTTTTGGTACTCTGTGCTATCATGGCCCTGGTTGCACAGAGAAAGCGAGGAACGATCACATGCTGGATATTTTTGATATTCTGGGCCCGGTGATGGTGGGCCCGTCCAGCTCCCACACGGCGGGAGCGGTCCGCATCGGCAGCATGGCCCGGACGTTGCTGGGCGACGAGCCGGTGGAGGCCAAGATCCATCTGCACGGCTCCTTTGCCGAGACCGGCCCCGGTCACGGCACGGACCGGGCCCTGGTGGCCGGTCTTCTGGGCATGAAGCCCGACGATCTCCGCATACCCTACGCCTACCAGGAGGCTAAAAAGCGTGGGCTGGAGTTCACCATCGACACCGTGGAACTGCGGGACGCTCACCCCAACACCGCCGTGATCGAAACCTGGGACGCCGGCGGCAAAAAGCTGGAGCTTCAGGCGTGCAGCGTAGGCGGCGGCCGCATCCTGGTGAACAAGGTGGACGGCATCGACGTCAGCTTTGACGGCATGTTCAACACCCTGGTCATCCGAAACCAGGACGAAAACGGCGCCGTGGCGGCGGTAACGTCGGTGCTGAACCAACTGCGCATCAACGTGGCCAATATGAGCCTGTGCCGCCACAAGCGGGGCGGCGACGCGCTGATGGTCATCGAGACCGACCAGCATATCAAGCCCCACCAGGTGGCGTTTCTTTCGGAGCTGACGGGCATTCTGTCGGTGACCTATTACGATAAGGAGGATGATGACGATGTCGCTGGATTCGATGAAGGAAATCTTTGACCGCATGGAAGCCGAGCACAAGCCCTTCTGGGAGATCGTGCTGGAAACGGACATGGACGAGCGCCAGGTGACCCGTCAGCAATCCATGGCAAAAATGCTGACCACCTGGCAATACATGGTGGACGCGGCGGACACCTACACC
>ULUJ01031545.1_pt1 | contig 24877 bp, 14 predicted proteins | sample 1958381 | NCBI WGS metagenome assembly ULUJ01 (sample SAMEA4835757, study PRJEB28245) | human gut metagenome | biome: gut microbiome; material: fecal sample | place: Denmark | collected 2008 | reverse complement strand
CAGCGCAGATTTTTCTTTGCTGTTTGAGCAACTCTGTCAAATATCTCATCCGATACTATTTTAGGAAATGTGTTCGTATATGTTTCGCCATGTACGGTATATTTCCCCGAATATCGCTCGTTACTCAATATTTTGTAAACGTGTCCGCTGTTAAACGCTCTGCCTTTAAACAAAACGTTGCGAGCGTTCAATTCTTTAAGAATTTGAGGCACGGTTAATACTCTTCAATAAAGTGTTTATTTTGTTCGTCAAGTCTTGTTTCTTCGTTTGCATTCGTGATGGCCCTCACTTTTCAATAACGGACGCTCCGTCCGTTTTTGATACCTCTATAATATCTATTTTCACTTTCACCGTCAAGAGCCTGAAAGGTATAAAAATAGGGGTGTGTAAGAACATGCACACCCCACAATAATTACACTATAATGTTGATTTAATAGTTACTCATTCACCGCAGTAAATACTTTAGAAAATAAAAGTTGTTTAAACAATTCATTTATTTGCTTGACTATTTTTTCTGAACACACTTGAGTCCCTATTTCTATATTCCCTGCCATGCCATGATACGATAAGTTCGCTGAAGAAATCAAAACGTCAGCATCATCAACCATAAGAATTTTTGCATGAAGCGCAGCCATCTTATCTTCCTTGTTTGTGTAATTATAAACCTGCAAAAATTTGCTTCTATAACGAAGTATTTTTTCAATTGAGACTTGGCTTTTAATGTCATTAAAGAAAATTTTTATCAGCACTCCTTTCTGGCTTTTCTCAACCAATGTGTCTATCATTTCTGATACAAATTCCGATACTGAATAACCTGTCAAAAGAATGCTTTTTTTAGCATTCTTTATCAAGTCTTCAACAACATTTTGAATCCTTTTTATTTTCAGAGAAAATGCTGGAGGTACTGTAGCAACGAAGCTTATCTCTTCTTTTTGTTTTTCAGATAACGCGTTGCTCACGAGTTCTACTAATGAAATAGCTTGCTCCCTGCTTAATTGAGGATATTCTCGTTCTATTAAAGCCAATGATTTAGGAAATAATGCACATTCAAGACTTCCTCCACTTAAAGCCGCCATTTCATCTTTTATAGTATCATATATTAACTCCGTTTTTAGACTTCCAAATTGCATAAATCCCTCACAAGATCACGGAAGAGCGACTGTTCCTCTCGTCCTCCAATAGGAACCACTAACGCTCTATCCAACAACCTATTTCCGTTTTCACATGCTGTTTCAGATATCATCGCACATGAATGACACGCTGCACCATTTGATTTTTCAACAGTCGGTAATGTCTCCATACATTCTGGATCATTAGTGCAATTCATTGCGTTCTCAAGAGCCCCTTTTAACAATGGAATCAACCTATTATAATTGCCCAATTCCACAAGTCCACCTAGGGAGCCTTCTTTGTCGGAACTTCCTGTATACAACAGTATTCCGCACATATTTTCTCCGAAATATATTCTCTCTTTAATTGAAGAAGACGAGTACCCTGATTGCAATGACATTTCTTTTATAAGCAAGTGCGCTAGTGTATGCATCAAGACATATTCCGCATTTTTCTTGACTCCTTGCGTCCACCCTCTAGAGGCACAGTACTGCTCGTAGCAAAACTCATATTGATTCGAAAGAGCCTTTACTGTCGGTTTTTTACTCCATTCAGCCAATGTTTGTTTATTAAATTCAATAAAAATGCCCTCTCCATTAATCTCCACCGCCGGTAACCAAGCCTCTCCTTTTGACTTGTTTAACTTTACTATATTGACTTGTTGTTCCGCATCTGGATCTGGTGCGGCAGTTCTTGTGAAGCCAAGTAAAACCATCACATCACGTAAACGAGTTATTTTTATAACACGCGAAAAAAACTTTTTAAGACCACTAGGCAATTCGTCTTCTTCCGCCTTAAAGTGTTTTTTGTTGGACGCATATGACGGATCGTTATGATGAGTAATTGCCAAGTACTCCATCAATTTAATCTCTGTAAATTCCTTTATGTTTTTACGTCGATTTTCTAGTGCTTTGTCAAACTCGCTCCTAGAATAGTTTCCCGAAAAATATTTATTGTAAATTAATGTTTCCGCATCCTGAACTCCCATTTCTATCATCTGTTCCAATATTCGAAGATGCTCGTCTATCAGGTTATATAATGGGTCTGTCCAAGGTGGAATAGAAATAGCACTTCTAATTACAGGAAAATATACATTAGATGCACCCCTCTGTGACGGAATAACAGCACTATCACACTTCTCAGGCTTTACGGTCGGTCTAAATGGATGTTTCCCTGTACACTTTTTGTCCTCAAAAGCATCTTCTTGCATTGCACCACTTAATGAACGTTTTTCTCCACAATCCAAACATTCAACCCACATATCCGCTAATGTTGATGTATACCCTGTAGAATACAGCTTAAAATTCTTATGACCCGTAGTTTTTCCTTTATGTATCCACCAATCCCAGGGAAAATCATCCATGTGGCCCTTTTCACACATCACAATAAATCTTGATGGATATGCTATTCTGTGGCATATGGGACATGTTGGTCCATAAATCTTATACCGCTCCTCATCAAAATTATCGCGGATATCGAATAATCTGCCACATCTCGGATCTGAACAAACATGATAATTAGGGAAAGAAACTACAGGCAGATCTCCTTTCTTTGATGTTTGTGGCATATAAAAATACGAAACACCCAAATAAGCCGCTAACCTACCGTCAATTATCTTTTTCCCTTTTGATGTCCAGTAATTCGTATCAAGAACCGTCACCGAATCCTTAACAGCATCAACAATTGCCCCAGGACCAAAGGTCGTTATTAATTGGTTCGGTCTGATTTCTCCAATTTTATTTTTATCAAAATACGCCATCTCAATCCTCCGTCCAATAGAATAAAGTTGCGGATGCTTCTACTTCACGCATTGAGTTCAGAGTTCCCTTTTCCGTTATAGAACAATCTTCACTATAATAGTTCATCAACCTATTATACTTTGCAAGATATTTATTTCCGACATAATAAACCAATTTCTTCGATTGGGCTGCAATACACTGCCAATCGCCCAAGAAACGTTCTATTTCGTCTTTTGTTTCTTCCCTCGCTTGAGGATTTACTATTGCCAAACGATCTAAAATAACGTTGCAAAGTTGATCCTTCTGCTCTGCCGTCAATGCGCTGATATCATTTGCCTTCATATTGTCTGCATATTCCGGCATCTCTAATCTTAGCGCAGCAATGACAAGTGCATGCAACACTCTATCACGCGCACGAGCCGAGAATGGAGTTGCCGTTGTTCCTTCCACATATCTATAAAGTTGACTATGATATCCAACAAAATTCTCATAGTGGGACAAATCTCTTGGTCTATAAGGATTATACATAGTAAATACTAGTCCAGGGTGTTGACGTCCTATACGGCTCGTTGCTTGTATATACTCAGAGTTTTGTTTCGGCTGTCCCATTACCGACATTAATCCAAGTCGATCAACGTCCATACCTACGGCTATCATATTTGTCGCTATCGCCGTATCCAATGCACCTTTTTGATCACTTGAAACTTCCAATTCTTTTAGTTTTTCCGTAATCTTACTCGACGCAATACGGGAGGTTATTTCTATTTTCTTATTCAAATAGCGCGTTGTCTTAAACTTGTATTTCTTCTTTAATCGATTTATTCTCTTCGGAATATCGTCTTGCAATAACCTTACAGTACCGCCCAACTCTCTTATACTGTTAAAATACCCCACCATTGTATAGTATGGATCTATTGCATCCTTATATTTTTCATCAGCCATCAATTCTGAAACTGTTTGCAACACAATTGCATACACTCTAAGTGTAGTAGTTTTCATTGATTGCCCGTTTGCACTTATACCGACATATTTCCTAAAAGGCTTTTCCGTTGTCGGAATCTCTTTAATAAAGAAACTATCCCCTATTTCAAACCCATTCGCAGGAAATTGCATTGAACGGTTTCTACCATATAAACACCGAATTTGTTCGGGCGCATTTTTTATTGTAGCAGTCGAAACAATGTATTTAGGCAAAATCTTTTTCCCGTTAGCCGTATAAGAACACAAATCTTGAATGATTGTTTCATAAGAACCATATATTGTTCCTAATGGTCCCGTTATTAAATGCAACTCATCTTGCACAATAAGTTCCGGCGGAGCAAAAGGCTTAACCCCTACAACGTTCGCCATAGGAAGTTTATCTGTTGCATTGTGATGGCTTTCGTGCGAAACACCCATTGCGATATATCCATCTCGTTCGCATTTTCTATCCACTCTTCCAAACAGTGCGTTTGCGGACGGATTCCAAGGAAGGTTTGCAAACTTATCAACCGTTGCCAAAATGACGGTAGGACACTTGTTATAGATTTCTTCATCAACAAGATATACTGGAATACTCATCCTTTTAGGCATTTTGTATTTGTAAAAAATACAATTTTCGTCTTCACAGTATATCTCTACTGTTTTTCTTTCCAAGTCAATATAATAGTTTTCTTTTTTTAATTCCTTTCCGCAAAACGGACAGGTTAATAACTGTTTATATAAGAGATTACGATTATTTCTACCCCCATCAGGATTATCTGCATTGTCTTTAAGTGACTCAAACGTGTTCGGCGTAACACCACCGCCAACCCAAAATCCTATACTAATTGGTTCTTTGCCATAGCGCGGATATTGGCGCTGACGCTCCATTTCCGCCGCAATAACCATTTTTGTAAGTCTATCGCGCTGCTGAGTTGTAAGCAAGCGCAAAGTATAACGCAAAATCGCAGTTACACCACCGTCATTGTTATATTCACTATTTTCATTGTTTCTCAAGCGTCTGTTAGCAATAGTAAATGCTATTAAGCCTAAGTATGCCTCCGTTTTACCACCACCAGTCGGGAAATAAAGCAAATCGACTATCTCCCTGTCATCATGCAATGGATCAACTATGCCATTTAAATTCATCAGAACAAACGCAATCTGGAACGGACGCCAACAGAACATATTTTCTTTTTTCTTCGGATCTACAAACTCGCCAAAATTACATTCTATTCCTTTACCATGCTTTTTAGAAAATGAGCTAATGCTCCTTTGCAAAGACATTACACTATTCATGAAGCAAAATGCTTCAAATGCAATATCATCATTTTCTATCAACTTGATTCCTTGTTCAATTCTTCTTAACGCCAGCTTGCATTTTTCAATAACATCATTGCCGACTTTTTCCTTGAACGCAGAATCTGACATACGTTCATCATTAACAAGTTTTGTTTCTACCCAATTTGAATAAGCATCGCTTAATGCCCGTAAACGTGCTATCATTTCTTCTTTGTGCTTTGGACGCGCCATAAAACTCATTGAAAAATGGTCCTCAGCAAAACCATCAATGGTTGCCCTTACTCCTGGGAATTCATATTCAGGAATAAAAGAGGTGTACACCTTAGATGCATACCTTTCATTTACGCTATCCCACATAATTGCACAACCACGTCCACGTCCAAAAATCGGACGTTGAGCATAGTAGAATTCGTCCGGAGCTAAAATATCGCGACAAATATTTTCCGCCACAAAACAATTCTCACACTCCTCGCTATATGCCTCGATTTTAGCTTGAAAAATAATAGATTCTAATGTAGAATTTCCCTTTGGCCTTTTATTGGTTAAATGCAGTGTAACCAACATATAGTCATTATTTAAGCCTATCCTTGTAACATACAGATGTAAATTCGAATCGACAGGCAACGGGTAATCTTGATGTTTTTCAAACGACTCAAAATCTACATCTATCATTTCATTCATCGGTTGACGAGTGTACAATGGCCGAGTCTTTTCTTCACCTTTTTCATTCGTATATTTTTCGGAAGATTTTATATAATCGCCCCAAGAAATATCTGCCCTTATGTGTTTGGTACCTTTCTTTAGATAAAAGCTCATGCCAATAGTTGACTGCTGACTAAACTTCGTAGCAATCATTGGTTCAGTATCATCCTCATCTGGCTGGGGCGTATAGTCTGAATCTTGTTCAGTCCTATCAACATCTTCATCAAGTTCTTGATCCATTTCCATGCAGTCCACTAGAACCTGAGGATACAACATTCCCGTTAAGTACTCAAACATTGGGCTTTCATCTAAGACTTCATTTTCTTCTAACGGTCCAACCAAGTCTCTCCTTAAAGCCTCTATTATTTTCTGTCTTACCTCAGATTCCAAAAGGCTTTTATCTTCTGTCATCTCATTCCTCCGTATCTATCACTTCGCTGAGTCCTAAAATATACTTCAGTGTGTTCCCCACCGAAATAACTTCGTCGGTTATAAGTTTGTACCCCCATGGCTTTTTATCAAAGTCGACTATCGATGCATACTTACACCACTTGATACCTTCTTTTGCCTTTCCTACGACATCTGGATTCTTAACTTCATTTTTGGCCTTAACTTCAATCATATATTTTGCGGTCGGAGTTTCTACCAAAAAGTCAGGATTATATTGTTGTCCCGCCTGCCAAAACAATCCAAGTTGATTCAGCGGTGGCTTTATCCAACGAATAACGTCTTTATCGTCTTCTAAAATAACAGAGACAAGCCTTTCCGTATCGCTATCAAAAGCGTTTATGTTATAGTAGGATTTTTTATATCCCGTAAAAACATATTTCTTGATTTCGTTCTTGTTTGCAATAGTTTTACGGAAATTGACTTCGCCCCCATCCGCCCTCACATTTCTAACTGCCTTTCTAAACACAATCAAGTCTTTCTGAACAACGTGAGTGTAGTAAGTTTGCCTATCCATATTCTCGTGGATCTGCTTAACTATATCATCAATAATTAGTTTCGCATAGCGACGCACGATTTTGTTTTTATCAGCCTCACTTCCGTCAATCAAGGCAAGATACTGCTGAACAATATTTAAAATATAATCGGCGTCTTCGTCAACGGAAATCTCACTTAACGCATCACAATCAAGCAACATACATGCAAGAGTGTTTACTGCATCGTCAACCGCCAAAATTTCAGCATCAAAAGACTCAAGCATTTCTGCGTTAACAGCATTAAATCTCTCTATTTTTGATGCTGCAATTTCAAAATCTGCTATATTACGCTTTACAACGAACGGTTTCAACGTCACCGTAGAACTCGGTTGAACCAAAATCTTAGGAACAGAAATTGCCTTTTTGCTCAGCTCCGTTACGGTTGCGACAAAATCTTCCTTTTTCATCGGTTGGGCCTTCTTTGCCCCTAAAGAACTTCCTTCTCCAGTATGGGTCGTTGTCTCAATCGTTTTCTCGTTTCCATCTTCATCTATATAGTCAAAAATAGAATACTGCGGAGGCACTTGCTTTTCAGGCTTCTTTGTTCTACCGAACGACTTCATATACTCTTCGTACATTTTGTCTTGCGTTTTAACGTCGCAAACATCATTAAACGACTTGACGCCAGCACTAACAAAAATATCATCTAAAAGCGAAAGTTGCCCGTCTCCAATACCATTCGTTATTTCTACTACCTTGGTAGGCTCCACGCCCCTATCATCCAAATCTCGATACTTAAACGTGTCGCTATTTTTAATGTCTTCCACAATTTCACGATAATGGTCATGTGCAACGATATCGAGTGTATCAATTGCTTCGTTGCCTGTTATTACACCAAACGGTAAACGCAACCCGCGCCCAATCGTTTGAAGTGCCAAAATATCGCTCTTTGCTGCATTGAGCGGAATAATCGTAAACAGATTATTAACGTCCCAACCTTCTTTCAATTTGTAGACGTGAAGAACAATTTCAACGGGGTTTTGTGCGCTTTCGATAGAAAGGAGCTTTCGGATATTTTCCTCCGTTTCTTCCCCTTTCATATTGGAGTGAATCTCGATGACTTTTCCACGATATCTACCATTATTGAAAGAATCGCTGTCAATCATCGCACGAATCTTCTTTGCATGCTCTGTGTCTTTACAAGCAATCAATACGATAGGTTTTACATAGTCCAAATTGTTATCTAAACAATATTGATAAACAACTTTCTTGCGGTTTTCGTGCAGAGTAAGACCATCACGGATTTTCATTTCTTCAATATCTTCCGCGCTGTATCCACCCGTGTTTGTTCTACCCATTACAACGGGTATTTTCAAATACTTCCCTGCACCTTTAGCCAAGTCGTAACTGTATATCACGTTACTATGCGACTTTGGAGTAGCGGTAAATTCCAAACCTAAGATAGGCTTTAAGTAACTTATCGCTTTCATGGATGCAGGGGCATAATAGCGATGAGCCTCGTCCATACAAATTACAAGATCGTCGAACTTTGCAAGTACGTCGGCAAAAGAAGAACCGAGCGTTTCTTGATATTTATGGAACTTAAAAGTCGTATCCGTTTTGCTATTGAAAATTTTGCCGATATTAAAAATAAACAGTTGTATCTCGGATGTTTTTTCAATTTCAATTTCGCCCTGAACAAACCTTGCTGGATATCGAACGTAGTTTTCCCCGTCATACACCTTCGGTCTGCCCATTTCCGCTTCTAAGCCTTTGAATATGTACTTTGGGTGTGCAGGATTAGCCTCTTTGCGCAACTTATCGTAAATTGTGTTGCCGGGCGCAAGGATGAAAAAGCGTTTGTATCCCTTTGTTTTATACAAGTAATAAATTGCCGCGCCCATCAAACGAGTTTTACCAATACCCGTTGCCATATCAAAGCAAAATGACGGAAATTTGAAATTGTCATCAACTTTTATGGTATGCTTGTCCTCACAATTTGCAGTAGCAATTGCTTCTACTTCATCAAGTGTGTTGCGCTTATAATCGCAGCTTGACGAAATAGCGTCAAGATACTGGAGAGCTTCCTTTTGCGGCTCTCTTAAACTCATTGCATATCCAATTTGATTAACGATATTATCCATCATTTTACCTCGCTTTCAAACGTGCATTTATCAATCAAATCTTTCGGTATCTTTTTAACGACTATATTATCTGGGAGTCTAAGTCCAGACTGTATTTTCGTCCCATACACTAACAGCGATTGCCCTTCTCCTAGGTTTGCAAGCAAACTGTTGACGTATTCGCCGTTGACAAACTCTTTTGTGATATGTATAAACCTTTGCTCACTCGACTTGCCTTGGAATTTTCCATCAGGCTTGTACTTAAATCCCTCTAATTTGCAAATCGCCTCGCACATCATTTCAAACGTGTATTCAGGGTTTATTTGTTTGATTGTCGGCAGTTTCGGATTAGGCACAAGCAAACTCGGTGCAAGTTCATAAAACTTGTATCCACCACCGCCTTGCCAGTTAACAGACTTGCTAATGCCACCTTGTTCCCCCTCTATCACCTTATCCATTCTTACCTTGCAATGTGTGTAAGCATGATTTCCAAGTTCTATACCAATCCATCTACGTCCCATCTTATGCGCGACCGCCGCAGTTGTTCCAGAGCCCAAGAATGAATCTAATACAATATCTCCCTCTCTCGTTGCCAACAAAACAATCCGCTGAAGCAATCTCTCTGGTTTAGGAGTTGAGAACACATCATTTGCATCTATCCCTTTAACTTCTTTCTTTGCTTCTTGGTTGTCACCAACCTCATCTCTAAACCATAATGTTGTTGGAACAAATCCATTTTGAACTTCAGTTAAAAACCTTTTGTAACGCGGAACATTTGATCCTTTTTCTCCAAACCAGATTCTATTGTCTTTAATTAGCTGGTTAAATTTTTCTTCAGAGAACCGCCAACTTGTCCCAGGAGGTGGCATTATTTTCCTTCCACTTGGAGTAGTTACTTCATATATGTCTTTTCCATTAGGTGTCTTTGCGTGACACGGACCAGAAGCCCAAACACCTCTTGAATCATTGTCTGGATTTGAATAGCCACCCATACTGTCATCTGGTCTTGGCAACAAATTAGGCTTCCAATTTTGTTTATCTTTTGCGTAAACCAAAATATAGTCATGATTATCAGAAAACCAACGCGCATCATTACTTCTTGTTCCCTTTTTATGCCATATTACAGAACACACAAAATTTTGCCTACCGAAAATCTCATCACATAAGATTTTTAAATAATCTCTTTCATCATCATCTATACTTATCCACAATGAACCATCTTCCGAAAGAAGAGCATAAAGTAAATCTATTCTCTTTTGCATAAGAGAAAGCCAGACACTATGTTCAACTCCATCATCATAATGCTTAAAAGCACTACCAGTATTATAAGGCGGATCGATATAAATGCATTTGATTTTTCCGGCATAGTCCTGTTCAAGAGCCTTCAGCGCAATCAAGTTATCCCCGTGAATAAGCATGTTGCCAGTATCCTGATCTCCATAACCGAGTTCAGGATTTTCCACCAAAATTCTCGGTTCTATTTCTTTCTGTTCGTACTTACCACCCCAAGTAAGTTCCAACTTTCCGCTCTTTTGCATTATCTCGTCTCCGATATTATTTTTTGTTTTTTTAGATAGGCTCTTAATTGCTTATTGATTTCTGTTCTTTTCTCAAGGATCACCGGAGTCCTTCGCCAACACTCGTTGAGTTCTTTAGCACATTCGTTCCTCATTGTATCGTTTTTTGTAATCATAAAATCCCAATACAAGCAAATTTGATCGTGGCACAATTTATGAATTTCAAAAAATGAATTGTATATTCCTTCATCCATAAACGGTTGATTTTCATTTAGTTTTTGTTGAAACAAATTATAGTCATCGATACTCTTATGATACTTTGTTGTTCTTTCCCTGATTCTTTCATCCTCATCTTGACTTTCATAATATATCCCCGAGGGATATAAAGCCGACGTGCTTTCAATCATTTTACCCAATTCATGAGATAGTGTCTTATATATCTCAAACTCAAAATCAAATTGAGTTTTGGTCATATGGGAAAAACTATCTAATTGTGATTTTAATTTTTCAAGTGTTTTGTTTTGAGAATACACTATTACACTTGAGACTATTGCCCATAGAGCAACTATGCAAGATACTACCAAACTAGCAATTTCCATCAGTTTCTCCTTAAAATTTTAGAACTATTTTGAAAAGCAATATCGGATTAGTAATCAGGTGCTTTTCAAACTCTTCTATTTCCTTTTGCACTTCTTCATTGATTTGCGATACCTTTTGATGATAGTTGTCCATCATCTTTTTTGCCTGTGCCAATTTTTCTTCAGCATTCTTTCGTATGTCAACTTTTTCATAAAAGTTGTTGCACTGTTTTGCTTGCTCAATTAATCCATCTGCTTCTTCGGTTATTTCTTGAATGTTAATCATCAGCTGCTCTTCCTGGACTTTTGCCCAGTTTTCAAGTTTGTGTCGCTGATATGCTATGTATTGCTGATTTTCGGCGTTGTGCTTATCCATCATTTCTTTGAGTAGCTTATCATAAACACCGTTGACAATTTTTTGATCTTCTTCCGACAGTTTGTATGGATAGATATCCATATCATCAATTTGTTCCAGTGTCGGCAATAAATCATCTTCGTCAAAGTCAACATAATTTCCTTGATCGTCACACAAAAGCAGTACGGGAAAAAGCAGTTTAGAATTGTCGCACAATGCACCAACAAACAGCCAACCATGAGAACCTAAGACTTGTTCACCCCAATTTGGCGTTCTCCAGATATTCATCGGTGGAAGCCCTAGGTCTTCATCTTCCACGTCGTTCCAATACTCCACTTGTTTTAAATATTTGTCAATGTTAATCTTTACCGCATCAAGATCGGCGCATTTTTGTTCGCTCGTTTTTGTTAGGAGTATATCTCTTAATTCTCTTGCTTTCTTATTCCGTTTTGCGTCAAGCTTTCTGTCTAATTTATCAAATTCGCGCTTAATTTCTGCCACCGTATTACATTTTTGATAAATTGCCAAAACTTCTTGCTCAAAGTTAATGCCTGACTCCAATACTCCCAAGGCAATATCGGATGAGCCGAATACACCGTCGAACAATTCAAACTTTTTGGAGAGTATCTCGTACACTCTCATATCCGCCTGGTTACCGGTATTAAGCAGGTTTATCGCAACCACGTCATTTTTTTGTCCATAACGATGGCAACGGCCAATACGTTGCTCAATTTTCATCGGGTTCCAGGGAAGATCGTAGTTTATTACCGTATTACAGAACTGCAAATTCAAGCCTTCACTACCAGCATCTGTTAAAATTAGAATTTTTGCATTATTCTCAAAATAATCAACGATGGCGTGTTTTTTTTCAACAGATGGTCCATAATTTGTTTTTCCAAAGTTTTTGACTTGATACGCCTTGCAAATTTCTCTTGTTCTTTCATCCGAGTTTTCTCCATTGAAAAGCACTATGTCCTCTTCACTTACTCCGCTTTCAATCAATTCATTTGCAACATATCGTTGGGTTCTTTTGGATTCTGTGAATATAACTACTTTTTGTGCAATGCCATTTTGTCGTTGCATATCAAAAGCCGCCTCAATCGCTTGTTTTAAGGCGTTTACTTTCGCGTTTGTCTTTATTTTTTCAGCATTCTCGATAATTGCTTTTACTTCGTCGATTTCTTCTTGTATTCTTTGCTTTTGAAAGACTGTTTCCGCATCTTCTTCAGGTTCCGCATCTTCATCATAGTCATCGTCAAGATAATTCCAAAAAAGTTCAAACCCTTCTTGTGCATCTTTCGACTTGGTACCTTCCAACAGTTTTTGCAATCTATCCAAGATTACTTCAAACGTTTCAATAAGCGCAAAACTCGATGACGCTAGCAACTTACGAATAACAAGAGTCAGTAAATTCCTATTTGCCGTCGGCAACGAATATAAATAATCACGCTTCAAGAAATTGCTTACACGCATATACAACGCTGCTTCGTCATAGCTTAACTCAAAATCAAACGTCCGACTAATGCGATTGGCAAATTGCATGTATTTGCTAACGTCTTTTCTTAGCGTTCTATATAGTACTGGGGCAAGATTTTGCTTTAGCTCCGCATAGTTATTATCTTCTTTATACTGCTTATTAAAGGCTTTCTCCGTACCGAAAATTCTTGGATCTATAAAGGAGACCAACCCGTGCAAATCACTTAAACTGTTTTGCAACGGCGTTGCGGTCAGTAAGATTTTAGGGATATTATGCGTTTGCTCGTAAAGCCTTTTTGCTCTCTTTGTCCCATGGAAAATGTTACGCATATTATGCGCTTCATCAATTACAACAAAGTCCCACTTTACAGTGGGGTATTTTTTCATCAGCTTTGACGAAAAATCGTATGATGTAAGCACGATACTCACTTTTTGAGAATCTTTCAGCCAATAATCGACTATCCCTAAGGGATCATAATTAATGGCTTGTCTATCCAATATCTTAATAGACTCTTCGGAAAAGCCGAACTTCTCAAGCAATTCAACTTCCCACTGTTTCCTTAGCGATGCAGGCAAAGAAATTAATATCTTTTTCGCACCAGTTTTGATTACATATTTGATTACGAGACCAGCCTCAATAGTTTTACCAAGACCAACCTCGTCAGCTAAAATGATACCACCCGTTTTCAAAGCTTTTACGGCAGCACAAAAGGCATCCACCTGGTGTGGATTTATATCTATTGACGTATCTAAAAGACAACTACATGGGTTTTCATCTAGTTGCTGTCTTTTGTATTTACCATACTGCTGAATCAACAGGTTGTTCATCTGTATTTCCCTCTTATTGGTTCTCTATTTGTTCCCTTATCTTTTCTGCTATCGCCTTTGCCATTAGTGGCGGTACTGCATTCCCTATTTGCGTAAAAGCCGCAGTTCTGCTTCCTTCGAAATAGTAGTTATCTGGGAAGGACTGAATTCTTGCAGCTTCTCTAACAGTTATCGAACGGTTCTGATTTTTATCCGGATGAATAAAATAATGCCCGTCCTTAGATATGTGTGCCATCATGGTGTGACAAGCCGGCATATCCCACTCAACAATCTTAAATCTATCTAAAAATGACGTAACATTTTTATGTGTTTTTAGTTCCGTGGGTAAATCCACATACTTTAATCTCTTGTGTCCATCGTTCCAAGCATCAATAACTTTGTTATAGATTTCTTTATCTCGCGTAATATGCGGACGGGCAATGTGATATGTTAAGATATCGCTTTTGCTTCTAATCCCAAACTCAGTAAGGTATCTCGACGGTTTGGTGGCATATTCTTTTCCTTCCTCACCCGCTTGTATACTTGGAAGGTCTTCTAGCAAATCGTTAACTATAAAGTTATGAGGAACATCTTCGAATTGCGGATAAAAGTACTCGCCGTCGTATTCTGCCTTCCATCCAATAATAATAATTCTCCTTCTGTTTTGCAACACACCGAAGTTTTTTGCATTTAATTCTCTGTAATCAAGTTTATATCCTACATGTGCCAAGTATTTTTTTAGGTTGGCAAAATGCTTTCCATTTTTAGCCGTAAGCAATCCAGGAACATTTTCGAAAACAAACATCTTTGGCTGATACCGCTTTAAGAACTTGCAATACTGTTTGTACAAATAGTTTCTTTCATCGCCATCCATGTTGTCTTCTTTTACCGCCCTTCCAACAAGCGAATATGCCTGACATGGCGGTCCGCCAATGATTACATCGACCGACTTCTTACCAATAAGATTGTCGACCTTCTCAAAAACCTTTCTTATTGTTTCATCGGACATTTTCTCATTGATAACGGATTCTAACAATTCCTGCGGCACTAGACTGTATAGCTCTTCCCTTGCAATCTTTCCTTGTAAATATTTATTGTAGTAACGCAATTTATTGTTATCCTTAAGATAGTGATAACAGAGACGCGTTTTTAAGGTCAAACAAGCGTCTTCATTCATTTCAACATGAGCGAGCGGAGAAAATCCATTTTGTAAAAATCCTTCTGATAACCCTCCCGCTCCAGCAAATAAATCTATATAGTTCATCTTGGTATGCTCCATTATTAAAGAATTGCCTTTAATCTTTTTTTATCTCTATGATATCATCGAATTCACAATCCAGCACTTTGCAAATTCGGAGCATTACATCCATAGAAACCGTCTCGTTTTTACTCATCTTTGCCATAGTTGAAGATGACATTTCCGCTTTTATCCGTAACGCATTTTTTGTCATTTTTTTATCTATGAGTTTTTTCCATAATTTGTCGTAACTTATCGTCATAAGATTTCCTCTAATTCTTTTTTTTACATTATATCATAAATAAAAAAATAAATCAATTCGATATTCGACAAATCAAAGAAAAACTTTAATTATCGGACACATTATTCTCATTGATTTCGTTTATAACCTTGCATAAACGATTGAATATACTCGACTACTTTTTTCACCACTTCATCCGGACCGACCACTTGCAGTTTATCTCCGAACGACAAGCACCAACCATAGAATGTTGGACTCAACTGCACCGCCGCTTTGAAGCGCAGTTTGCCGTTCTCGTCTGGGGTGATCTCCACCTTGTATCCGAAGATATCAAATATCGGATCTAAAATGCTTGCGTCGGCTTGGAACTCTACCAACTATTCTTCGCCTTGGAACATTCCGAACAAGGTCTTTTTGTGCCTTTTCAAATCAATCGGCTCGCCTTTATATACGTCTATAGGTTGATTAACGACCATTTCGACACGGTCCATTCGATCTATGCGATAATGCACCACGCCCTCAAATCTCCCGTAGTAGCGGTAGTAGTTGTCATCGTCATAAATTGTGGCAAGCGGATTGACGAAATACCGTTACCCGTTTCGCCTATATACCCGCTCGTGCTTTGAATTGAAGTCAAAGTATTCAAAAGATACTTTCTTGTTGTTCTCTATCGCCAACTTGATTTCGCTTATCAAATAAAAAATGTTTTAATTTACACTTTTAGTCGTATTAAACTTTACAATATTACTTTGTAGCAATTCTGCGCGATGACTTCCACCAAGGTTAGCAATTTTATCAACAAGTTCTTCGGTCTTTTTCGGCGTAATAAAACTCGATGCTTGAACCGCATCCATAAGAATGCGGAGTTCCGAAACGTTAAAACTGCGATCGGCAACACAATAGCCATTTGGCTTTCCCGGAGCTTTCTCGCACAACACTTCATATCCAGACTCGTTCAGAAGTTCTACATCCTTGTATAGCGTTCTTCGATCACAAATAATTCCTATCGCCGCAAGTCTTTCAATTATTTCGGTTGTCGACATATAATTATCTTCATCCGAATGTTGGCGTAATATTTCAAGTAATTTTATAAGCCTGATTTTGAAAGCATTTTCTTGTCTCATCCGCTACTCCTTACACCTATCCCATTTTGACGCTTATAGTATAACATATTTTGAAACATTTGTAAAGTAATGGGTGTCCGCATTTGCGGACACCCATTACTTTACAAAAAAAGACCGAACAGATTCTCTTCTGCTCGGTCAATCCATATTCAAATCCTACATATTCAGTATATAAGCGTCCTACCTACATAGGTGGTTTGTCGTTAATGTCTCGGCAAATCGAGACACTCTAACTCGGTCATTTTCGGGGTAAAATAGGTAATTCGCCCCTATTCACCCTTAAAAAAAGTAAGAAAAATGCCGAATTCGTCTCTTTTTCGTCGAGACAAATTCGACATCATCCGTGGTGCCACTGATAGAATTTAAATATCAATTATTAAAAATTTTTTACACATTTCTTCATATATTTCATGCAATAAGTCAAAAATTCCCTACGAAAGGGCATAAAAAAACGAGAACGTTTCTACTTGTTCTCGCACATATTTTTTATATTAAATTAAAAAAAAGCCGGTATTCACTTTACGAATATCCGACTTTGATTATTATCTGAAACCTTTTTTATTAAATATTACCAACAAGATATCATAATACTTTTTGAGAGATTGTTGGTTTATCGCAGTTTGTAGTCACTCTAATCCTATTTTTCGCTCACAAGGTTATCTCTAATATATTTATCTATTTTCTTTTCGATATAGGTTTCCCAATAAGTTAAAACATCTTGATCCATATAATCTCTATCAGTTTTACCTTCTTTTCTCATTTCAACTTCATCTTTGAATTTCACTTCCGGAATTAACGGTACGGTTGGCTTTTCTATAACTTCTCTATTTTTGTTCAAATGTTCGATAATCTCATTTAACACTTTGACTAAATTTTCATAACTTTGCCTATCTAAGATAAATGAATCTCTATTTTTTACATTAAAACTAAATTCGGGTTTTCCGTTTGTTAAAAACTTCGGTATACTCTCATAGTCCAACGAAACAATACGATACATTCCTATAGATCGCGTAGCCCATGCCGCACCACCTTCGAACAAGCAATACTGACTATTTAAGAAATTCTTCGAAGTTAAAAACAAAATTTGAGTATTATCTCTTATGAGCATATTTTTTATTATCTCAGATAATGGGTCTAAACTATCAATATTAAGTCCATCAGATGAATAAAATATCTCTGTTTTGTCAATATCTTTGTCAAAAATGAACCCTAATTTTTGCAAATAAGCCGAGATAAAATCCGTAAAAATCCTATCACTACTTGCATGCGACAAAAATAATTTGAAAGATGTTTTTAAGTCATACTCACCTTTTAATTTATTCGCTATAACATTTGCCAACTCATTTGCTTTCTGTTTAGGTAATGTATCATCAGAGATTAATTCCTTATACACATCTCTCGAAAACGTTGTTTTCTCCCTTGATTGAATGGTTTTATTTTCCTCATCGACTAAAGATTTGATATTATCAGCCAATCTTTGTCTATCTTGTAAGAGTTGTCTACATATTCCCGCAAGCAGCTCATTAAGTAGATTTACGCGTTCATCAATAAAAGAAAAATCTTGACGATTCGATGTAGCAATATCATCTAAATCGTTTTCATCTAAAATTTCAAATGCAATTTCTCCTTCGATATAATTAACGAATGCGCCTACCAGTGGCAAGCTGCTTAATATGCTATCATTAAATAATTTACCTCTAACATAAACGCGAATTTGATTTGGATTATAAAATTTGTTTTTTACATAACGGGAATCATTATTAACCGCATCATCTTTATCTATTGATGAATGAATTCCAATCCAACCAGTCAATTTGTAATTTTTCTCTTTACCATCTATAACAATTTTACCTTCAGTTAAGAATTTATCACGAGTCTTAGGATTAATTACATAATCAGGAAAGTCGTTAATTTCTATTTCTTTTGTATATGATTTAGTTTCGTGCAATTTATTTCTATAAGACATAGACACCGTGGTTTTTGTTGTTTTCACAAGATTTTTATCTGAAGTATAAATTGCAAACATATTATCAAATGCGATTTTTTTAACAACTGGTTCAAATAGAATCGAATCATTATTCGATTTGATAATACAAACGTTTAACTTGTTTTGAATGCTGTCAAATTGAAAATAGTTGGATAATTTATGTTTTAACGCATCAATCGCAGCTTCACCAATACGTTTTAAATCCACACCTTCTAACCTTATCATTGTTCCATGCGTTATAGCAGTACTGTTCCAATATTTATCGCATACGATATTGACTTCTCCATAGGGAATAGGCTTTAAACTTGGAGTATCTTCATCATCCATATCAGATACATCCACACTCCATGCACTAACCTCATTATCCTTTCTTATTATAATTTGATATTTATCTGACAAATACAATGCAGCAAGTTTACCTATACCCTTGCGCCCCGCCGCAGTATCCTTATTGTTTTCAGTTCTTCGATTGCGACCTATTCGAACATACTTAGATTTTAAATCTTCATCGTTCATTCCTATGCCGTCATCAAACAATTCAATCGTTGTATTGCGTTTTTCTTTCATATCAATGTAAAGAAATACATTTTTTGCATTAGCATCAAATCCATTAGCAACCAACTCTGATATTGCAGCCCAAGCATTAGAATACAGTTGCCTACCAAACATTTTTAATGCGTTATAGTTCATCGTGAATGGAATGTTCTGTTTTTCCATAATCATTATTCCCCTTGTATTTTAGAAATTATTTCAAGTAAAATATATTGTAAAACGTCAATAACAACGCTATTACCAAATTGAAGATATGCTTGATTATCTGATTCCGCGATCTTAAAATCATTTGGGAACCCCATTAATCTTGCACATTCACGAGGAGTCAGTTTCCTAACTTTGTTATTTATATAATACATACCCGTTCTTCCACCAGGGCCTCCACTTGAAGACGACAGTGTTGTTGCGCATCCGTTTACGCTATAAATCCGCTCCCCCTGGCGTCCTGGGCCAACCTCTCCAACTCTTATATAAGAACCCTGCCTATCTTTCTCAATATCAAGTACATCGTCTCTTATTTTATATTTTTGTTTGATGTAATATCGTTCATCAACTTTGTCTTCCAAAAAGTCTTTTAGTGATTTTTTTGTTTCTAATGGTTTAGGGAAATTAAAATCGTTTATACTCAAATCTTCTCTAAATGCAACTATGTATAACCTCTTTCTGTGCTGCGGTATTCCATAATCTATTGCATTTAGTACTTTTTCAAAAGGTTTATACCCTCGCGATTTCAATGCGTTTAGAATATTTTTAAGAGAATATCCACCCCAATGCTTTTCCAAATTCGCAACATTTTCAAGGAAAACCACTTTGGGCTTATGATCCTTTAATATACGATTTATCTCAAAAAACAACTGTCCCGTTTTGCAATCAGAAAAGCCTTTCCCTTTTCCTGAGATACTAAAAGCTTGGCAAGGGAATCCCCCACACAAAATGTCATGTGATGGTATGTCTATTGAAGAGATTTTTGTGATATCCCCGTATGGTAAAATGCCAAAATTCTTTTTGTAAACATTTTTTGCCTCTTCGTTCACATCAGAGGCAAAGACGCATTCAGCACCAAATGCCTCTAACGCCACATGAAAGCCCCCTATACCACAGAATAAATCTATGAATTTATAACCTTTTAATAAAGTCTTTTCAAATTCCTTTATTTCAATCATTCGTTCTTCATTGTACCTTTTAATTCAATTTTGTTAATTTAAGAGAATTTACATCCTTTTTCTTTTTAGTTACGGGCAAAAAATTCACCCGTTAAAGCAGCGAATGTTAAAACTCATTACAAGATACACTCTAGTTAATCATATTATACTATATTTTTAAAAAAAATTCAACATTTCTAAAATAATTAAAGCGAAAAAAAGTTCAAATCCCCATGGACGCCTACCACATTTTTACCTTAAAAAGACGCTCCTTTTTGTTCGTCATTGACAAAAAGTACACAAGTCGAACACTGTTCGGCTTGTTTTTTTTGTGGGGAATAAGTGGATTGCGCGATTTTTTCAAAAATCGCACCACGGTTTTACCGTGCGAACCACTACGGGCTGACGCTGACGCTATTACGGAAGCGTCCAGGTCGCTTCCTACGAATCCCCTTATCTCCACCACACTTTACCAATCCGCACCGGTGGCGGATTGGTTTTTTATTTTCTCGGTTTTTTTTTCTCAAAATATCAATAATTTTATTGTTTTGTGGCAAAAGATAAATGGTTTTTCTTAGCGAAAAATGAAAAAGCCGCTAAACATCTACTGCTTAGAGGCTTTTTTGCGTGTGTACGACAAAATCTCGTGTTTAAGGCACTTTTCGGGAGTGTGTCGGACGATAAGTACTTTTTGGCGGTAATTTTCAAAAAAGACCACCACCCGTTTTATCGAGTGATGGTCTTGTTTTGTTTAGTTCATCTTATTTCTTTTTGGTGAACAATGCTTTGATTTTTGCTCCGAGATTTTTGAAGAAGTTTCCGATTGCCGTAAAGACTTTCTTCAAAGCAACGCCCAAGTCTGCAAAAGTCTTTTTCTTGACCGCAAACCAGAAGATTGCAAATCCGCCGATTCCCGCAAACAGCAACGTTCCGATTACGATACCTGCAATCGCTCTGCCCGAAAGTCCGTCCTTTTTAGCGGGTGGGGTGATTTCGCCACCGCCCGAAGACATATCGTCATATACGGCGGTAAGGGTTTTTTCTTCCGATACTGTAAATTTATAACTCTTATCGGTGCTTACGATATTTCCGCTTGCGTCCTGCCAGCCAACGAACACTTTGCCTTCTTTATCTTCTGCCGTTACGGTTACGCTTTCGCCGTGTGCATAGAATTTGCTTTCGCCGTTTATTACCACGTTATGCGTGCCGATTTTGGCAATTCTAAGGTCGGTGATTTCGCCCCCGTCTTTATCAAAGTGCTTTCCGCAAACCGTACAATCTTTGTGTCCTTTCGTGCCAAAGGCTTCCGTCGTTGCAGGAATTTCGTCTTGCCACTTGCCAAAAGTATGCTCGGCAAAATCGATATCAACTTCCTTTTCTTGCTTAGTAAACGCAGTATTTTCAAAAGTAGCGGTATATTTCATTTTGCCTTTTTCTTTGCAGGTTGCCGCTTTGATTACCGTTCCTGTTGCGGTCACCGTTTCGCTTTCGATATGGGCGCTGTCGTGCTTGCAAACTCTTTCCGCTTTGCAAACGGTGTCCGTCCAAGTATACGTTGCTTTGCCCCAGTCGTGAGATTTTGCTTGTCCGTATTCGCCTTGACAAACGTCACAAACTGCCTTGTGCGTACAAGTTGCTTTGCCACCCACACAATTTTCCGTTTCCTTGTGAGCATTGTCCGTCCTACACGTGCGAGTATGCGTTCCGTTGCCGTTGGTCACCCATTCTCCCCAATCGTGTATATGAACGTTGGATTGTTTGGTATAATAATACGTCACGGTTTGACCGCTCCCATTCACCATTTGATCGTGTCCCTCTGCCCTAACAAAAGTATGCCCATAGAGTTGAGCTGGAGCCGTCCAATTAAGCTTACTACCTACCGCAATCGGTATTATGGCTTTATTTGCATTAGGCATAGGAGTTCCGTCCTCGAACTTGTACTCAATATTTATGTTTGCATAAGTTTGGGTTTCGGTGTTGTCGTTAGCAAGCACGTTGCCCTTTTCGTCTGTCACTTCGAAAGCAACCGTGTCGCCGTTATTTAACACTGCGTCCGATGGGATTTGGTAAATGAGTTCACAATTTTCCAATCCCGAATTCATATTGCTGCCTTCATAGCTCAAAGCACCTTTTGGCCAGAACTTACTCTTTTCGCTCCATACAGGAATAGTAAAAGTTTGCGTTGCTTCTAATCTTTGTCCGCCGGTCGTAGTTGCAACGCTTCCATCGGCATGCTTTATCCACATTTTCATGGTAACATAGCGCTGTGTAGTGTCCGAAAGATTTTGAACAATGGTGCGGAGTTGAATTTTCTCGCCCGCCATACCAGTGTTGAATTTATTTTTATCAGTGCCACTTAGCAAAACACCTTTGCGGTAATTTTCAAAATAATAATATCCGTTATATGTCGTATCTATAAAGTCTGATGGCTTAGAATACTGCCCGGTATATTTCTTAACCTCGGGGTCGGCGACATAGAGGCTCTTGCCGTCTATGAGTTGCGACATTCTCTTGCTGCCTTGCAACTTACATACTTCACAAAATCCATAGGTGGTATCACGCATAAGGCATTCGTAACTTGAGTTGTAAGCATTGCCATAGCCTAACGCATTACATGTATAAGTTTTTCTGAAACCTAACAACTGTTTCCACTTTACGTTGTTCGGGTCGTGAGTGTGCGCCACGTTTAATGACGTAAGATCTGTTTGTTGCGTAGTACTTGACATGTACTCATCGCCAAGTTCCAGCAATCCGTGGCCAAGTTCGTGCGCAAAAGTCTTTTGCGCACGTGCGCTATCAGCCGGAGTTATAAGATAATGAATACCTCTTTCATAATTTCTATGCGAACCCCCAAAATCTTGAGTCGTATTGACTAACACAGCAAACTGATTGATATATTTATGCACATAATAAAATGGTTCATATTCACTAAGAGGGCTATTATTACCTACCCAATAAGATGAATTTGGATCGGCTTTTTTAGGAATATGCGCATCGTGAATTTCCTCAAGAAATGCAGGTCCAATACAGCGTTCGAAAATATGGTTTTTACTAATACTCTTGCTTAGTCCAATCATCGGACCGCTACTTTTATCAATAACCACGTCGAAAAACGTACTGCCGCCACTGTTGAAGCTGGACTCCGATGCCGTGCATAGTGCATAGACGTTGAAACGGTCGGCATAACTACGATATGGCTCGTACTGCATTGCGCCTTCCCATACCTTTTTGACGTCATTGATAAATTTTTGTTGCTGACTTTTGGTATATCCCTCGCCACAAAAGAGGATTACCATATTCTCTGTGTCACTTCTTGTCTTTTGAATGGTATAAACCGGGATGGTAGGATTAGCATACTTGCCGTCGCTCGAATACCACGGACCAAGTGTAAGATTTAGGCTTTGGTCAAGGCTTATATCCCACTCTTGATTTGGGTCCTCTTCCGGCTCGGCTACTGTATAGTCGTCCTCGATTTTGTCAGGCGCAGAGCCCACATAAGGATTGCTCGCACTACCATCGCCGGAGGTTGTTACATAATAGTCTGAGTCGAGATAAAACGCAGGTCTTACTCCGATATAATCTGTATTCGGCCACTCTCTGCCGACAGATCCGTTGCTATGTACGTAACGCATATCGTGGTTGCAATCGGTAACAGGGGTTCTAAGCCAATATGGCCACGCCATTCCTTGCTCATTTCTGCCTATATAATAATTGTCGAAATTTTTCCATACTGTATTGACTTGTTTAACGTCCAGTAGAAAAACCTTTTCGGTCGAGTTTTCGCCGTATGCGCTGTCGAAGTTATTTGCAACGTTCTCAATATCCCTATTAAAATCCAAGTCAGAGCGACCTTCGCCATCGTGAAATCCCAAATTGTATTCGGGGTGAGATACGATTGAGCGTTGAGTCACGTTCTTCATTGCGGCAATCTCGGCTTTGGAAAAGTCATGCAAAAATCCTGCCTTTTGGTCATAAGCATTTCCATTTACAGAATCTTCCCTTGGCGGGTTGCCACACAACCACTTAACTTCACCTGCCACTGCCGTAGAATTGAGCCACGAACGCATATTGCTGTCTTTCCAATAGTTTGAGCCGTATGTGTCACGCTTATAGTTGCGGCTGTGCGACTTAGAACGGTTATTGTCGTTGGTCTTAGCGTCATAAGGAAGTGTGTCGATTACGTTGTCTGCAAGCATAAGAGCACCTTTCTCATCGATACTTACGCATCTCCATATTACATCCTTGCCGTTGTGCTTACCAAGGCTTATATAATTCCCTAACTCTACTTGCGTTGTCGCTCTTGTTCCGTGTCCCGTCTTAACGCCTTGAGCGTTCACGACCATTTTATATTTTGCATTATCGGCGATTGTATGTGTTTTCATTGCTTCGCCACCAAAAATAGCAAGAATGAACATCATAGCAATTATTAAAGCAATACTTGCTTTTTCAAAATATTTTTTCATTATGTTCAACCTCCTTCTGACTTTTTCGTTAGTAAGACTTAAAAGATAGGTTTTTCATCAGCTAAAACCTAAACTACTTCAAAGTTGTATATCTGTTCCTTATAAAAGCAAAATCGCACCGCCCCATAGATGAAAACCCGTGCGGTAGTGCGTTAACGTTTTGTTATATTCGCCCCAAAGGGCAGACTTACGGCTTGCTTGCTTGCTAATGATTGCCGCAGACTTGTAATACCTTGTCAACTCCTTTTGCCTGTATTTCGCATTTTTTTCAGGTTATTCGGCGTTAAAAGTTCCGCGTATCAATATATGATACATTTTGTATCTAATATTTTATCATAAATTTCTCAAAAAATCAAGTCTGTATGTCCTAACTTCGTGTGAAATTACGCTTTTCGGGGGCATAAAAAAAGACCGGGCAACGGGTTCTCCGTTACTCGGTCTGGTGATTTGCTATGAAATTGCTCAAAAATGGGCGAAAATGCCCCTAAAAATGCAAAAATGATGGTCTATAAGAAAAGACTTATAGACCATCACACTTG
>ULUJ01075397.1_pt1 | contig 25023 bp, 20 predicted proteins | sample 1958381 | NCBI WGS metagenome assembly ULUJ01 (sample SAMEA4835757, study PRJEB28245) | human gut metagenome | biome: gut microbiome; material: fecal sample | place: Denmark | collected 2008 | reverse complement strand
CCCACTGCCCCGCCAATGTTGGGCGTTCCCGCTTCATATTTGAACGGGATGTCGTTGTAAACGGTTTTTTCAAAGGTGACTTCCTTGATCATTTCCCCGCCGCCCATCCACGGCGGCAGTTTTTCCAGCAGCTCCCTTTTTCCCCACAGCGCGCCGATGCCGGTGGGTGCGTACAGCTTGTGGCCGGAAAAGGCATACAGGTCGCAGCCCAGTTCCTGAACGTCCACATTCATATGGGAAACAGCCTGGGCTCCGTCAATCAGCACGATGGTTTCCTGCCTGTTCTCCTTGGCGAGCGCGGCCATTTCCCTCACGGGATTAACCGTTCCCAGCGTATTGGAAACGTGTCCCACAGCTACGATGCGGGTGCGTGGGGAAAGCATGTTCCGGTAAGCTTCCATGTCCAGGGTCTGGCCCGGCGTCAGGGGAACCGCTTTCAGGACGGCGCCCGTGCGTTCGCACAGCATTTGCCAGGGAACGATATTGGAATGGTGTTCGGAAGCGGTTACGATGACTTCGTCTCCCGGTTTGACCATGCCGGACCCGGCGATGGTATCCGCCGCCAGGTTGATGCCCATCGTACAGCCGGAGGTGAACAGGACTTCCGCCGTTTCCGGCGCGTTGATGAACCGCGCCACCGTTTCCCGCGATTCTTCATGCGCTTCCGTCGCGAGCTGGCTCAGGTAGTGGGAGCCGCGGTGCACATTGGCGTTCTCCGTATCGTAGTAGTGACGGATGGCGTCCAGCACGGCCAGGGGTTTTTGCGTAGTGGCCGCATTATCCAGGTAAATGAGAGGCTTGCCGTGCACGCTGGTTTCCAGAATGGGGAACTGCGGGCGAATGGTTGCTGTGTCAAGCATGGCTATGGTACTAGTGAGGGTTCTTTGCGCAATTCATCCCAGCCTCCTTCCAGAATGAAAATGGGCGCGCGGATGCCGTATTCCGGCTTTTTCAGTTCATTGGCCACGGCCGCGCTGGAGGTGCAGTCCCTGCTGCAAAAGATGACGATGCAGAATCCCTTGTCCTCTGCCGTCATCAGGGCTTCCATGGCATTTGCCAGGAGTTCCTGGTAATTGGCATCCGCCGGGCGGATGGGGTAAACGGGGGCCTGGGTGACGGTATGGCGTTCAAAGTCGTCCTGCTTTCTGGCATCTATCCAGAGGATTTTTCCCGGCCATTCCTTTAATACCTGGGAGAGGCACACGTGCCCTTCCTCCAGAGTTTCCGGGTTGCAGGGCGGCGTGCGGAACGGCTGGATGACGCGCAGATCCAGAGCGGCGACGCCTACGGCCAGCAGAAATACGGCCAGCAGGAGTTTCAGAGCGGTGGAAAAGGCGTCTCTCATGGAAGGAAGGGCGGATATCAGTTTTCCTTGATGGCCAGGAACCCCATTTGGCGCTTGTAGCGCGGCACGGCGGAATCCGTGCGCACCCAGATGGTGTTGAAGGCCGGCCTGGCCGTGGATTTGGGAGTGACGATGATTTTATATTCCCTGCCTTTTTTCACGGTCACAGGCTCGTAGTCAAAGGCGTCTCCCGTCAAATCCACCGTGGTCAGGTTGACGGGCAATTCTTTGGAGATGGTGATTTTTATGGTTTTGGGCACAGCGGCCTCTCCTCTGGCCCATTCCAGCTTGCGGGGTTCCATCCGGATGATGTCCGGGATCTGCGCGCGTATTACCAGCTTGTAGGCAGAGCCGTTGGCGTGCACCGTCATGTCCTTGTCCACGGTGCCGGAAAAATTGCCGGTTTTCATTACGGCGCTGATGACGCCGGATTCCCCCGGGGCATACGTCAGCTTGTTATCCTTCGCTCCGGCGGTGGTGCAGTCGCAGGAAACGTGGATTTTACTGATGGTGACCGGGGTGCCGGAAGTGTTGGTGAAGGGGAAGGATGCCGTGATGCTGTCCTGGTCCGGAGCCACCTTTACCGGAACCACCGTTTCCTTGAAGGACAATTCATTTTTGCCGGAGGCGAGGCTTCCGCACAAAAGCAGTCCTGACAGAATAACGAGCCGGGTGGTCATGGGCGTTTCAGGATGTTTTTTCTTCTTTATTCCTGGCGGAGAAAATGCTGGCGATGAAGAAAATAATTGCCGCTACGAAGATGCAGGAGTCCGCCACATTGAAGGCGGGCCAGCGGTAGTTGAATAGGGGGATGGTGACGTCAATGAAGTCCACCACGTAACCGTTCATCAGCTTGGTGAAGAAACCGTGCTGTTGCTCATACGGAATCAGGAACCCCTGAATCAGTCGGTCCGTCAGGTTGCCGGCTACGCCCGCCAGCAGCAGGACATAGGCCAGCTTGAGCCATGCCGTGTGGAAGAGGTTTTTCCGGTAAAGCACGACCAGGACTACGATGGCGAGCACGGGAACTGCCAGGAAAAGATAGCTGGACCAGACGGTGCCGTTCCCCAGCCCGAAAGCAACGCCCGTGTTGTGCACGCGGGTAATGTTCATGGTTCCGTCCAGAAAGGAGATGGGTTCCAGTTCCCTCAGTTTGTTCAGGGCGTCCACCGTGTTTGGATTCAGATCCGGGAGCCTCGCCAGTTCCGCCTCCGGCATGCGTCCGTTCGTGGCGAAGTCCAGCGTGCCGTCCGCATTGATGTGAGAGAAACCAGGAAAGTCCGGCAGGTAGGCGTACTTATGGAGCTTTTCGTTCAGGTAGTTCAGCGGGAAGCGGCGGATAATCCACAGCTTGCTGGCCTGGTCCAGCACATACAGCCCTGCGCCCAGCAAGCTCCACCAGAGCCAGCCGGGAGGCGTCTTTTTATGGGGGGCGGGTTCTTTTTCCGTCTGGGGGTCCATATAAAGGTCGGGAAATGGAGTGGATGCGGTTCAGGAAAGAACTTCCGCGCAGCGTTCGCATACGTCCCCGCCTTCCGCCGCCGGTTCATACCGGCGGCAGCGCGGGCACATGGCATGTTCCGTTTTTGCAGCGGAGGCCGCCAGTTCCGGACCGGTTTTCACGTCAAGGTCCGCAATGATGAAAAATTCCGTGGCAAACGCCCGGTCTTCCAGCAGCGCCACTACGTCTTCGCTCTCATTCACGGGAACGGTCAGGGTAATGGAGGCCTCATTATTTTTGGAAAATACCTTGGCTTTCACTTGTTCTTCAATGGCTACCTGGATGACGGACCTGATTTCCTGGAGACGGGAAATGACGGAGGACGCCTCCTGGGTATCGTATTCCGGCATGGGGGCGGGGAAGTCCTGCTCATGCACGCTGCCTTCATATCCCGCGCATTCCCAGGCTTCATCCGCCGTGAAGGCCAGGATGGGTGCCAGCAGGCGGCACAGAGCCTTGAAGATAATGGTCATGGCCGTTTGTGTGGCGCGGCGGCGCACGGAGGAGGAAGCGTCGCAGTACAGGCGGTCCTTGGTGGTGTCCACGTACAGGGCGGACAGGTCGCTGGTGCAGAATTGGTTGATGGCGCTGAACGCTTTGCGGAAGTCATAAGCTTCATAGGCCTTCAGCGTTTCCCTGATGACGGCGTTCAGGCGTTCCAGAATCCAGCGGTCCAGGATGGGCATGTGTTCCGGGGCGACCGCCTGCGCGGCGAAGTCAAATCCGCTGATATTGCCCAGCAGGATGCGCAGGGTATTGCGGAGGCGGCGGTAAGGTTCCGTCACCTGTTTGAAGAGGTCTTCCCCGAAGGGGACTTCATTTTGCCAGTCCACGGAGGCGGCCCACAGGCGCACGATGTCTGCGCCGTATTTGTCGTAGTAATAGGCCGCGTCAATGGGTTTGCCGCTCTTGGCGTCGGATTTGGAGGTTTTTTTCCCGGTATCCTTGTCCACGACGAAGCCGTGGGTCATCACGGCCTTGTACGGGGCCTTGCCGCGCCAGGCGACGGAAAGCATCAGGGAACTCTGGAACCAGCCGCGGTGCTGGTCCGTAGCTTCCAGGTACAGGTCCGCAGGAGCATCCAGCCCGGGGCGGCTGTCCATGACGGCCATATGGGAACTGCCGGAATCAATCCAGACGTCCAGCGTATCCTTGCCCTTCTTCCAGGTCTTCGGCAGGCCGAGGCGTTCGCACAGGTCTTCATCGGAGAGTTCAAACCAGATATTGGAACCGTGTTTCTCCACCATATCCGCAATTTTGCGAACCAGGGCGGCATCCAGAACGGCTTTGCCGTTTTCATCAAAGAAGACGGGCAGCGGCACGCCCCAGGTGCGCTGGCGGGAGATGCACCAGTCCGGCCTGGCTTCCACTGTGCCGTAAATGCGGTTGCGGCCCCAGGCGGGCAGCCACTGCACCTTGTCTATTTCTTCCAGGGCCTGCGGGCGGAGCTTGTCCATGGAGATGAAGAACTGTTCCACGGCCCGGAAGATAATAGGCGTCTTGGAACGCCAGCAGTGCGGGTACTGGTGGCGGTATTCCTCCACGCCGAAGAGGTTGTTGCCCTGTTCCAGCATGGAAATGATGTCCTTGTTGGCGTCAAAGACATGTTTGCCCACCAGGGAAGGCACGCCCACTTCCTCCGTGTATTTGCCGTCATCGTCCACGGGGGAGAGGACGGGCAACCCGTATTGGCGCCCCACGTTATAGTCGTCTGCGCCATGGCCGGGCGCGATGTGAACGATGCCGGTTCCGGTGTCCGTGGTGACAAAGTCCGCCAGGATGATTGTTGACGTGCGGGAAAGGAAGGGATGGCGGGCCTCGCAGTTTTCCAGTTCGGCTCCCTTGAATTCACGGATGGTTTCCGTAAGAGCCCAGCCCGTTTTCTGAGCGAAGGCATCCAGCAGATCCTTGACGATGACGAGGTTTTCCGTCTGGCCGTTTTTCATGAACCTGCCTGCCACGTAGGTGAAACGCGGATGGAGTGCGAGACCTACGTTGGCGGGCAGCGTCCACGGAGTAGTGGTCCAGATGACCATGGATGCTTTCAGGCCCAGGGGATTATCCAGAAGCGGGAAGCGCACGAAAACGGAGGAACTGACCTTTTCCTTGTAGTCGATTTCCGCTTCCGCCAGCGCCGTATAGGCCCCATAGGACCACTGGACGGGTTTGCGGCTCTGGTACACCGCTCCGTCTTCCACCAGTTTGGCGAACACGCGCAGGATGTTGGCCTCATACGCCGGCTTCATGGTCAGGTAGGGATTCTCCCAGTCGCCGAACACGCCCAGGCGGCGGAAGGAAGTGCGCTGAATGTCAATGAAGCCTTTGGCGAATTCCGCACAGCGCCGGCGGATTTCCGCCGCATCCAGGTCACGGGCCTTTTGAACCACCTTGAATTCAATGGGAAGGCCGTGGCAGTCCCAGCCCGGAATATAAGGGGCAGCATAACCGGCCATGGTTTTTGATTTCAGGACCAGGTCCTTGAGAATTTTGTTCAGGGCCGTACCCATGTGCACGTCCCCGTTGGCGAAGGGGGGGCCGTCATGAAGGAGGAACCGGGGTGCGCCCTGGGCCATCCTGCGGGACAAAATGCGTTCGTACAGCCCGGTGTCTTCCCACTTTTTCAGGCGTACGGGTTCGTTTTTCGTCAGATCCCCTCTCATGGGGAAGCCGGTCTCCGGCAACAGGATGGTGTCTTTATAATTCTTTTCGGGCGCACTCATGCCCGGAAAAAGTATCACCGGACCCGGTTCCGGTCAACCCTGCGGTGCGGCACACCTGGGGCCTAGCGCATTCATTCCCGCCGTGTTCCGGAGGAGGGGACGGCGCCGGAAGGAGCGCCCCCGCGGGCAGAAGCCGGGGAAGGAAGAAATCCCTGTTCCCTGAGCCATTGTTCGGCGGCCTCAGGCCATTGATCCGTGGGATGCCCGCGTTTTTCCATGCCATACCCGTGGCCTCCCGTGGGATAGAGATTCAGGCTGACGGGAACCCCCTTATTCCGGCAGGCCTGTTCCATCAGCCTGCTGTTGGCGCAGGAAACGCCGTCATCCAGAGCGTGGACGAGGAAGACCGGCGGCGTCTGTTCCGTTACCTGCCGCTCTGCGGAACACATCTCCTCCAGGGCAGGGGAGGGATGGGGGCCCAATATTTTGTTGCGCGTTCCCCCGTGGGTAGTATGGGGCGCCATGGAAATGACGGGATAAATGAACATGGAAAAATCCGGACGGGCGGAAATGTTTTTCAGCGGATTTTCCTCTTCTTCCGGCAGGGTGCGGTTCCACAGCGTAGAGGCCATGGCCGCCAGATGGCCGCCTGCGGAAAAGCCCATGACGCCGATGCGGAGAGGGTCAATTCCCAGGGAGGAGGCGTTTTCCCGCACGGTCCTCAGAGCCTGGCGGACGTCCAGCAGGGGACCGGGAAACTTCCCCAAGGCATTGCCGGTTCCTGAAACGCGGTATTTCACGACAACCCCCACCATGCCGTGTTCCGCCGCCCAGCCGGCAATGCGGCTCCCTTCCTTTTCAAGGGCCTGGATGGAATACCCCCCTCCCGGAAAGATACACAGGGCCGTACGCCTGTCCTGCGGACTCCATCCGGCGGGAAAATGAAGCTGGATTTGTGCTTCCCCTACGTCCGTAATGTGTTCGGCGGAGACTTGTTTTTCTTTCAGGTCCGCCGCTTTGAGCCCCAGGGAAATCCATCCGGAGTGAGAGGATTTTCCCTCTGAGGGCGGGCAGAAGGCCCCCAGCGCGGACGGTTCAGGCGGAGCGGCCCCGGCTGAAGCGCAGGCGAATGTCAGAAAAAGCGCGGAGAATAATATCTGTTTTTTGTTCATGGTTTGTTGGCCAGTGAAATGACGAGTTTGGAAAGGCCCTGCACCACTTCTGCAAACTGGGGATAGTCCAGTTTTTCAGCCGTATCGCTGGTTTCATGGTAATCGTCGCAGCGGAGGAAGGCCGTATCCGTGGCGGCAAAAGAGGGGATGCCCTCCTTCATGTATCCCCAGTCGTCAGACCAGGAAACGCCGCGGGTGTAATACGGGAATACGGCGGAACGCACCGGAAAACGGCTCAAGGCGGAAAATTCCTCCGCGCAGGAGCGTGCCAGTTTGCGGCCCGTGTTGGTGGAGAGGAAGGCAACATAGTCGCAGCGGTCCGGCAGGCCGGCCAATCCGGCAACTACGGCGGATTGGCGTTTTTTATTCACCCGGGGGGAATAGCAACCCAGCGTTTCCAGGGCAATCATGCCGATGATTTTTTTCCTGCCCGGATGATGAGAGACGGATTTGGCATGCACTGCGCTGCCCATGGCGGGCGTCTGGTAAAAAGGGGGCTCTTCATTGGCGTAGGCCACCAGGCAAACATCGTGAAGGGTGGAAGTTGCTGCAAGGGCACGTGCCGTTTCCAGCAGGGCGGCTACGCCGGAAGCGTTGTCATTGGCTCCCGGCGTTCCGGTGCGGGAAGGCCGGGCAGGACCTGGTCGTGCCAGTTGTCCATGCCTACTTTGGTATCGTAATGCGCGCCGACGATGAACATTTTGGGCCGGGGGGAGGTCCCTCTCTTGATGGCGATGAGATTATATGCCGTCCAGTCCTTGACGGAGCCGAATTTTCCGGAGGGTGGGATACGGACAGCCTGGCGCGTGACGGCATAACCCATTCCCTCCAGTTTTTGTTCAATGTAGCGGGCGGAACGCTCCATGGAGCCGGGGTGGTAGACGTTCCGTTCACCGATGGAATCCGCCAGGTGGAATACATGCTCTTTCAGGAGCGTTTCCGTTTGGTCCGTGTCCGGTATTTTTCCGCTTCCGCGGGGAGAAAAAAGCTTGGAACAGGAGCTGAGGGCGATGCAGACCACCGCCATGAGCAGACCGAGCCTGAAGGTCATGGAAAAGAAATGCATGGCGGAAATTGAAGAGGTAACGCAGAGAGGGGAATCCTAATGGGAAAGCGGAGGAAAATCAAGACGCGCCGTTTCTCCCTTATTCATGGACAAATCCTTTTTCCTGCCTCGATGCATGAACCGGAATTTGCCCGGACGCGCAGCGGTAGCTGTGGCCTGCACCCGGCCGTTTTGCCAGGACAAGTCCACCTTAAGCCCGCCCCGCGTACGCAATCCCGTGGCGGAACCCTTCTTCCAGCCGTCTGCCAGAGCCGGAGCCAGCAGGATAACCTGGAACCCGTCCTGCATGATCCGGCTTTGGATCAGGCATTCGGCCACGCCGGAGGAAAAGCCGAAATTTCCGTCTATCTGGAACGGGGGATGGATGTCAAAAAGGTTGGAGTTGATGTAGTGCCTCAGCATGGTGTACATCCTGTCCTCTGCGGCGTTTCCGTCGCCAAGGGCGGCGTAAAGATTGATGAGCCACGCCGTGCTCCATCCGGTCCTGATGCCATTGTTTCCCATATCCGCGTACTTGCGCCGGAAATCGGCTGACTTGCGTACAGCCTCCGCGTATTCCGGCGTATTGAGAATGTCCCATTCCGTGCCGGGAAACAAGCCGTAAAGGTGGCTGATGTGCCGGTGGCCCTTCTGCATTTCTTCAAAAGGCTGCCTCCATTCCTGCACCCTTCCGTCGGGGCCGATGGCTGGCTGGGGAATTTTCCTGAGAAATTGGACGGCTTTAAGCAGAGTAGGCGTTTGTACGCCCAGCTCCCCGCAGGCGTAAATGTAATTGCGGAGGGATTCCCTGCCCAGAAGCTGGTCATGGGAAGCGCCGTTGGAAACATAGGAAAGCACGTTGGGGCCTGTTCCGTCCGGCGCGTAAAATCCGGTCTCCGGAGACACCCCCGGGCCGGAAAGGTAACGGCCCTCGCCGTCATCCTCAAACCAGGACATGATGAATCGCGCGTTGGATTCCAGAATGGGCAGCGATTTTTTAAGGTCTTCCCTGTCTCCGGTGAAGCGGTAGCTGTCCACCAGGTGGGCGCACGCCCACGCCCCGTTCATGAGGCTGGCCCCCCATTCCGGATTGTTGCCTGAAAAATAGGTGCGTTTCCAGCAATCCGTATAGTGGCCGAAGCAGAAGCCGTCCCGCTTGATGAAGCGCGCGAATTTCTCTCCGTGGGGGCGCAGGCTGCGGACAAAATCAAGATAGGAGTTCTGGAATTCTCCCAGCCCGGTGACATGGGAGGGCCACTGGTTCATCTGGCTGTTGATGTTCAGGAAATAACAGCCCATCCACGCCGCCCTCAACTCCGGATTCCATAACCCCTGTAAACCGCAGGGAAGCTGCCCCGGCCTGGTGTGGACAATCGTGCTGAAGCGGCCGAACTGGAAAAGCTGTTCCAGAAGATCCGGATCCTTCTTTCCCTGTTTGACCCGCTCCAGCCTTTGGGCGGTGGTCATGGCGGAGACCCCGGCCGGGGAATCTCCCAGATCCACCTGGCAGCGCGTCATGAGCCGGGAAAAATAATCTTCCGTTTCCGCCGCCAGTTTTTTCCATCCCGCCTTTTGCGCTTTTGCCAGGATTCGCGCGTTTTTAGCTGCCAGGGAATGCGTCAGGGGAGCTTCCGGCTTCCGGATATTGTAATCTGTGGAAATGGATGAAAGCACCAGCACTTCCCGGGCGGAATCAAGAATAATTGTTGAGCCTTTGCGAGTAATGGAGGCTCCGGGAGCCAGAATGGCCACCGTATTTTCAAACCGGGTGCCTCCGTTGCTTCCCTGTCCTTCCAGTGCCCAGCCATTCGGCTGCGCAACAATTCGGGAAGCCGGATCCGGGTGTTCCAGATTCAGGGAAACGCGGCATCCGGACGGCATCGTACAGGCAATGTGGTAGGCGGCGCAGTCGCTGGACGGGGCCGCCAGGATTTCTGTGGTCAATTCCCCCGTGCCGAATTGGGCGCGGGTGGTTGCCTTGCCCCGCCGCATATCCAGCGTACGCTGATAGGAGGAAGGTGAGGGAAGCCCCTGGAATTCCACCTGAAGACGCCCCCCCTGCTGGTAATCCCCCGCAATGTTGCCGGGGGGAAGGATATTCTTACGGAATAGCTGATCCGCACTGCGGTATTTTCCTTCCTTGCAAAGTTCGCGCGCCTTGTCCAGAGCTTCCGCGGCGCCTTCCCTCATTTGGAAATTTTTCTTTGCGAAAATACTTCCTTCATTGAGGACGACGGTTTCCTTCGGAAAAACGCCGAAAGAGAGGATGCCCAGCCTTCCGTTGCCCGTGCCGTATCCTTCCGTCCATACCCGGGCGGGGGTGGCGGCGGTGACCTGCATGGGGGCCGGAATGGCCCGGAGTGGGACGGCTGCCGCGAAAAGGCAGAGCAGGAAGGAATGTTTCAAGGTTGCAGGGACGTTCATGGGAGAAGATAATGTTGCGTATAATAAAAGTAAAAGAAAGCTGGTGTAAAAAACGCTATTTTTTAAATCATCTTCCGGTGCCGGCGTAAATGACCGCAAATGCGATGCTTCCCACCAGAAAGTACAGGGAGGCGGACAGGAGCACGGAGTTCTGGAGAATGATGCTGGCGAGCCAGAGCAGCATGGCGAAGGCGAGGCAGTACATGATCTTCCCCAAGAACCTGCACAGCGCCTGTTCATCATACTGCTTTTTCTGCCCTCTGTTCATCATATTGCAGCCTGCGATGAGACAGGAACATTTCCCCATGGAAAGAATGGCTCCAAGAATCATGAAACCCGCCATCATGGCGACGGGTATCGGAACAGGTGCATCCATAAGCTGGTAAAATGAGGGAATGGGAGAACCCGGTCGTTCGACCGGGCGGGCATGCGGGGCGGCGTTTTGCGGAATACGTTGGGGAAACTGTGTTTCTTTCAGCAACGGAGAAACTCCGTTGTTCCTGCCGAAGGCTTCCGCAGGGTACGGTTACGGTTTTTTTGACATTAAAACAGGAAACAGCAGGAACAGAACCAGGCGATGATGAGCAGGCCGCAGGTAAATTCCAGCAGCAGGCCGGCAAGCATCCCAAGCGCCGCTCCGGAACCGGCCCTGAAGGCGTCCATGATATCCTTTCTGGCAAAGATAAGTTCCGCCAGCAGCGCCCCCAGGAACGGCATGAACAAAAGGCCTACGATGGGGGAGAAAAGGAGGCTCCCCGCGACGGCGCCGATGATGGCTCCCCAGATGCCGGCGGCAGTGCTGCCGAATTTTTTGGCGCCCATGCCTCCGGAAAGCTTGTCAATGACCATGCCTCCCGCCACCAGCAGCGCCAGGACGGTCCATTCCCACCACGCCAGGTTTTCTCTGCCCATGACTCCCTGCCAGACGCACCCGGCCGCAATGATGATAATTCCGGGAAGCATGGGGATGAGCGTGCCGATCAGCCCCATGCCGAATAACAGCAGGGTGACGCACCAGACGAGGGTTTCCGAAAGGAGATGGGGCATGCTTTCCTTCTTATCAGGAAGCCGGACAGGTGGCAAGGTTTCTGCCCGGCTTGCGGATGACGAAGAAAGGAAAAAAGGGGGAGAAATTATTATTGCGGTTGTTGCGGGCGTGGTATGGAATGGCGCCTATGACTTCCACCGGTGTTTATCTATGCGGTTGCATCATGTTCTTTTGCGTTTTTTCTCAGGGGGCCACGTCTTCTCCGCCAGCCGTTTCCGCAGCGGATTCCTCCGCCGTACGCGAACTGGCCCATTCCCTGAAGGCCCGTGTGGGCATGGCTGCGGAAATGCTGGATACGGGGGAAACCGTCATGGTGGGGGATGAGGCGGCCTATCCCATGCAGAGCGTCGTCAAATTCGTGCTGGCCTTGTCCGTCTTGAAGCGGGTGGACCAGGGCGCCATGAATCTGGAACAGATCATCCGCATACGTCCGGAACAACTGGTGAAAGATACCTGGAGCCCCCTCCGGGAGCGTTTCCCGCAAGGCGGCGATTTCTCTCTGAAGGAACTGCTGAGAGTGACTGTCCAGGAAAGCGACAACAACACCTGCGACCTCCTGTTTGGCCTTATTGGAGGGCCGCAGGCCGTGCAGAAGGATTTGAAGGAATGGGGAATTGACGGCATTAATGTCCGTTTTACGGAAGAAGAAATACACCGGAATCATGATTTGCAATATGTCAACTCAAGCCGTCCGTCGGCCATGAACTCCCTGCTCCGGGCGTTTGACGAAGGTAAAATTCTGGCAAGGGGTACACAGAATTTTCTTTGGGGTATCATGGCGGGGTGCTCTACAGGCCCTGAACGTCTGAAAGGGCAGCTGCCGCGGGATTACGTGGTGGCGCATAAGACGGGATCCGGATTCACGCTGCCGGGGGGTGGCGTTACCGCCCGCAATGACGTCGGCATCATTGTTCTTCCCAACGGCCGGAAAATGGCGGTTTCCGTGTTTATCAGGGATTCAAAGGATTCTGAATCCGCTTGTGACCAGGTGATCGCCTCCATGGCCCGCTGGCTGTGCCTGGAATGGCAGGGTGCCGGAGGCAGGTAAACGATCTCCTTCTCCGGAACATGTTTTAGGCTTGGAAAGGAGAACGGGATCAGGCAAGGTGTGCCGCGTTATTCATGAAGAACCTATTGAGCCGGTACATCAGCCTGAGTCTGGCGCTGCGGTATTTGAACCCGTTGCGGACTTTCTTTTCCATTATTACCCTGATTTGTCTGCTGGGCGTATCTCTGGGGGTAATGGTGCTCATTGTCGTGCTGTCCGTCATGGGAGGCCTCCAGAAGGAAATTCAGGGGAATCTGTTTGCGCACTCCCCGCACGTCCAGGTATGCTACCGGAACGACTTCGGCGTGAGGGAAGTGATTCCGGACTGGATGGATTTGGGGGAGAAACTCAGGCACGTTCCCGGCGTCCAGTCCACCTACGCCCTGATAGAAGACTATGCGCTGGTGGATGTGCAGGGGCGGCAGAGGCCCTGCTTTTTCCGGGCCATTGATACGGAAAACGCCGCCCAGCTGGAGGATTTGAAGCGTTTGGTGGTAGCTGGCGATGCGGAACTGGACATGGGGGAAAAGGCTGTGGTTTCCTCCATCGTGGCGGAGAACATGGGATTGAATGTGGGAGATGTTGTCCGGGTTTATACGACTCGCAATTTTCAGGAAATTTCCCACGCCTACCAGCAGACGGAACTGCCGATGCTGGCGGAAAAAAACGCGCGGGAACTCAAGGATTTGAAAGAGTGGGGAAAGAACCTGAAGACGGAGGGAGAGCGTGAAATGGCCGGCAGAGCCTCCGTGGACAGGGCGTTTTCCCTGCTTAACGGGCTGTTGTCCGTCCCGCGCAGGGATGCGGAACGTTCCAGCCTGATGGATCTGCTTGCCGTGCTGAACGACGGGGAAATTGCGGACAACGGCAGGGTGGCCTTTCCGCAAGGAACGCGGAAGGAATGGGAAACCGTTTTGAGCGGTTTCAAGGCCGGGGCAAGAAATGAGGCGGATATGGAATGCTTCCGGAAAATCAAGGAGCTGGTGATGCCGAAAGACCTGGAGGTGATCGGAATTTACCGGGCCTCCCAGCATACGCCCAGCCCGGATCTTTTCATTCCGCTGGTCATCGGCCAGGAATTGCTGGGTTATGAGGATGACGTGGTGCAGGCCGTGGCCCTGCGCGTGGAAGACCCTTACCATGTGGAAACGATGCTGGCCCCCGTGATGCAGGCGCTGGAAAAGGAGAAGCCTTCTTCCGCATGGACGCTGGAAACCTGGCATGACCGCTTTAACGCGTGGTTTGAACTGATGCAGAAGGAGCGCATGATGATGAGCTTTGTCCTGTCCTTCATCTCCCTGATTTCCGCTTTTTGCATCATGGCGGTGATGTTTACCGTTTCCATCCAGAGGAAAAAGGAAATCGCCGTGATGAAGGCTTTGGGAGCCACTCCGTTCCAGGTGGTGCGCGTTTTCCTGTGGCAGGGCGTCATCATCGGTTTTGTGGGAGCTCTCCTGGGTGTAGGGCTGGGGCTTCTGGTGCTGGAATACCGCATGCAGATTCAGGGTTTTCTTGCGGGAATAGGCTTTGACCCGTTCCCTGTGGCCTTCCACGGCACGGCGAATATCCCGGTGGTGATTGACTGGGCGGAGCTGGCATGGCAGGCGGTGAAAGCTTTTGTCATGGTCGTGGTGGCATCCATCATTCCTGCCCTGATCACGGCGCGCCAGGATCCGGCCCGCTCCCTGCGCAGTATGTAACAGGAATCGCCTATGGATATTTACTGGATTCAGGATCATGAACGGAAGGGGCCTCTGCCGGAAGTGGAGGTCATTTCCATGCTGGAGGCGGGCCTCATTCCGGAAAACGCCCGGGCGTGGCATGCCGGATGCCCGGAGTGGGTATGCATCCGTGACCTTCCGGCATTGAAAGGAGCAGGTGCCGTCGGCAGAGAAGAAGGGGAACGGCGGAACGGGAGGGAAGAGAGGCTGGAAAACGCAGGGGGAGAAGATGTCCCGGCGCTTTCCGCAGATGCGGATTGCCTGCCGGAAGAAGGAGGGGAGGCCGCGGAGGAGGGAGTGCCGCTGGTGGTTCCGTATGCGTACGTCCGTTTTCTTGGCAGAATGGCTGATGTAATGATGCACATGACGCTGTACCTGGCTGTGCTCAGGGTATCCGGCGCTGCTTTCAATCCCGGTTTTCTTCCTGGTTCCTATGAAGCTCTGCTTTACCTCTGCCTCCCGATGGTTCTCATGGAAACTGCATTTCTTGGGACATTGGGCACAACCCCGGGAAAAGCCATGCTGGGCGTTTCCGTCAGGGACTACCGGGGAAGACGCCTTTCTTTCCCCATGGCATTCCGGCGCTCCCTGTTCGTCATGGTGCTTGGTCTGGGGTGTTTTGCTCCTTCCCTGATGCTGCTGGCCCTGTTTTTTTCCTGGTGGTGGGTGCGCCGTTTCGGTTTTACTCCCTGGGACAGGAAGCTGGGGACTACGGATGTGCTGAACGGCTCCCTCACGTTCCGCAAAGTGGTGATGACGTTGGTGCTGATCATTCTGTGCCTTCAACTCATCTACGTTCTGCTGATTCCCTGGCTGCCTGAGATGGAGGCTTATGCGGCCGCTTCCGGCCAAATGTGATAAAAAGACGGCCCTGCGGGGTTTAGGCTTTTAATCACCTGAATTTGTTTCATACTTGTTTCAGCCATGCCAGAAATACACCCAACGGCAGTAGTGCATCCTGCTGCAGAGATCGCGGATGATGTTAAAATCGGTCCCTTTTGCGTTGTCGGGGAACATGTCAAACTGGGGCCCGGTTGCGTGCTGCACAGCCATGTGGTTATAGACGGTCCTTCTTCCTTCGGCAGCGGCAACGAATTTTTCCCGTTTTCCGTCATCGGTCTGAAAAGCCAGGATTTGAAATACAAGGGAGAGCCGACTTATCTGGAAGTGGGGGATAACAACGTCTTCCGGGAAAACGCCACCATCAACCGGGCTACGGACATTGGCGGCGCGACGCGGATAGGGAATAACAACCTTTTCCTGGTTTCCTGCCATGCCGGGCACGATTGCCAGATCGGCAATCATGTGATTTTCTCCGGGTTCGCTACCGCCGCCGGCCATGTTACGGTGGGGGATTACGCCATCCTGGCGGGATGTTGCGCCGTACACCAGTTTGTGAGCATCGGGGAACATGCCATGGTGGGAGCAATGGCCCGCGTGAGCCAGGATGTCCTGCCGTACACGATCGTGGAGGGCCACCCGGCCGTAACGCGTTCCGTTAACTCCATCGGCATGCAGAGGCGCGGCTTTTCCGAAGAAGACCTGAAAGCCGTGCGCATGTGCTATAAAAAGCTTTTCGTCAATAAAAAGCTGACCGTTCATGAAGCTCTGGAGGAACTGCGGCATTCGGGGTATGCGGAAAATGCCTGCCTGAGGAGAATCATCCAATTCGTGGAAACTTCCGAACGGGGGTTCTGCCATTGAATCCATGAAAACGGGTTTTGTCTTTGACCTGGACGGGACGCTGGTGGACTCCATTCCCGGTATCGCCCGCGGCCTGAACCTGGCCTTGAAAGCGCTGGGGTATCCGGAGCATTCCGTGGACGCCATCCGGGAAATGGTGGGCAAGGGGGCCCGGGAGCTTTGCCTGGCTTCCCTGAAAGGCTATTTCAACGGAAACGTGCCGGAGGAAGCTTTTGAAGCGGTGCACCGGGGATTCATGCGTGAATACCCGCACACCTGGCAGGAGGGCACGGTTCCGTACCCCGGCATCCGGGAAATGCTGTTGTCCCTGGCCGGAGAAGGCCATCCTCTGGGCGTTTTATCCAACAAGCCCCATGCGGTTACGGTGCCGCTGGTGCGCCATATCCTGCCTGAAATTCCCTTCCGGGAGGTGATGGGTTTTTCCGAACGCTTTCCGCGCAAGCCGGAACCTGACTCCCTGCTGTCCATCGTCCGTTCCTGGGGCAGGGAGCCGGCGCAGGTGTGCATGGTGGGGGACTCCGCCCATGACGGCAACACGGCCGTGAACGCCGGAACACGGCTTATTCTGGTGGGGTGGGGCTACAGTTCCCGTTCCGCTCTGGATGCCTTCCGGGTGCCGGTGTGCGCCGCCGCGGGGGAATTATCTGCCCGGCTGCATGATGAAAGCAGCCTGCCGTTTCCCGTTGCCGCGCATAGGAATTGTTGAAAATTCCGGGAGGGGCAGGGCCGCCGGAGGCTGAATTCCTCTACATCTCCAAGATGCTTCCAGGCGCAGGAAAGCGTTTGCGGGGGATGCCTTAGAGCTGTATTTTCCCGGCTCGGAAATGGTCAGGAAGGGAAAAAGACGTATTGTTGCCGCTCTTTCAGGGCGTAATATCCGGAACATCCGCAGATTTGGCCCGTTCGGTAATGTCTTCCAGGGAGCGGGGAAGCTCCTTTGTGGAGGTGACGCCCAGGTTTTTCAACTTCTGGGCCCGGGGGATGAACCGGTGTTCAAAAGAGGAAACGGTTTTATTGTACTGGGCTACCGCCTGGTTCAGGCTCTTGCCCAGAGAGGAAAAATGACCGGAAAGGATAGAGCAGGTATTGTACAGGTCCGCTCCCGCTTCCGAAATTTTCTTGGCGTTATCCGCCAGCTGCTCCTGCTTCCATCCGTAAGCGACGGCTTTCAGCAGGGCAATCAGGGTGGATGGAGTGGAAAGAATAACTCTGTTCTCCGCGCCGAATTCAATCAGGGTGGGGTCTGCTTCCAGAGCCGCCTGGAAGAAGGATTCCCCGGGCAGGAACATAATGACGAATTCGGGGCATGGGGAAAACTGGGCAAAGTAATTCTTGGCGCTTAATTGCTGCAAATGCCTCCTGACGTCCGCGGCATGGCGTGCCATCCACTGGCTGCGTTCTTCCGGATTCTCCGTCTGCCCGGCATTCAGGTAGGATGCCATGGGCGCTTTCGCGTCAATAATGATGGAACGGCCTCCAGGAAGGTGAATGACCATGTCCGGCCGTATCCGTTCCTCCTCCCTGGAACGGGTTTCCTGAGTCGTGAAATCGCAGTACTCCACCATTCCCGCCAGTTCCACCACGCGGCGCAGCTGGAGCTCTCCCCATTGGCCGCGAACGCTGTTGTGGTGCAGAGCCTGGGAAAGCCTGGCGGTTTCATTTTTCAGAGCTTCATTGCCGGAAAGAATATAGCGGATTTGCGTTTTCAGGTCCGTATAGGCGCCCACGCGTTCCTTTTCCATCTCTCCCAGCCGGGACTGGACCAGTTTCAGGGATTCGCTCACCGGCTTCAGCATGGACTCGATGGCCTGTTTGCGGGAATCCAGGTCATGATTGGCCTGCTGGCGCTGGCTTTGCAGCCGCGTTTCCGCCAGGTTCAGGAACTGTTTTTCCGAGTTCCGGAGGACTTCCGCGCTGATGCCGGCGAAAGAATCTTTCAGCACCTCTTCCGCCCGGCGGAGCATCTGGGTTCTGTCTTCCGCCCGTTCCTGCCAGGAGCGGGATTCCGCTTCGAGGCGGACGGAGCGGTCCCGGTACCGCAGCAGCAGAACCAGCAGCGCCACGCAGGCGATCAGCAGCAAAAAGGCCAGGAACCAGGGAAAAAATGGGGGAATCATAAGAAAAAATAAGCAATCAGATGGGGGTGGCGTAGGGGATGCCGTCCGTTTCTTCCACGGGTTCGGCCAGGGGGATGTTATCGTCGCTGCCGTCCAGCGGTTCCGCATAGGGAATGCTCTCTTCCGAATCCGGTTCCGCCATGGGAATGTGCCGTTCACACATGTTGGCGGGGGCCTGGTAGCCTGCGGAGGTTTCAAAATACGCAGTCTTGGCGTACTGGCAGCCGGAATGGGCCAGTTGATTGGATTCCCGGCAGACGAGTACGGCCTGTCCTTCCGAACCGGGACGCGTACGGATGGCGTTGGCGGGATAGCCTTCCTTCTGGGCGGCAAGCATAATATCCACCCAGACGGGCAGGGCCAGGGTGCCTCCGTAGCCTTTTTCCAGAATTTTGGTGGAGGAATCGAACCCTACCCATACACTGCAGGTGAGGTTGGACGTATATCCGGCGAACCAAGCGTTCGTATAATTATTCGTGGTTCCGGTTTTGCCGCCGCAGGGGGATTTAAAGCCCAGCGTGGTAATTTTGCCTGCCGTGCCTCCGGGCTTGCAGACCTGCTGGAGGATGGAAGAGGTTATGTTCGCCGCCCGCTGGGAATAGACGGTGCGCTTGCTCTTGGTGATGGCGAAGCGCGGCTGGCCCTGGGAATCCGTAATATGGTCAATGATGTACGGCGTGGGGCGTACGCCCCCGTTGGCAAAAACGCTGTAGGCGCTGGCGATGTCCAGAGGGGACGCTTCCCACGTGCCCAGATAAAGGGCCGGGGTGCGGGAAATATTTCCGTGAAAGCCCGCCAGTTGTGCGGATTGAATGACATTGGACAAGCCGGCGCGGTTGCCGATGCGCACGGACATGGTGTTGCGGGAAAGGATGAGACCGAAGGAGGCCGGCTTCATGCCCCGGTACGTTCCGTCCGAATTGCGGGGGGACCAGTTGGCGGCTCCGCGTATTTCCCCGTAGGCAATCCTGTCATCCGAAATGCGGGTATCCGCAGAATTGCCCTGCTGGAAAAACGTGGCGTAAATAAAAGGTTTGAACAGGGAACCGGTCTGCCGCCTGGACTGAATGGCGCGGTTCAGCTTGGATTCTTCCGCGTCCCGGCCGCCGACGACGGCCAGAAGAGCCCCCGTGGCATTGTCCATGACTACGGCGGCGGATTGGATGTAATTGGGCATCGGCGGCTGCGTCTTTTCCTTCTGTTCCGCAGGGAGCGCCTTCCAGGCGGCCAGGGAGGCCTCATATTCCGCCTTGGTGGTCAGCTTGTTTTTCAGAATTCCCCTCTTCTCCCGCCTGGTCTGCAGGGAAGCCAGGTGCTTCTTGAAATCCTTGCGGGCTTCCAGCGCGTCCATGTGCTTATTGATGGCATCCAGCGTGGCGTTCTGCAGATCAAGGTCCAATGTGGTATGCACCACCAGCCCTCCCAGGCGGATGTCTTCTTCCTCCAGAATGGCGTCCAGCTCCCGGCGCACGAGACCCATGGCGTAATTTTCCTCAGACCGGGACTGGGGCGTCCGGGTGGCGATAGGCTCCGCCAGGGCCGCCTGATACTGCACTTCCGTAATCTTGCCTTCGTTTTTCAGCAGGCCAAGGACAATATCGCGCACTTTTTTTGCTTCCTCCGGATGTTTGATGGGGGAAAAATCATTTGGGCCGTAAATAATGCCGGCCAGGGTGGCGCATTCCGCCAGGGATAAATCCCGGGGTTCCTTGTCGTAATATCCCCGCGCTGCCGCCGCTATCCCCAGGAAGGTGTGCCCCCAGAAAATGCGGTTGATGTAAGTCTCCAGAATTTCGTCCTTCGTATAAGTGGCTTCAATGCGTTTCGCCAGAGCCACTTCCGTCAGTTTGGAATGCAGGTTGCGCTCCCGGTGGTTGTACGTAATTTTAGCGAGCTGCATCGTCAGGGTGGAAGCCCCCTGCGTAGCTCTCTTGTGCTTGAGCACCTGCGCAAAGGCGCGGCCCACGCCTATCCAGTCCACGCCGCCATGGTCGTAAAAGCGGTTGTCTTCGCGCAGGAGCAGGGCATCAATAAAAATGGGAGGAACTTCCTGAAGGGATACCCGCTTGCGGTTTTCCCCGTGCAGGGTGCCGATGGTGCGGTTTTTACGGTCCAGAATCACCGTGCGTTCCGGAATGTTGCTCTTTACCTCGGAAATGTCATAGCGGTTGGAAATGGCGCCGTAAAGGAACACCAGGATGGACCCGATCACGATGCCGACGAAGCAGCATCCCAGAAGGATGCGCAGGGGCCAGCAGATGAACCAGCGGATATTCCGCGTCAGGGAGCCGATGAAGCGGAACGGCATCAGCAGGACGAACAGCAGGGCTCCGAAAATCGTGAAACGCGGCCTGCGCATGGTTCCTGCGCGCGCGGGACGGCTTTCTTTTTCTCTTTCCGGACTGTCTTCAAAATCTTCCTTCGGAGACGGGCGGGAGGCTCGTCGCTGGGGCGGCGTGTCATACCGGGAAGGACCGTTGCGGGAATTCCCCGTTCTGCGGGTAGGGCCGGGAATGACGGCCGGCTCAGGATCTTCCTGCGGCAGCCCGGGGTAGGATGGACGGGGAACGGGCCTTTTTTTGCGTTCCGTCCGGGAACGGGAAGACATTTCTCCATCTTGGATGCGTTCCCTCCAGGAGGCGTCATGTCGTTTCCTTGATTTGTCGTTTAACCCCATCCGTGGGATGGACTTTATCATAAATAACCGGAATGGTCTAAGCAAAAGATGTGGCGCCATGTCGCAATCCATAGACAAAATTCTGCCGTTTTGAACGTTTATACAGTAGGGTATGTCCTATCATTCGATTATCGGTAATTTCATGATATCATTATTGAGAATGACGAGTTTTCGCTACTTGGTCGTTGGGGGGCTTGTGTCCCTGTTGTTGGGAGGGGCGGGCCTTGCGGGGAATGTTTCTTCCATGGCGGATTTGCAGAAACATGTGCATAAAGTGGCCTCCAGCGTTACGGCTGCTACAGTGGCTCTGGTTTCCGACGGGGGGGAGACGGGCAGCGGCGTCATTGTCACTCCGCAGGGCCTGATTTTGACTGCGGCCCACGTCGTGGGCGGCGATGAAATCATGCGTGTGGTCTTTGCCGACGGGCGCGTAGTCAAGGGCCGGGTGCTGGGAGCCAACTTCACGCGGGATGCCGCCATGGTGCAGATCATGGACGGAGGAAACTATCCCCATGTGGAACTGGGGGAATCCGACGGTCTTCATGTGGGGGATTTTGTGGTGGCTCTGGGCCATTCCAAGGGATTTGACCCGGAACGCCGCGCGCCCATCCGCATGGGAAGATTGTGCACGGACGGAAAGCAGCGCTTCCTTATTTCGGAATGCACGCTGATTGGCGGAGATTCCGGCGGCCCCCTCTTTGACCTGTCCGGCAGGTTGGTTGGCATCCATTCCTCCATTGGCCCTATGTTGAAAATCAACAACCATGTCCCTGTTTCCGTTTTCAGGAGAGACTGGGACAAACTGCTCTCCGGCAGGCATTGGGGCCAGCTGGGCCTTCATCCCATGGCGGACCCCGAATCTCCTGTGCTCGGGTTTGCCATGATGGACGTGCTGGGCGTGGACGGCGTGGTGGTGGAAGATGTTGTGGTGAATTCTCCGGCGGACGCCGCCGGCATCCGGCCGGGGGACGTCATTACCCACATGGACAGCCGGAGCCTGCGTTCCGTGAGGGATATGCTCCGTGAACTGGGGAGGCACCGTCCGGGGGAAACCGTTCCCTTGGTGGTGGTGAGGAAAGGTACGGCTTACAAGGCGGATCTTACATTCGGCAGGCGCGGCGACCTGATGTCCGGCCTGAAATACCAGGAACAAACTCAAGGATGATGATGAAATATTTATGGGCGGCATTCGCGGCGGCTTCCGCGTGTGCCCAGGAAATAGCTTCTCCCCTGCCTCCGGACCAGATGATTGCGCCGGAGGACAAAAGCGTGCTGGACAGCCAGGCCAAGGAGATTTTCCGGGAATGGGACAAAGTGGCTGTTCCGGTGGGGCAGTCCGTGGTGGCGCTGGTTGCCGGCAATGCCCAGGTGGCTTTGGGAACGGTTGTGGGGAAGGGAAAGGTCCTCACCAAATTGAGCGATCTCCAGAAGGAGCGGCGTCCGGTCATGCTGGTGGATTCTTCCGGGCGGGTTTATGACGCCAAGGTGCTCTTTGCCCTTCCGGAGCATGATCTGCTGATGATGGATGTGCCGGGGCTTCCCGCTCCTCCCATTGACCTGAATTCCTATGTGCAGGCGAAGGAAGGGGACGTGATTGCAGCCGTATCGCCCACGGGGCATGTGAGCGACTTCGGAGTCGTTTCCGTGGCCCAGCGCAGCCTGAGGGCGGATGACCAGCCTTATCTCGGCATCGTTTCCGATCCCCGCTGGGACGGGGAGGGGGTCATGATAGGCGGCGTGGAAGCCGGCAGCGGCGCGCACCGCAGCGGCTTGATGGCCGGCGATGTGTTGATGAAGCTGAATGGAAAGCCGGTGGACGGAATGTACTCCATCCGTGCCGCTATGGTCGGGGTGCGTCCCGGTGAGACGGTTCCCGTGGAAGTAAGGCGGCGGAACCAGGTAGTGGAGGGAAAACTCCTCACGGGGCCCAGGCCCAAAGTGATGAAATTCCCGCAAAAGCGCCTTGATATGATGAACTCCATGGGCAACCGGATGAGCCTGAAAAGGGATGAATTCCCTTTGGTCATCCAGTCGGACATGACCTTGTTCCCGGAACGGGCCGGATGCCCGGTCATTGACGTCAACGGAAAATTTGTAGGTTTGGCCCTGAGCCGGGCCGGACGCACGGAGACCTATATCCTGCCTTCCTGGATATGCAGGGAACTGGTGGAAGGAGTGCTCCCGCAGGTGCAGCAATACAAGGCGGGACGCGGAGAAAACATTCCGGAGGCCCAGCCTGTGGATGATTCCTATGACGCCCGGCGTCTGGAAGAAAACCGGCGAAAAGTGGAAGATAAGATGAGCCGTCAGGGTCTGGTGCCCAAAGTTTATTAAGCCTGCCCGGATGCCGGAGGGCAACGAGTGAACCTTCCGGCGAACCGTCTGGCTTCAGGATCTCTTTCTTCGTATGGGAGCATAGGCGGAATGCCCTGTCTCCCTACTGGGGTTCCGTTGGCTTTTTTGCGGGAACCGTTTCCGGCGTCAGGAACAGTCCGCCTGCCGCATTGGAGCCGCGGGAAATAGGGCGGGCGTTGTTCCCGTGCCGGAACAATGTCCGGAGTGGTTTATTCCCTCAATCCATGGCGTCAGGAGAAGAAAAATAAAAAAACGGGCAGCAATGCCCGTTTTTCTGAATCATCCGGATATACTCCAGAGCAACTTCCGGCTTCCCGGATATCGGAAGAAAATTTACTTGTCAGAGGAAGCCGCCCCCGGCCTTTCCTTGAAAATCATCAGTTCCGTCAAAACGACGGTGCGGCCGGTGGAATCCGGGGAAATAATCATAACCACTTTTCGTCCCGGGTAGGTCGTCAGCATCATGCCTCTGTCCTTCACCTTGACGACTTTGCCGTTCTTTAAACGGGTCATGTACGTCAAATTGGCGGGGGTGGTGCGGGAAATGTTGCTGTCTGTGGAGTTCTTGCCGAAAATGTAAGTGGATTTGCTGGGCAGTTCGATAGCGCTCTTTTCTCCCGAGGGAGGTTTGGGAAGTTCCAAAGTGAACGTGCGTCCGGTCAGGTTCTGGATGTAAACGCAGTTCAGCGGCAGTTCCGACTCATTAATAAAATCCAGCGTCAATTCCCCTTTGCTGTTTTTGCCGACCAGAGCCAGGGTTTTGGAGCCAAGATCGGGCGGCAGGGGCTTGCTGACGAGTTTATTGGTCGGCATGCCTTTCTGGTCCAGGCCCCCGAACAGGGTAATGATCTTGCTCCTGGGGTAAACGCTGCGGCGTCCCGGAAGGGCGGCGCGGATTTCCACTTTTTCCAGCCTTTTGGAATCAATAGGCATGTAAATGGGAGAAGGAAGAGACATGGGCTCCTTCAGAACGAACCGGATGCCGTTGACGGCGGCTGGCGGCAGGGACTTGTCCACAGTATCGGCCGCCGGAGCATTTGCTGCCGGTTGGGCCGGTTCCGGCCTGGAGGGGGTGCGGCTTTGTCCTTGGGCGAAGGAAATGCTTCCGAAAAGGCAGGTAAAGGCCAGGATGGGTAAAATACGCATATATTTTGGGAAGTGGAATGAGGAAAAGAGTGTTTTGGTTTCCCCGGCAGTGACCCTTGGAGGATAACCGCGCGGGAAAAAGGCGGAGGGAAAATCCATTGAACCGTGCAGCAGCGTGTGCTGATGGTTCCAATAGTTTTGATATCCTTTGTGAAGTACATGAATGAAGATGTCCGTGCAAGCTCAAAGTAGGGATGCCTGGGATAAAATTCCTAAAGACAATGGGATTTCTTTTTTAAGGAAAGGATATAGGCAAGGAGCATCATCAAATGTCAGTCTTATCCATGCGTGGTGGAGCAAATGCCTGGCCGGCGGCCGCGCGGATAAGAAGGTTTGTGGTTAGTCGCGCGGAGAGGCGGCGCAGATCATTCATGCAGGTTAGGGGCTGGATTTCAGGAAAACGGCCGTATGGGAACAAGAGCATATGAAACTGCTTGTTGAAATTGCCCCGGCCGAATTTGATGTGTTGCATTACGGAGCTCTTGTTGAACTTAAAAGGAAATAAACGTCGGCTCCGTATTCAATAAGTCGATCCGGTTTTTTCCGGGCTTATCGAAACTCCCGGAGATGTCCAAGGCAGGGGGAAAAGGAAGAAAGCCCCACTATCCCCGGAACAGGGGAAAATCGTCTTTCGTCCTTTCTGCCCTGATATCTTCCCCCTCTCTCCGGACGCAAAAGCGCCGCTTTCCCGGAAAGGGAAAGCGGCGTGAAACGGAATGGAAACACGTTCCCTCCGCTACACTTCTTCGGGGGACAGCCAGCGGAAGGAAACGATGTTGAACTTTCTTCCAAACGCCTTGTTCACGGCGCTCAGCTCCGTATCCTCCAGCGCGCCGCTCTTCATGTTGACCTGCCGGGCAGGAGTTTCCGGGCTGTTCACCGGATCCACGTAGTTGATCCCCCTCTGCACCACCGCTTCGCACCACGCGCGCGACAGCACCACCCCTTCGCGGTTGGCCAGCTCTCCGTAGGCGCGCACCGTAAACGTATCGTCCCTCGTCGTCAGGATGTTGCCCAGAACCGCCAGCACGTCAGACTGGATCAGGTAGCCGGGGGCGGC
>ULUJ01001152.1_pt1 | contig 25199 bp, 24 predicted proteins | sample 1958381 | NCBI WGS metagenome assembly ULUJ01 (sample SAMEA4835757, study PRJEB28245) | human gut metagenome | biome: gut microbiome; material: fecal sample | place: Denmark | collected 2008 | reverse complement strand
TAATAAAAATTAAATAATATCAAGAGAAATTTTCGGTTTTACAGTAAATATTTTAGTTTTTTCCCGTTTTAAGTAACTCTCGCGGAAATTCTGAATAATCTGAGAAAGAAAGGGGCTGATCTTACGCAGCAATCATATTTTTTAGGCTCGAGCGGCAAAAACGGCTTTTTCTCCTGCTTTTCGGAGCTTATGCCTAAAATACAGGGGAGGTATACTTATATCTTAAAGGGTGGGCCGGGCACGGGCAAATCCTCGCTGATGAAAAAAATCGCCGACGATATGGAACAAAACGATATCTCGTGCGAGAGGATCTATTGCTCCTCCGACCCCGAGTCGCTGGACGCCGTGATATTCCCGTCGCTGCGTGTCAGCGTGGCGGACGGCACTTCTCCGCATACCCTCGATCCGGATTACCCCGGTGTCGCCGCCGAGATAGTCGACCTCGGCGAGTGTTGGAATAAAGAAAAACTGCGTGAAAAAAGTGAAAAAATAATCGAGCTGACCGATAAAAACGCCGAATGCCACCGCCGCAGCAGGCGGTTTATAGACTCCGCATTCTCCGTCTACGGCGACGGCGAGAAGATCTGTGCCGACTGCCTTGATGAAACTCATCTGTCGAGATATGCCGCGCGGGTCGCAAACCGCTGGTTCAAGCGCCCGTCGGGCAGGATAGGGCTTGAGACCGTGCGCCTGCTTGAGGCAATAACCCCGAGAGGCTGTCTTTTTATGAGCGAAACGGCAATGTCGCTGTGCGATAAACGCATCGTATTTGAGGATGATTTCGGCATTGCGGCGTCAAAGCTCATCGGCGAGCTGCGGGCATATGCGCTGGCGAGCGGATTCTCCGTGATATCAAGCCCGTTTATCGGCGACGGAAAAAGTATCAGACATATTATTATCAAAGAATTATCGCTCGGGTTTTTCACCGCCGACAAGCTATTCCCGCTTGAGATTGAAGCGACTAAAACGGTCTCGCTGCGCCGCTTCTATTCGGCGGATAATATTTCGGCTCACCGAGCACGCCTGAATTTCGCCAAAAAAGCGTCAAAGGAGCTGCTCCGCGAGGCGATAAAGTCTCTCGCCTCGGCGAAAAACATTCACGACGAGCTGGAAGTGCTCTATATCGAGGAGATGGACTTTGATAAGGTCGAAAAAATACGGCAGCGGCTCACCGAGCGCATCTGGTCGTCAGATTGGTGGGGCGAAGAATAAATGAAAAAATCCTGCTGAATTTCAGCAGGATTTTTGCTGTATTGAATTAATAGCCCTCGGGGTTGTTGACCTGCCAGCGCCATGAATCCTCGCACATTTCGTCGATCCCTCTTGTCGCTTCCCAGCCGAGCTCTTTCTTAGCCTTTGAGGGGTCGGAGTAGCAGGTGGCGATGTCGCCGGGTCTGCGGGGTGCGTAGACGCATTTTATCTTTTTGCCGCAGGCCTTTTCATAGGCTCTGACGACGTCGAGCACGCTATAGCCCTTGCCGGTGCCGAGGTTATAAGTATAGCATCCTGTGCCGCCGAGCACCTTTTCGACCGCCTTGATGTGGCCGAGCGCCAGGTCGACAACGTGGATGTAGTCCCTCACGCCGGTGCCGTCGGGCGTGTCATAGTCGTTGCCGTTGACATTAACATGGTCGAGCTTGCCGACTGCGACCTGAGCAACATAGGGCACGAGATTTGCGGGGATGCCTTTGGGGTCCTCGCCGATCCTGCCGCTCTTGTGCGCGCCGATGGGGTTGAAGTAGCGCAGCAGGCAGACGCTCCATTCGTTATCCGCCGCATAGATATCTTTTAGAATGTGCTCAATGTAGAGCTTGGTGGTGCCGTAGGGGTTGGTGGGCTTGCCCTCGGGCATATCCTCACGCAGCGGGGAGACATTCTCGCCGCCGTAAACGGTTGCCGAGGAGCTGAAAACTATCTTTTTGCAGCCTGCGTCCGCCATTGCCTCAAAGAGGGTGACGCTGCCGCCTATATTGTTGTCATAGTATTTCATGGGCTTTGCGATGCTCTCGGGCACGCTCTTGAGACCCGCAAAATGGATGACCGCCTCAATTTTGTTCTCCGCAAAAACTTTATCGAGACCTGCCCTGTCACGGATGTCGCAATTGTATACTTTGACTTTCTTGCCCGTAATTTCTTTCACACGTTTTACACATTCGCTCTTGCTGTTGCAGAAATTATCGAGTATAATAGGATCATAGCCTGCATTCAGAAGCTCCACGCAGGTGTGAGAACCGATGTATCCGGCGCCGCCGGTGACAAGAATAGACATAATACGCCTCCATCAATCTGTTTCCGATTTCCATTATATTATAATGCTAAAATATTTGAGTTGTCAACGGAAGTGTAAACAATTTTAGGATAAAGGATGTGTGTTTTTTTGACAAGTTACGAAAAACTGCGAAAAGATGAAGAAATAATCAGTTACATAAACGCCGCAAACAATGTGCTCGGGGCGCTCGGCTTCACGGAGCACGGGCTTGCCCACGCCGCCAAAACGGGCGAGGACGCCAGCAGGATTCTTAAAATTCTCGGCTATGACGAGCGCACCTGCGAGCTTGCGAAGATAGCGGGTCTGCTCCACGATATAGGCAACACCGTCAACCGCTGCGACCATGCACAGAGCGGCGCATTCCTCGCGTTTGAGCTGCTCAGAGCCAGAGATTTTTCGGTAAGCGAGGTCACTGCGATAGTCACGGCGATAGGTCACCACGATGAAAAGACCGCCGCCGCAGTTTCGCCGCTCGCCGCAGCGCTCATCCTCGCCGACAAGAGCGACGTGCGTAATTCGAGGGTACGCAACAAAAAGACAGTGCAGAGCGATATCCATGACCGTGTGAATTACTCCGTCGTCAGCTCGTCACTCGATATTGAGCCGGAGAAAAAGCTCATCTGCCTGACTCTCATCATCGACACGCTCGTGTGCCCCGTGATGGAGTATTTTGAAATTTTCCTTGACAGAATGGTGCTCTGCAAGAAATCCGCCGAATTCCTCGGCTGCGATTTTGAGCTTATTATTAACGACACGAGGTTGCTGTAATGCTTGAACTTACCGATATCGGCACGATAAAAGCCCTGCTTGCCCGCCACGGCTTTCATTTCTCCAAGGCGCTCGGACAGAATTTCATAGTCAACCCCTCCGTCTGCCCCAGAATGGCGGATGAGAGCGGCATAGACTCCGAGAGCGGAGTTATCGAGATAGGCGCAGGCATCGGAGTACTCACCGCCGAGCTTGCAAAGCGGGCAAAAAAGGTGGTCTGCATCGAGCTTGACTCAAAGCTGCTGCCCATTCTCGATGAAACTCTTGCTGATTTTGATAATATAGAAATAATCAACGCCGACGTGCTGAAAACCGATCTCGCCGCCCTTATAGATGAAAAATTCAGCGGGATGCCCGTCTATGTCTGCGCCAACCTCCCGTATTATATCACCTCGCCCGTGATAATGACCCTGCTTGAGAGCCGCCTGCCGCTTAAAGCTGTGACGGTCATGGTGCAGCGCGAGGCGGCGCAGCGCCTTTGCGCCCCCGTCGGCAGCCGCCTGTCGGGCGCGGTTACGGTGGCGGTGGATTATTACGCCGAGGCGAGGAAGCTCTTTGACGTCTCCGCCGGCTCGTTCATGCCTGCGCCGAAAGTGGACAGCTCCGTGATACGCCTTGATATCCGCGAGAAGCCGGGCATCGAGGTCAGTGATGAGAAGCTGTTTTTCTCAATGGTTCATGCGGCGTTCGGTCAGCGAAGAAAGACCGCCTCAAACTCCATCAGCTCGGGTACGGGCATACCGAAAGCCGTTGTCGCCGAAGCGATAGAGCGCTGCGGATTCCCGCCCGCCGTCAGAGCCGAGAGCATGACCGCCGAGCAGCTTGCCGCCCTCTGTGAAGCCCTAAATGAGCTAAAATAAATTGTGGAAAAGTTGATAAATTTAAAAATTCAAGCGCACTTGTCAGTCCGAGACAGGTGCGCTGTTTCCGTTATTTATTCAGTTTTTTCTGATAAAAGAGCACGTCGAGCCACTTATCCATCTTGAAACCGACCTTTTCGAGCTTGCCGACCGGCTCAAAGCCGTGCTTGCCGTGGAATGCAACGCTGACGGCGTTTTCCTCGGTGATGAGGGAGAGAATATTGACTATCCCGCGATCTTTTGCGGCTTTTTCGATCTCGGCGAGCAGACGGCTGCCTACCCCGTGTGACACACAGGAATTATCGAGATAAATTGAGAGATCCGCCGTGAAGCGATACGCCGATCGCTCGTTGTATTTGTCAAGATAGGCGTAGCCGACGACTTTGCCGTCCTCCTCGGCGACAAGATATGGGTAATCCGCCGAGATGCACTTAACACGCTCGGCAAACTGAGCCTCGGTGAGCGGCTGCTCCTCAAAGGTCGCCGTGCTGTTGATTATATAATAATTGTATATCTCCACGCAGCGGCGTATATCTTCTTTTTTGATATTACGAATTATCATAGCGCCCTCCGAATCAGAAATATACACAAGTATATCACCGTCGGCGGCGAATGTAAATACGCTTAACACTCAAAATGGGGCGAAATCAGCGCGAATGCTTGTTTATCTTTGATATTTCCTTGAATTTGCGCTCCTGCGATATCACGCGGCCTACGGTGAGATCATTCGCTTCAGCCATTGTCCATACCTTCCCATTTTTGCAAAAATCTCTCGAAATGAGCGTCAGCGGCGGCGATTATCGAGGATTTGTCCTCCGCCCCGTCATAAAGGCTGTAGAAAAGAAACATCGGCGCATAGAATTCCATCGCTTCACGCTCGGCGTTCGGCAGCCCGTGAGCGCCCAGAATATCCGCAACATACCCGAGCGGCCCGCCCGCAAGATATTGCTGATACATTGCCCGCATCTCTCCGTCGCGGTATTGCTCAAGGGTGAGCAGTCTGCGAAAGGCCGAGGCAAATTCGTCCTCAGTCCAATATCTGAGCTGTGCTTTGCTGAATTCGATAAGCTGACGGAGCGACGCGGCGGAGTAATCCTCGCCGCCCTCGGTCATGGCTTCCTCAGGCAGCTCAAAAAGGCGGGAACGCTCGGCGTCCCGCTGCTCCATTCGGGCGGTGATGCTGTCGAAGATGTCACGCTTGTTTTTATAGTGCTTATAGAGCGCGCTTTTCGTCATGCCGAGCCGCCCCGCAATGTCGCTGACCGACACCGCCTCGTAGCCGCTGCGGGAAAAAAGTTCAAGCGCCGTCAAAAGTATGTTTTCCTTTGTGCCGTTCATAATTTGCCCTCCAAGTGAACGCTCGTTTACTGTATTATATCCTTTATCTCGCAAAATGTCAAGGAAAAGCGGAGATGCTTTGATCGGACGAATGCAGTTTGTCCCTACTGGTGCTAATAATTACGGGCTTCTTTTGAATGTAGCCGACTTGACTGCAAGCAGACAAAAAATCGCCCTCTCGCAAGGAGAAGGCGATTATGTTTTAAGTTAATTCGGGGTCGGGCTGCGGGTCACGCAACGCCGTATACCCGATTGTCAACTACAGATCAATATTTGAAATCGCTGTATCTGACGTGTGAGGAACCGGTAGCGGTGCCCTTGCCGATGCTGATGTCGATGAAGACCTTGATATCGAAGTCAACGGAGAGCTTCTCAAGGTGACCGGTAGCGCCGTCGATGACTGCGACGACCTTGGCGTTGTTGTAGCTTTCCTCAACCTTGGCGCCCGCATAGGTGCCCTCGATGGCGTCATAGATGACCTCGGCGGTCTTGTGGTCGTAGTAACCCTTATCTTCGTTGCCTACGCAGATGCCGCACTTATCAAGGGAAGCGTTGGTGAATTTCTTATCGGAGGAGCCGACGCTGTTGCCGCCCTTAATGTTGAGGGTTATGGTGTATTTGCCGTTAGCGAGGGTGCAGGTAGCGCCGGTAACGTCGGAAGCGGTAAGGGTGCTCTTGCGAAGATAATATCTTCTGGTGTCGGTGTCCCACTTGCCCTTGGTGACGGTCTCGGAGTACTGATTCTCTGCACCGATGCCGATGAACTTATAGACAAGGCTCTTGAATGCCTTGAGAGCTACGCCTGCGTCCAGCACTTCGTTGTCGGTCGAGCGGGTCTTTTTGAAGCCGGCTCTTGCGTTGTAAGCGGAGTTGACGGCGTTGTTGTAGATGTTAAGGATATCAGCCGTTGCGGTGGGAGCGACAAGCTCGGCAACATTAGCGGTGGTCTCGGGAGCGGTGGACTCCTCGGTGGCTGAGGTGACGTCGGAAGTCGGCTCGCTTGCGTCGGGTGCGACGGTGGCGTTTGCATCCTCGGAGGCTGCGGTCACGTCGGTGTCGGCTGCGGTGGTCTCATCGGAGGCTGCGGTGGTGGTTTCGCCGTTGTCCTTATTCCCGCCGCAGGCTGCGAATGCAAATGCCATTGCGAGGACGAGAAGCAGGGCTACAAGTTTTTTCATCGGAAAAAACTCCTTTCAAATTTTAATTCGGCGCAGCTCCTGTGCGCCATAGCTTAAACAGTATATCACATAATCTTCATTTTTGCAACAGAAACATTAAACTCTGCCGCAGCAGTTCTTATATTTCTTGCCGCTGCCGCAGGGGCAGGGGTCGTTGCGGCCGACTTTCTCCTTTTTGCGGACGGTGCGGCCCTTTTCGCTGCCGTCTGAGGCGCCGCTCGTGCCGGTTATTTGAGCAGCCTGCTCGCGCTTGGTGTCCTCCTCGCTCTTGATGACGATGGTGAGGATCTGCCTTGCAGTGTTTTCACGGATCTCTTCGGTCATGCAGTCAAACATCTCAGAGCCGACCTGCCTGTAGGCAACGACGGGGTCGGTCTGGGCATATGCCCTGAGGCCGATGCCCTTGCGGAGCTGATCCATGGCGTCGATGTGATCCATCCAGTTGCGGTCAACGTTGCTCAGCAGCACTCGCTTCTCAAGCTCGCGCATGACGGGTACGCCGTTTGCATCCTTGCCGAAAAGCTCCTCGCGGTCGTGATAGCTCTTGTGGGCGCGCTCAAGCAGCAGCCTTCTTGCCTGCTCCTTGTCGAAGCCGTCGCGGAAATCCTCCTCGACGGTGAGCCAGCCCTTGAATTTATCGCGCAGGCCGTCGATATTCCAGTCGTGCTTTGAAGCATGGTCGGAGCAGAAGCCGTCAACGGCCTCATTAACGCAGCCGTCAATCATCTTCAGGATTATCTCGCTGATATCGTCCTCATTGAGCACCTGATCGCGCTGGCTGTAGATAAGCTCTCTCTGACGATTCATAACGTCGTCATACTGAAGGACGCTCTTTCTGATGGCGAAGTTCCTGCCCTCTATCTTCTTCTGAGAGCTTTCGACCACGTTTGAGAGCATCTTGACCTCAAGGGGCATATCCTCGGGGGTCTTGAGGGTGTTCATCATGCTTGCGACTCTTTCGCCGCCGAAGATCCTGAGCAGATCGTCCTCAAGCGAGAGGAAGAAGCGGCTGGCGCCCGGGTCGCCCTGTCTGCCGGAACGGCCTCTGAGCTGGTTATCTATACGCCTTGATTCGTGGCGCTCCGTGCCGATTATGAAGAGGCCGCCCGCCGCACGGACCCTGTCCGCCTCGGGTGCGATTTCTTCATCGTATTTTTTCTCAAGGGTCGAGTACTCGACTCTTGCGCGCAGGATCTCCTCGTTGTCCGTCTCGGCGAAGCCCGTAGCCTCGGCGATGATCTCCTCGGTGTAGCCCATGCGTCGCAGCTCGGATTTTGCGAGATATTCGGCATTGCCGCCGAGCTTGATGTCGGTGCCGCGGCCCGCCATGTTGGTGGCGATGGTAACGGCGTTCTCTTTACCGGCCTGAGCGACTATCTCGGCCTCTTTCTCATGGTGCTTTGCGTTGAGCACCTCATGCTTGATGCCGCGCCTCTTGAGCATGGCGCTGAGCAGCTCGGATTTCTCGATCGAGACGGTGCCGACCAGCACGGGCTGACCCTTTGCGTGGCACTCCTCGATAGCGTCGATGACCGCGTCGAATTTCGCCTTCTCGGTCTTATAGATAACGTCGTTAAGATCCTTGCGTATCATCGGCTTGTTGGTCGGTATCTCGATAACGTCAAGGCCGTATATCTGGTTGAATTCGGCGGATTCCGTCATCGCCGTACCGGTCATACCGGAGAGCTTTTTGTAAAGGCGGAAATAATTCTGGAATGTGATGGTCGCCAGGGTCTTGCTCTCGTGCTCGACGCTGACGTTCTCCTTTGCTTCGATAGCCTGATGCAGACCCTCGTTGTAGCGCCTGCCGAGCATGATACGGCCGGTGAATTCATCGACGATGAGCACTTCGTTATCCTTGACAACATAGTCAACGTCGCGCTTCATAACGCCGTTCGCCTTTATCGCCTGATTGATGTGATGCTGTATGGTCATATTCTCGGGATCCATGAGGTTATCGAGGTGGAAGAATGCCTCCGCCTTCGCGATACCGCTCTTGGTGAGGGTTGCGGTCTTGGCTTTTTCATCCACAACGTAGTCAACGTCGCTGCCGACGAGATCCTCAATGTTCTCCTTGGAGTTTGCCTCCTTGACCTTGACCGCTTTCAGCGAAACGGCAAAGCGGTTGGCCATTTTGTAAAGGTCGGTCGATTTCTCGCCTCTGCCGGAGATGATGAGCGGAGTCCTCGCCTCATCAATAAGGATGGAGTCCACCTCGTCGACGATGGCGTAGTTGTGGCCGCGCTGCACCTTCTGCTCCTTATAGACCACCATGTTGTCACGCAGATAGTCGAAGCCCATCTCGTTATTCGTGCCGTAGGTTATGTCAGCGGCGTATGCCTGCTTGCGCTCGTCGCCTTCTTTTTCGTGAATGATAAGGCCGACGGTCAGACCCATGAAGCGATAGACCTTGCCCATCCATTCGCTGTCGCGGCGGGCAAGATAATCATTGACCGTGACGATGTGAACGCCGTCGCCCGAGAGGGCGTTAAGATAGGCGGGGAGGGTCGCCACAAGGGTCTTGCCTTCACCCGTTTTCATCTCGGCGATCCGGCCCTGATGCAGGATGATGCCGCCGATTATCTGCACGGGGAAGTGCTTCAGCCCGAGCACGCGCCACGAAGCCTCACGGCAGGCGGCAAACGCCTCGGGGAGAATATCGTCAAGAGTCTCTCCGTTTGCAAGTCTTTGCTTGAATTCGGGGGTCTTTGCCTGCAATTCGGAGTCGGTCAGTTTGGAAAACTCCTCATCGAGGGCGAGCACCCTGTCGCAAAGAGGACGGATACGCTTGACCTCTTTGGTGGAATAGTCGCCGAAGATTTTTGTCAGAAAACTCATGTTTGCACCTCGTTATTTGAATTTATAAAAATTAAAGTTGTTTTTTAGGCTTTTTCATGTTAGAATTAGTAAAGAATTGCAAAGGAGGCCGCACCATGCCTAAGAGAAAAGACTACATTTCATGGGACGAATACTTCATGGGGATAGCCATGCTTTCCTCTTACCGCAGCAAGGATCCGAACACCCAGGTCGGCGCCTGCATAGTCAACGACCGCAACAAGATAATGTCCGTCGGCTACAACGGGCTGCCCTCAGGCTGCAGCGATGATGAGTTCCCATGGGAGCGCACGGGCAACGAATACGACACCAAATATCCCTATGTCTGCCACGCCGAGCTGAACGCCATTCTCAACAGCGGCGGCTCAAATCTCGAGGGCTGCAAGGTCTATGTGGCCCTTTTCCCCTGCAACGAATGCGCCAAGGCGATAATCCAAAGCGGCATCAAAGAAGTGATATATATATCCGATAAATACGCCGACTCTGTCGGGGTAAAGGCTTCAAAGCGTATGTTTGACGCCGCCGGAGTTAAATACACTCAGATAAAGATGCAGCGCAACAGTATCGTGATAGATTTCTCACCTGATAAGATATAAAATATGTAAGATCCGGTCGGAGCAAAGGCTCCGACCATTTTTTATTATTTAAAAGGTATATACTACCGAGCCGGCGGTTGCGCCGCTGCCGTCAAGAGCCCTGACGCTCATCACGCTCGAGGAGTCGAGCCACACGAAGCCGCAGCTCTCCTCAAAGAGCAGAGGCTCGCTGAATGCGGCGGGATCCGAGCCGTCGGCGGAGCAATAGATAAGGCTCTGCACCTTTGTGCCGTTTGAGTTCGCCTCGCCGTTGAAGGCAAAGACGAAGCGGCTGCCGTCGGGGTTAACGCTGACGAGGTCCGCGCCGTCGAGGTCAACGCCGCTGAGCGTGACCGCCGCCCCGGTGAGCAGGTCGGTAACGGTCAGGGTCTTTTTATTGACGAGATATTTGCCGTCCTGAAGATAATCGGCGAAGTAATCGCCCTCAAACTCGGCGAGCACCGTCTCCGAGCCGTTATTGACGATGTTTACGAAGCCGTTTGCGGTCTTTTTGAGGTAATGCATACCGTTGCCGTCATTGACAAACCAAAGACCGAGTATGTCGGAGACAACGACCTTGGGTCTGTAGGCGTTCGAGAGCACCATCACGTCGGCTCGCTTGCCCTTGTCGTCGGAGGTGTAGTATCTTGAGGAGAGGAAATACTTTGCGTCGCCGAGATTTGCAATGAAGTCGTCGGTCAGCAGAGTCCAGTCGCTCCTGAATGCGCCGTTTTTGTCGATAAGGCGGGTGTTGTTTGAAACATAGGTCGAGGTCGAGCCGTTGTCGAGATTAAACGAATATATCTCGGAGTAGAGCTTGGCGGGCTTGTAGTGGTCGTTCTTGTCGAAGTCGGCAAGCAGCAGGTAGCCATCGCCGTAGCCTGCGGGCTTCTTGATGAGCTTGACAAAGGCGTAGGAATAAACCTCCACGGAGGAGTCCATATCCGAGGTGAAAACGCCGCAGCCGAATAACTTGCCGTCTTTGCTTATATAATTTACCGTTACGGGGATCTTCTCATAGCTTGCGGAGAGAGTTGCCTTGACCTGCTTTTTCTCAAGCGAACTCGGGGCGAATGCGCCGCCTGCATACTCATAGAATGCGACCTCGCCGTTCAGAGCGGCGGTGTAATAAACGCCGTCGATGCCCGTGGGCAGATAGATCTCGCCGTTTGCGCCCTTGACGCTCAGCGAGGCGCTCGTCGTATATTTGCTGTCGGCGAACGAGAATTCCTCGGGCTTCACGATATCGGGCAGTATGCCGCCGTCCCCGCCGCCGCGGGTGATAAAGAATGCCGCTATGCCCGCAACGGTAGTCACGGCAAGGATTATTGCAATAATTTTAAGCGTTTTGGAGCTCATTTTTGTTCCCCCTTATAATTCGATATCCAGCTCGACAGGGCAATGGTCGGAGCCGAGCACTTCGGTGTGTATTTTTGCGTCCCTGAGATTTTCACGCAGCTTGTCGGAGACGACGAAATAGTCGATCCTCCACCCCACGTTCTTCGCCCTCGCCGAGAAGCGGTAGGACCACCAGCTGTAGATATTCTCGAGGTCGGGGTAAAAGTAGCGGAACGAGTCGATGAAGCCGCTGCCGAGCACGGCGGAGAATTTATCCCTCTCCTCATCCGTGAAGCCGGGGTTGCGGCGGTTCGTCTTGGGATTTTTAAGGTCGATCTCCTTGTGGGCGACGTTCAGATCGCCGCAGTATATGACGGGCTTTTTCTCATCCAGCGAGCGGATGTAGGCGAGAAAAGCGTCCTCCCACTCCATGCGGTAGTCGAGGCGCACCAGACCGTCGCGCGAATTCGGCACATAGACCGTTATGAAATAATAGTCGGCGAATTCAAGAGTTATCACTCTGCCCTCGGTGTCGTGCTCCGGGATGCCGATGCCGTAGGCGACGCTCAGCGGCTCCTCCTTTGAGAAAACCGCCGTGCCGGAGTAGCCCTTGCGCTCGGCGTAATTCCAATACTGATGATAGCCGTCAAGTTGCAACTCGACCTGACCGGGCTGCACCTTTGTCTCCTGCAAGCAAAATATATCGGCGTCGAGCTTTGCGAAGCTCTCATAGAAATCCTTGCCGAGGCAGGCTCTGATGCCGTTTACATTCCATGAAATGAAGCGCTTGACCGCCATATTCTCTATCCTCCGTACCTTTTGGAGCTTAAATCGGGCATAAAAGCCCACTACCCTTTATAATTTTAAGGTATTATACCATATTTGGCGGCTCTTGTCATTACAAAAGTGTTAAATATTTTTTCTTTAAATTTTGTCTTTCAGTATTGACAAAAAGGCGGTTATGTAGTATTTTTATAGTATACAAGCGGCAGTAACCATGGGTAAACTGTGCAATCTGCCAAAAACATAATGAAAGACTATTTTCAGGAGGACATCACATGAAAAAAATTCTGGCACTCCTTCTCGCTTTTGCAATGCTCTTCGCATTCGCAGCCTGCGGCGGCAAGGATGACAAAGAAACCACCCCCGAGACTACGACTGATCTTTTTGCAGCTGTAGATGACGACACCACTGCGGCTCCCGCAGACGACACTACCGCAGCTGTTCCCGCAGACGGCACTACCGCTGAGGCTCCCTCAGAGAACGCTTCCGAGGCAGCTCCCTCAGAGAACGCTTCCGCAGCCGAATCCACCGCTGCTGCAAATCCTAACGCACTCAACAGCTCCGATATAGCTGAGATCGTTGCTTTCTACAACAAGGCTCACAAGGCCACCAAGCCCGCCCCCAAGGGTCACTCCACCATGAAGCTTGACGGCGCTATCACCGGCGACGGCGCTCTCGGCGGCGTCCTCAAGGTTGCTTCTCCCATCATCCAGAACACTCTTGAGAAGAACTCCGTGGAGACCGACTATATCCCCGGCAAGGGCAAGCTCCAGGCGTCCGATGTTGTCAAGGCTAAGGCTGTCTCCAAGGGCGGCGTTACCGAGATCGTTATCCAGCTTAAAGAGCAGCCCGACGGCCCCGAGGCTGACGCTCATACCGCAGGCCCCGTTGCAAGAGGCATCGGCACCCTCGGCAATATCAACAACGCTATCGAGTCCCTTGGCGCTACTCTTTACAGCGGCAAGGAGACCATAAAGCTCACATATAAGGATGCTTATATCAAGTGCAAGGTTGACGAGAGCACCGGCAAGATCACCGGCGGCACTTGGCACTATGCAGTTCATGTCTTTGTCGGAGAAGCAGAGATCAAGCTTGGTCTTAAGTTCACCGCTAAGAACCTCAGAGGCATCGTTGACTACACCGTAGCCATCTGAGCAAATCAATAATCACCGAGCCGGAGCGATCGCTCCGGCTCTTTTTTTGCCCGCAAAACGTGTTCAAAGCTTGTTAACTTGACCGTGCTGTAATTATATGGTAATATATATACGGCAAATAGCCGAAAACTTCTTGCGGAGGATATAATATGAAAAAATTCACAGCCGCTTTGTTGGGGCTTATTATTGCCCTGACGTGCTTTTTTTCACTCGGCGGAGCGGGTGCGTTTTATGAGAACGAGCTGAACGCCGACGGTGGCGACCCCTATTTGCCGCTCGTCAAAAACAAATGCGAGGCTGCCAAGGAAGTATGGGGAAAATCAAAGAATGAGGATGAATTTAAGCAAAAGGCACGGGATATTTATTATTTCCTGTATGATCTGAACGGCGATCTGATTCCCGAGCTTATATTCGGCGACGTTCCGACCGCAGCCAACAGCGACTATAAGGTCGAGATCGGCGTCACCGATATTTACGTTTATGTTGACGACAGGCTTGTCAAAATGTATGACGAGGAGCATTGGGATCTTGAGCGGGTGCTCTATCGTGACATATTCAACGATGGCGTGGTCAGGACAAAATCGACCGACGGCGAGACGATATGCTACACAATTATGGATATAAATAAGGATGCCTCCGAGACTCTCGAGCGTATTTTCTATAAGAATGGCGATAGTTATCGGGTCGGAGGGCTTTTTGGTCGGAACTCCGATGGGAGTTTTGAGTGGGCGGAAAATTACCCCGAAGGCGACTTCTATTATTACCTCGACCGCAATGTTGACGGCGGTCACACCGGTGCGGGGTTGCTTGAGCCGAAATGGAAGAGGATCGACGAATATGAGCCGGGTGAATACGCCGCGGGATTCGGCGGCCGAAAGCTCGAGGAGATGACTAATGCTTTTGACCTGATTACGACCAAAATTGAAAAAAAGGAACAGTTCTACACAGACCGGGGCGTGTGCGATATTGAAACCACGCCGAATGACCCCTATTTATATGTTGTCAAGGAGCGGCTCGACAAGCTGTCCAAAGTACCTAAACAGCAGGATGATGGCTTTATAGTTAATGACGATTTTGAATTTGCGCGTTTCGGTCAGAATTACTACAGCCTCTACGATATCAATGGCGACGGGGTAGAGGAGCTGCTGCTCGCCTGTTATGAGCCGTTCCGTAATGTCGGCGACGGTAACAGCTCATTCGCCTTTGTGAACGATGCAATATATACAATCAAAGACGGAAAAGCCGAAACGTTATTCGAGAATAAAAGTGCGCTGTATGATTTTCTTGAGAGGACAATATATACAAACGGAGTGATCCGCACAAAATCCAATGATCCGTATGAACCGAGCTATAGCTATTTCCGCATTACTGACGGCGGTAAGGAGCTGATCGCAAGCGTCATATATGACCCGCCCTCAGTTAACATTTGGTTCGATCCGGCTAAATATGAACATGTTTTTTATGAGAACGGCGAAATAATAGAAGAGACAATAACAGCCGAAGAATTTCATCGAATCAGGGCTGAACTTGAAAAAGACCTTGTGCCTGTGGAGCTGGATTGGCATCCGCTCGAAACCTACGCACAAAACGAGAGTGAAGTCACCGTGACCCGTACGATGATAATACCGATCGGCTTGATTTGCGCTCTTGCTGTCACTGCCGCAGTCGCGGTCGTCTTTAATGTCAAAAAGCGCAAAAACGCGCGCAAGAGCGAGGAAACTCATCCCCTCGAGGAATACGGCAAAAAGTAAATACAAAGAAACGGCGCACCTGCCTCGGTGAGAGACGGGTGCGCCGAATTTTATTTCAGGATATTTTGGATTTTAGCGATCTCGTCGGCGGTGAGGCCGAGTGACGAGATATAGCCCATGATGCCGCCGTAATTCCCGTCGAGGAAGTCGAGGGTCGAGCACATTTTGTCGGGAGAGGATTCGAGCCTCGTGAGGTCGGTCTCCCAGATGAGCGGGGAGCCCGCAGCGATCTCCCTCTCATAGAACGGGCGCAGATAGGTAAAGGATATTTGATAATCCGCCACTATGTCCTCACGCTCGACCCCCGCGGCGCCGAGCAGCAGCGCGGCGAGCAGCCCGGTCCTGTCCTTGCCGCCGAAGCAGTGAAACATAAACGGTGCGTCGGTCTCGGCTATCAGCCGCAGCACTTTAGCGTAGTTCGGGGCGTTCTCGGTCAGGCTGTAGATATACATATCCGTCACGCTCTGATTTTTGGAGGTATCGGGGTTGACCTCGAGCAGGGGAATGTTGACGCATTCAACGCCGGGGATATCATAAAGCCCGCTCGGCAGGTCAATTACTTCGTTCTCGCCCCGCAGGTCAAATATGCGGCGGATGCCGAGGGAGCGCACCAGCTCGATATCGCTCTGAGCCGTGCCGTTCGGCACCCCGCAGCGCAGCGCCCGCCCGTATCGGGTCACGCCGCCGTCAAACGGATAACCGCCGAGGTCACGGAAATTCACAATTTTATCGGCTCTGTATCTTCTCTGCATGGCTAACTCCTTATCGTATAGCGGTATAAGATAATATTATCACGAAAGCTCCGCAAAAGCAACGGAAATAAAAAATCCGCCTCTGCCTGATCGACAAAGACGGTTTAATTGGAGCGGATGACGAGGCTCGAACTCGCTACCTCCACCTTGGCAAGGTGGCGCTCTACCAGATGAGCTACATCCGCAACTGCAAAAAGGATTATATCAAAACAAGGGCGGCTTGTCAAGAGAAATTTTGATTTTCCTGCGGATTTGATGAAAAAATTTCCATCCGCCCTCCCCGCGCGGCGGCGAAGAGGGCGGCAACTATAGTTTTGCCGTTTATCTGTCAAGTATTCGCCCGTCGGTCGAGATCGTCACGACCTGCCACGGGATGAATTTGCCGCTCGCCTGAAGCGCCTTCTTCACGGCGTTCTCAAGCCCGCCGCAGCAGGGCACCTCCATACGCACGACGGTCACGCTTTTAATGTCGTTTGTACGGATTATCTCGGTCAGCTTCTCGGAGTAATCAACGCTGTCGAGTTTCGGGCAGCCGACAAGCGTGATGTGATTTTTGATGAAGTCCTCGTGGAATGCGCCGTAGGCGTAGGCGGTGCAGTCGGCGGCGACGAGCAGTCTTGCGCCGTCAAAGTACGGGGCGTTCACGGGCACGAGCTTTATCTGCACAGGCCACTGCGAGAGCATACTGCGGCCGTGGACGTGGCTCTCTTCGCCGCATTCGGGTCGATCGTGGCGCTCTATGCGCTTTGAGTGCGTGCCGGGGCAGCCGCAGGGCAGTGTGCCGCCGTGCTTCTCGGCCTTGCTCGCCTTGACCGCCGCTTCGTTGTATTCCGCCGCTTCACGTTCAACAAAGGTTATCGCCCCCGTTGGGCAGGCGGGCAGGCAGTCGCCGAGACCGTCGCAAAAATCGTCCCTGAGCAGCTTCGCCTTGCCGTCCACCATGCCGATGGCTCCCTCGTGGCAGGCGTTGGCGCACGCGCCGCAGCCGTTGCATTTATCCTCATCAATGTGAATTATCTTTCTGAGCATTTCACTGCCTCCTTCGGATTTTACGAGCCGTGCTTGACTCTGTGCCTTGATTATAGTACAATTGCAGCGGAAAGTCGGTTGAAAAATCAACGGAGGCGACAAAAAATGAAAGAATTTTTATCCATTTTGCGTTCTTCGCCGCTTTTTGCGGGCATCAGCGACGGGGAGATATTGCAGACTCTCGAAATTTTCGGCGCAAAGATCAAAAATTTTAAAAAAGATGAGTTCATTCTGCGCGCGGGCGAGCCTGTCGAGGGCATGGGAGTGCTGCTCTCGGGCAGCGGGCTTATCCTGCGTGAGGATTTTTGGGGCAACAGAAATATTCTCGCCTCCGTCGGGGTCGGGGACTGCTTCGGCGAGGCGTTCGCCTGCTCGGGCGGAGCGGAGTCAAATGTCGGCGTGATCGCCTGCGAGGAGTGCAGGGCACTGTTTGTGAGCGTCAAGCGGCTGCTTTGCGACAGCGGCTGTCACAGACCCGCCTGCGGCAGGATGATAAAAAATCTGCTTGCCGAGCTGGCGGCCAAGAATCTGCGCCTTAACGAAAAAATAACCCACCTCGAGCAGCGCTCGACCAGGGCGAAGCTGCTCTCCTACCTCTCGTCGCAGGCGCAGCGCTGCGGCTCGGCGGAATTCGATATCCCGTTCACCCGCCTGCAAATGGCGGATTACCTCTCAGTCGAGCGCAGCGGTCTGTCGCAGGAGCTTGGCAAAATGCAGAGCGAGGGTCTGATTGAATTCAAGCGAAATCATTTTATCCTGAAAACGCGGCAAACAACCGTTTGACTTTTCGGCGAGTATTATATATAATGAAAACGCAAAATAAGCGTAACGGAGAATTGATATGAAAAAATTTATCAGCGTTATCCTGCTGCTCGGCGCCGTGCTCGGCGCTCTCACCGCCTGCTCGGGCAAAAACGGCGACGGAGAGATATCACAGATACCCGTCAACGACGCCCAGCTTGACAAAATAGCGAGCTTCGGCATCACCTACAAGACCCAGCGCATAGTCGTTTACGCCCATGCGAATAATTATGTCAAATATGTCGTCGCTGACTATGAGAACGAAAAAAAGACCGCCGAATGCTCATATTATTTCTATAATAATGAAGAAGCATACGGCAAGGCAAAGGCGGAGCTTAAAGGCACCACCGCTCAGTTTGACGATTCGGCGTGGCTCGTCTCCCTAGGCGAGGGGCTTGCGGCCTACGGCAAATTTGAAGCGGATCTCGAGCTGCTCGGTAAGGACTACACGGTGAAATATCGCACTGAAGAGAGCACGACGGCGTTAAATTAAAAAAATGAATAAATCCTCATGCTCCGGCGCAAACTATTTGCAAACGGGAGCGGCTCGGCCGCTCGGTTAACTCAACGAAAAGGAGTATGAGATAAATGAAAAAGACGGTGACAGCCATTGCAGCCGCACTGCTGCTGATAGCGGCAGTCCTCACGGGCTGCAACAAGTCAAATAACGGCACCGTGACCGACCCGAACCATACGGATAAGAGGCTCACCGAGATGTCGGAAATGCTCACCGATAACATGAGCAGCGCCGCCCCCGCAGGGACCACCGCTATGGACGGCACTACCGCCGCCTGACAACCGAAAACGAAACGACCGTATCCCGAAAAAATCGGCGATACGGTCGCTTTTTTATTCCGCTGTCACGTCGAGCAGGCGGGCGCCGATATACTCGGCGAGGGTGTTCGGCTCAACGCCGACCGTCTCACCCCTGACCCCCGCGCTGACATAAATCTTGTCAAAGAGAACGGCGGTCTCGTCAATGACGGGGGGGAACTGCTTTTTCATCCCTATCGGGGAGCAGCCGCCGCGGATATATCCCGTGGTCTTGAGCAGATCCTTGACGTGCAGCATCTCTATCTTTTTTTCGCCGAAGATTTTGGCTGCTTTTTTTAGGTCAAGCTCCTCGCACGAGGGGATGCAGCAGACGCCGAAGCCGTTCTTTTCGCCCGCAAAGACCAGCGTCTTGAATATCTGCGCCGGGTCCTTGCCGAGCTTCTTTGCCGCCGATTCGCCCGAGAGATCGCTCTCGTCCACGGGATATTCGAGCAGCTCATACGGAATTTTTGCCGCCTCGAGCAGGCGGATCACATTGGTCTTATTCATTGCCTTACCTTATTTCTTAGATATCCTGAATTCAAAGGAGTAGGTCTTGCCGCTCCTGAGCTTATAGGGCTTGTGCAGATAGGCGCAGCCGGGCATATCGCCGCCGACGCCCCTCTCCGCCGCGTCAAGGCAGAGGGTGATGCAGTTATCCTTCTCAAGCTCAAAGAGGTGCTTTGCCCTGTCGAGCTTCTCGGGGGTGTAGTAGCCGAGGTTGAAGCCGAACGGGATATCCATTGCGTCTATCACAATGCCCGAGCCTGCCGCGTCGGTTATCTCGAGCGAACGGGTGTCCGTCCTGTGGCCGTTCTCCTGCGGGCGCATATATCTGTGCTCCAGCTTTGCAACGGTGGAGGAGTAGCGGGCGATCTTGGCGCCCGTTTTGCGGTCGCAATAGGTCTCCTGCGGACCTCTGCCGTACCATTCGACATTCTCGAGCGTGCTCTTTATGCCCACTCTCATGCCGACCTTGAGCATCGGCAGGAAGAGGCCTGCCGCCGTGTGCTTCACGGTGACCTCGCCCGCGGGGGAGAAGAGATATCTTGTCGAAACGCCCGCAACAAACGGCGCCTTCCACTTGACGACGACCTCAACGCCCGACGGGGTCGAGGCGGCCTTGACGGAGGAGGCGACGGTCATGTTCGTCGAGCGCTTCCACTGATAGAGCGGGTGGATCCCGGCGAACGCCGGCGCAAAATTCAGATAGCCCCTGTCGTTATCGGTCAAGGCTCTGAAGAAGTCGGGGCGCAGCGGAGAGCCCGCCTCGATAAGCTCCTTGCCGTCGTATTCGAGAGAGGAGAGCGCGCCTGCGGTTATCTTGGCGCTGAAGCCGTCGCCGACCACGCTGATATTCTGCCCGTTCTGAGCGAATTTAAGCGTGCCGACCGCGGGGCGCCTCTTGGCGGCGGGGGCTTCACGCAGCATGAGCTGATTGAAGCTGATCTCGTAGCCCGCCTTTGCCCAGGGTCTGTCTTTCTTCTGAATGAACGAAACGGTCAGTATGACCTCGCCCTCGGGATAGTCGACGAGGCTGACGGGGAGCTGAAGCTCCCTCTCCGAGAGCGGCTCAACGGTGAAGTCGGTGGTGTCCCCGCTCTTGACCGTGTCGCCGTCAACGGTGACGCTCCAACGGATCGCAACGTCGGCGGTCGATACAAAGAGATTTTTATTCTTTATGACTATCTTGCCGCTCCTGCAATCGCAGTCCGCAGCTTCCAGATTCGAGTAAACATTCTTGACCTCGTAGTATGATGGCTGAGGCATTCTGTCCGCCGTGATGATACCGTTGGCGCAGAAATAATAGCTTGTGTTGCCCTCGTCGAAGTCGCCGCCGTAGAGCCATTTTTCCTTGCCGTCCTCAACGCGACGGATGGACTGATCGACATAGTCCCAAATGAAGCCGCCGCACATATGGTCAAACTGCTCGAAATCATCGACGTATTCCTTGAAGTTGCCGAGGCTGTTCTCCATGGCGTGGGCGTATTCGCAATAAATGACGGGGTGATCGGCGTATACCTCGGCGGGCACGGGCTTGTTATCCGCGGCGAGAGTGTTCGCGACGTTGTCGTAGAGGGTGGTCTTTATCTCCTCCTTGCGGCGGAGCTTGCCGACTATCGACTCAACGGGATACATGCGGCTGATGAAGTCGCTCTTGGTGAAGTCGAAATCGCCCTCGTAGTGGATGGGTCTTGATTTGTCGAGCGCCAGAATGGCCTCTTTCTCATAGGTGAAGTTTTTGCCGTCGCCCGCCTCATTGCCGAGCGACCAGAAGCAAACGCAGGCGTGGCTCCTGTCACGCAGCACCATGCGCCTTGCCCTGTCCTCAACGGCCTCCTTGAATTCGGGGTTATCGCCGGGGCAGTTCTTGCGGCGCACGCCGTGGCTCTCGACATCGGCTTCGTCCATCACATAGAAGCCCAGCTCGTCGCAAAGCTCATAGAATATCTCGGCGTTGGGGTAGTGGCTCGTACGAATGGCGTTGATATTGGCGCATTTCATCATGTAGAGATCCTGATAATATCTTTCGCGGGGCACTGCCCAGCCGTTGTCGGGGTCAAAGTCATGCCTGTTGACGCCCTTGATAACGACGCGCTTGCCGTTGACGAGCAGCACGTTGCCTTTTATCTCTATCTTTTTGAAGCCGATGCGGATGCACTTCGCGCTGAGGGTCTTTCTGCCGCATTTGAGGGTAACTACGAGCTTGTAGAGATTCGGCTCCTCGGCCGACCAGCGCTTGACGTTCTCCTCGATGTGAGAGAATCGCAGCACGGTCCTGCCGCCCGCAGCGGTCACTTTCTCCGAGCCGATCTTTTTCATCTTGCCGCCGACGCAGAGCGAGGCTTCGACGGTGCATTCGGCGGGCGCGGCGTAATTGCCGAGCGTCACTTCAAGCCCGAGAGTGCCGTTTGTGTAGCTCTCGTCGAGTGAGGCGTTCGCAAAGATATCGCGGATGCAGAGCTTCTCCTCGCCGTAGATATACACGTCGCGATAGATGCCCGAGAGAAACCACATATCCTGATCCTCGAGGTAGGTGCCGTCCGTGTAGCGGAATACCTCGACGGTTATCTGATTTTTGCCAGCCTTAACGTATTCGGTGATGTCGAATTCCGCGGGGGTCATCGAGCCTTGTGAATAGCCGACCCTGTGGCCGTTGATATAGAGGAAGAAGCCGGCCTTGACCGCGCCGAAATGAATGAAAAGCTCCTTGCCCGCGAATTCCTCGCCCAGCTCAAAATTGCGGCGATAGATGCCTATTTCATTCTGCGAATGGTCGATCTTGGGGATCTCGCTCTTGACGGTCGAGAGGGCGTGGGGCAGATAGGCGCAGAGATAGATGGGCTTGCCGTAGCCCTTGAGCTGCCAGAGGGAGGGCACGGTGATGTCGTCCCATGCGGAGTCGTCAAAGCCGTCGGCGTAGTAATCAGTGCGCACGTCGTCAACGCCCTGCTGCCAGTAGAATTTCCATTCGCCGTTCAGCGACAGGCGCAGCGGAGGCTCGCCGCCCTCCAGAGCCGCCTTCGCGGTCGGATAGGCGGGCGCAGTGTTGTGCCCGTCCTCCTTGTTCTCCTTTATGATGTAGGGATTCTCCCAGTATTTAAGCTCGGTCATGTCATCCCGTCCTTTCGGTGGTAAATATATAATCATTCTACCATAAAATATCGCTTTTGTCTACTCATACCCGCGCAACTTGAGCAATAAAAAAATGCCGAGGACACGCTGATCGAGCAATTGATTTTTAATTATACAAAACCTGCGAAACAATTGTGACCGAAGCGGCAAAGATGCGTAGGCGAATAATACGGGCTGAGAATATTGTTGCTTCACTGAGAAGGGAAAAAGCATACCAATGTAGAGCGCCCAAATGGTGCTTTTTGCACATTTTTCTTGCTTTTTTGATATTATTATGATAGGATGAAGAAAAGCTGAATTTGAAAAAATATATTCTGATTGTTTAGTCTCATTCAGCGATATAAAGGCGTTTTTTATAAGTCAATTAGGGAGTTGTTATTTCATGGACGACATTCGCACTTATTTTCTTCAGTCATTTCTGCCGGGTGTTTTTTGACATTTCTTTTTTTCTGCTCGTCCATCGTTGCGAACTAATAATTATTACAAGAAAGCGAGCTGATATTGTGTATACAAATGCAATCTTTTTTTCTCTTTTAAGCCTCTTTCTGTTTTTGTTGTTTGAGTTAAATTATGTAACAATCCCCAGAATTACCTATTTAAATGAAAGTGAATGGACTCCACCCTCTTATGATTATCTTGAACTCATTTATAGAAAGTACGGAGAACGTTGCTCTGCCGAATACAAAGAATTGTATGGCAATCTGAGACATCAGGTGGCTGAAGCTGAGGATGCAAAATTTCACACCAAAAGTCCCGGCATTCCGATGAACTCTGGTTTTGAAATCATTTTGCCCTTCTTTCTTACTTACGCCTTTATATTTTTATGGTGGTTAGGTAATAGGTGCTCTTTCCCTTGGTGGGGTATGGCGTTGGTCGTTGTCGCAAATCTTATCGTCGGTTTTGGTTCTCTCTATATCGTTAATTTATTCTCGCAAGTTTTTCAGGACAACAGCAGACTTTACAAATATTACTCTTACTCGGAGTACGACCGTTTTTTTGTAGATGAGCTCAGGGTTAAACCGTTCGATTTTAACGATTTCGAAAACTTTGAGGATTACATTGTAACCGAGTATGACCGCAGCTATAATTTTCTGTATGCAAGAGTACAGCAATATCAAAAACTCAAAGAATATTATGATAATCGTCTCTACACAAAGAATACCTATATTTTTTGCTTGCTGGCGATTGCACCGTTAAGTTTAAGATAACAGAATACAAACAGTTTCAAAAGGAGTGTATTAAATGTTAAAGGGGCTTCTTCTTGCCTCCGGATCTGTTCTTGCGTTTATAATCTATGGAAAAGATTATGGCGGAAAGCTCGGCTTCGGGAGGCTCTGTGCACTGTCAGGTTCTTTTATTTGTTGGTTTCTTTGCTTGATTTTTTCAATTGCGACCCTGACAAGCGACAAAAATTATAACTTTGATTTTTACCTTTCGATTATTATAGTCTTTGCCTTTCCGGCTGTTATCGCCGCACTTGCGATATTCCAAAGGAGAAAAGAAAGTCCGAACAATGTCAAAATAGATTCGGATCTAAAAAGTACCGCCAACCCAACGTCAAATACTCTTCAAAAATTGAGAGATAAAACTATTTTTGAAGCAAATCCTGAGAAAAAGGCCGCATATGATTACAATAGTAAACCTGAAAGCAATGTCGAAAAAGCGGTTAATAAAGAAGAATTCAAAGTTGCTGAATCCGCGTCTGGCGAGCGGTCAGACAGCGAATTGAACTGCAAAGAATACAAAATTTCTCCCGATTATCCTGCAGGAACATATTATGTAATTTCAAACGGCGAACGCCCTCACCTAATGGTCGTTGACACTAAGGGAAATACGGAAAAGAGAAAATACTACAAAGTGACGAATGTGTTTAAGGTGAAACTGAAGCCTAATCGCATTGTGAAATGTGTTGATTGTGAGTTAAGGAAATGATTATGAAAAGAATAATTGCACTGTTAATTGCTCTCGTCATAGCCGCTTCAATGCCGACTGTTTTGACCTACGCCGATTTTGAAGAAAACGGCAAGGAGCGAATCAAGCGTGCGCTTGAGGAAATGCAGGCGGAAGAACAGGAGAATAACTATCAAAATTCAGAACCGTCAGAATACGAAATCTCACTGAGACAAGCACAGATTGAAGAAAGTATAGAGACCCTGAAGAAAAGCGGATATTTTGACAGCTTAACATATCAGTATATTCCGGTTTCGGACGACTTAACTTATGCTGAAATATATGCGAAGCAATATCGAACGGCTCTAAGCTATGGCTATAAGAAACGAGACTATTTGGCTTCATATCGGGAATATCACAAGCAAGCCTTTGAGCAGAGCTTTGAAGAATACAAACGCTCACATATACTTTTGAATTTGATTCAGAATGCGAAAGAATTTTTGCGTCACGATCCGGAATCTGACAGTATGGTAGAAGCAAGAATTGATCAAGATTTTAATAATGAAGTATACATTGACACCCTTTCGCTGAGCTCCGAAAATAGAGAAGATTATTATTTTATCAGCGACTTGGCATATAAAGACGCATGCAGAGAAGCGAGCGGTACGATTGAAAAAGCTAAAATAGATTCCGCCTCATCCGAGGCTGGTCTGAGAGGCACAGACGCAGGCAAAGCGGAATTCAAAATCTGTTTAAGCAAATATAAAAGCAATCACAATGTTGTATATGCGCTCGTTATGCTTCCCAATGCCGCCTTGGCTGCAATTGGAATTTCGTTTTTGGTGATAATGGCATTGATATTATTCCTTCAACTCCGAAAGAGAAAGGTTTTCGGAGCAACGATCGATGCAGCCACTCTCGATGATGATATCCGAAGCGCATTTGAAAAATAATCTCGACAGACCCATTACGGATAATGATATTAAAGACAAAGGCGGCGCACTTAAAACACAGTGCACCGCTTTTTGTGTGATTAATATGAAACTGTCAATAAAGTATTTGCCGACGGTGAAAATGAAGCGAAGCGCTCACACCTCTCCGTGCGGCGGAGCCGCGCTTTCTAATAAACAAAAAGAACCGCCGAAGCAGCTCAAAGTTCAAAGAAAAGTGAAATATTTTGCATATGCAAAATGTGAAATAACCGCTCCGTGGTTGTGAAATTTTCTGCTCCGCAGAAAGTGAAATAAAAACCACTCTTCACCGCTGCGATTTCACGCACAACAGCAGTATCTAATTGCAAAGTTCAGCAATGAAGCGTTTGCCGTCGGCAAACGTGAAGCGGAAACCTGTCGGTTTCCGTGAAGCACTCGCTGCGTTCGCATGAAGCGAAGCGCTCGGATCTCTCCGTGCGGCGAAGCCGCGCTTCATG
>ULUJ01076248.1_pt1 | contig 25222 bp, 30 predicted proteins | sample 1958381 | NCBI WGS metagenome assembly ULUJ01 (sample SAMEA4835757, study PRJEB28245) | human gut metagenome | biome: gut microbiome; material: fecal sample | place: Denmark | collected 2008 | reverse complement strand
CGTGGTCCGCCATGCTTTCCCCTCCCTTGACCCGCTTTGGGCATAATCTACTGATACAGAGTATAGCATAGCACAAGCCGCATAAAAAGGGTAGTCCCCTTTTGCGCTTTTTGCCGGAAAAATTTATCTTGCAAATCGACGCAGCGTCCTCTATAATAGCTTTTGTTATCGCCGGTGTGATGGAATGGTAGACGTAGCGGATTCAAAATCCGCCGGGGGCGACTCCGTGTGGGTTCGAGTCCCACCACCGGCACCATCCTCCGAAACGCTTGATCCCTCAGCATTTGAGGCATCAAGCGTTTCCTTTTTTATCTACGCTTTATCTACGAAAATGCAGGGTATTTTGCCCTGTTCTCTCCGTGTTCTCTCTTACACGTTCACGCAGATACTGGGATTGATGCTGACCACGCTGGTCATTCTCGTTGCCGATGTGCTCTTGGATGTTGTATCCAGGTGGGCATAAATATTTGCCGTGGTATTGTAATCGCTGTGTCCCAACCACTCCTGAATATCTTTCATTGGCACACCGTTTTTCAGCAGCAACGAGGCGCATGTATGCCTCAAGTCATGAAAACGAATGTCTCGCAGTTCATGCTTCTGCAAGACGAGCTTAAAATGCTGGGTTACATAGTTGGGTTTATACGGAACACCCAGGTCATTGACAAAAATATAATCGCTCTCTGTGTAGCAGTTACCACACAGCTTCCGACAGTTCTCCTGTCGCTCCTTCATACTGAGCAGCAGTTCACGGTACTGCGGAACCAACGGCATTGACCGACAACTGGACTTGTTCTTAGTCCGATCCTTTTCTACGGTCATCGCCACACCGTCACAGACGCACTATACCACGGTATGGTCGATGGTGATTTGATTATTTTCAAAATCAATCGCCTGCCAACGCAAGCCCATGATCTCGCTTCTTCGCAGACCATAAAAGGCTGCCATCAGAACCGGAAACTCACAAGGATCACCCTTGATTGCATCAAACAGTTCCTCCAGTTCAGAAATGCTGTAGAAAGAACCGGTGTACTTTTGACCCTTGGGCCGCTCCACTTTGTTCATAGGGTTTGCGATAATCAAATCATGCTTCACAGCATACTTCATGGCCTTATGGATATTGGCATGGAAACGCTGTACAGTCGTACCCTTCAAATTCAGTTCATTGAAACAGTAGCTGTAGAAATTCTCAATATCCAGCGCAGTGACATTCCTCAAAGTCACGCCGAGCTCACGGAAGTACGGAGCGATTCTCTTTTTGACGTTATTTACATATCCCGCATAAGTGTCTACCTCCACAGAGTTTTTAATAATACCCAACCACTTGATCATGTAGTCGGCGAAAAGGATGTCGCTGGCAACGGTCGTCTTAGACTTCGGCTCGGTATGAATTACCGTGTCCTCATAAGTACATCTGGCTTTTGTCAGCAGCGCCTCGGCTTGCTTCAAATTCTTTTTTCCGCCCTCCGGAATGCCCGTCGCAATCCATTTAGTCTTGCGGGCGCCGGTGTCGGACCTCATGTTCAGCACAATATAGTAATAACCTTTCTTGGTTTGCAGATGACCCGCTACCATAATTACCTCCTTTTCTGTAGCGGCATAACCTATCTGCCAATGGCAGATTTATTATACCATTTACCCGTTTCCACTCCAATGTGCTTCAAGACTTTATTTTGAAATCCGTGCGCCGATATTTTTAATATTCGCCAACCAAATATTCAATAATGCACACTTTGGGGATCTTGAAGGACTTTCCGATTTTTAGGTGGCGAATATCACCGCATTCAAGCATCTTGTAGGCCGTTTTCATGCTGATCCCGCCCAACATGACGCACATTTGCTTCACAGTAACAACATCCGGATATTCGGAGAAAATCTTTTCACGCCGCTTTTGAGCCATTGTATATACCTCCTCAGCATAAGATCATTCGTTCCATAGCAACAAAGCAGGAGATGCCCCCGTTTTACCGGGAAGCATCTCCTTTGGCGTAGTCTAATGATAGCACGAAGCTAATGGACAAAACAAGTACAGGCGGCGAGCCAATGCCGGGACATTATCGGGCCATCCCAATCTGGAAGGTCGAAATATGTAAATATTTATCCGTCGTACTTCTCTGCGTACTCATACATTTCTGCAAGATGTGCGACAGCTGCATTGTGAATTCGCGTGATCGTCCGTTTTGAATAACCAAGTCTCTCTGCCACATTTACAGCAGATTCTTTTTCCGAATACAGCAGCATCAGCACTTCGGCTTCCCGCTTGTCAATCAGAGAGATATAGAGCTTCAGCCGCTCATGTTCATGCTCCAGAACAAAGAGCTCTGCAGCGATAGTCTCCGCAGCTTCCGTATTCAGCCGCTCTGCCTGCTCCTTGTAGTTGAGCGCGATATAAAGAGTTTTGTTGGATACACGGCCGGGCGTATGTCCCTGGCCGTCACCATGGGCATAGTTCATTGCCTCCGCTACTTCGGTTTCCGTCACTCTCACGGGGTTCTTCATCTTATGCTGCAGAACAGCGATTTTCCACTCACGCTCACGATAGCTTTTCAAAAGGTTCTCAACCTTCTTAATCATTTCAGCACTCATAGCAATTTCCTTTCTTTTGTAGATATTTGGATACGGGCAGCTATGAGTGCTGGGCGGAGAACGGCAGCGAGGCCGATTTCCGGCACGATGGGCATAGCAAAAGGCACCCTTACGGACATGATAGCCCGCAAAGGTGCCTTGGTAAAAGGTGCAGTTTTTGCCAGCGCCAGGCCGGAGCAGACCACGACCGCAAAGATACGCGGTGAGGCCGGGCGGAATGGCGCAGGAACACAGGGCTCCCGGAGGAAGCCACAATAATTCAAGATTATTCGACGGAAGTAAAAAAAAATCGACCTGAAAACGACCCGCAGAGAACATATCTCTCCCCACGAGGCAAAGAATACAGCTCCATATTCTTTTGTAGTCAGTTACTCGAAACAGGTCATCGATCTACCTCCGTTCCCTGTTGGAAACGGGGGCTATCAGGGGCAATAAGTCCTATATTGCTCTACGCTGAAGCCACCATTTCTACATTGTTTATCACCACCCTTATGCAGAAAGTATTATAAATTGGAACAGATGAACTCTTTGGCACATTATGTCACAGCCGCAGATATTTCTTAGTATTAAGCAGAATACAGCCACATTCCGGCACAAAACCGGTGCGGTATTGGTCTAACCAAAGTGCTCTTGGCATCTGTTCCGCGTAATCTATCAGAAAATAGCAACGTCGGCGCTGCCCGCCACAACTTGGTTGAGGAAGCGCCCCCACAAAAAAGAAACGCCCTACAAAGCCGCTCACTGAGACGGCTTCGCAGGACGCAGATCATGATTCGTTCTCTTCCAGAGCAAACGCCTCTATGAGCTTATTCAATACATCCTCCGCAATCCTAAACTGTTTCAGCGAAAGACGTTCAAGCCGCGCTGCCATGACGGAAACATCGTTTTTGTCGGTATTCTCCAACAGGAGTGTATCACTGGATATGGCCAACACCTTGCAAATCGTTCTTATGGTGTTGAGCGAAACGCCCACCGCGCCACACTCCATGGCAGAAATGTGCTTTACACCAAGCCCCAGCATTTCAGCAAAGGTTTCCTGTGTAAGACCGGCAGCTTCACGGCTTTGTTTGATGCGCTGACCGATTTCTATATTGATCGGTTTCTTCTCTTTCACGACAACACCACCTTTCCTTGTTAGTTTAACTAATGGTGTCGCCATCTATAACCACTTATATTTGTTATGTTAAGTAACAAATATATTGTTATAAAGTGCTTTTATGCGATTCATCAGATATTCTTTCAGTTTAATCCCGTAATCCGCTTTAAGCAAAAAGAGGCAGGAGCCGAACTCCTGCATCTTCGATACAGCATTCATTTTCCGAGGTAATCCGCGATCATATCTTTCAAAAGTTCCTCCCGATCAATACGGGCGATCATCTGCCGGGCCCCGGCATGATTGGTGATATAGGTTGGATCTTCAGACAAAATATAACCCACAATCTGCCCAACGGGATTATATCCTTTCTCTTTCAGAGCAGCGTATATTTGCATCAGGCGTTCTTTACGCATCGCATGGTCCAACTTCCTCACCTCAAGCAAAGCATACCATAAACTGCGAAAAAAGCAAATCCATTGCTATACCAGCGTATTTACATTCCGGCTACACAATTTCTGCAATAGCGTGATATAATACACTTAAAATTACTGCAGGAGGTGGTCAGATGGAAACGCAGCGTACCTATATCGCAATAGATCTGAAAAGCTTTTACGCCAGCGTCGAGTGTATGCAGCGAAACCTGGACCCCATGACCACCAACCTTGTGGTGGCGGATCTGAGCCGCACGGAGAAAACCATCTGCCTTGCCGTTTCTCCGGCTCTGAAGCAGTACGGCATCTCCGGCCGGGCGAGGCTCTTTGAGGTAGTGCAGCAGGTCAAGCAGGCCAATGCACAGCGCCAACGCAAGGCTCCCGGTCGCACCTTCACAGGGGCATCCCACGATGATACCGAGCTGAAAGCCCATCCGGAGCTGGCTATCGACTATGTTGTAGCCCCGCCCCAGATGGCTAAGTATATGAAAACCAGCACCGAGATCTACAATGTGTACCTGAAGTATGTGGCGCCGGAGGATATCCATGTCTATTCCATCGACGAGGTGTTCATCGATGCAACCCACTACCTCGGCACCTACAAACTTACACCCTGCGAGTTCGCCATGAAAATCATTCTGGACGTTCTGGCCACCACGGGCATCACGGCCACGGCAGGCATCGGCACCAACATGTACCTCTGCAAGGTCGCTATGGACATCGTGGCAAAGCATATTCCTGCTGACCGCAACGGCGTCCGGATCGCAGAACTGGACGAGATGAGCTATCGGCGCACGCTCTGGAGCCACCGCCCGCTCACGGACTTCTGGCGTGTCGGCCGGGGTTATGCACGAAAGCTGGAGGAGCATAGGATGTTCACCATGGGCGATGTGGCCCGCCAGTCCGTGCAGAACGATGAAGTGTTGTATAAGCTCTTTGGCGTGAATGCGGAGTTGCTCATCGACCACGCCTGGGGTTGGGAGCCTTGCACCATTGCGGACATTAAAGCCTACAAGCCGGAGTCCAACAGCATCGGTTCCGGGCAGGTGCTGCACAGCCCCTATACTTCTGAGAAGGCCAAGCTGGTGGCGCGAGAGATGGCGGATCTGCTGGTCCTGGACTTAGTGGACAAGGGTCTTGTCACGAATCAGATCGTGCTGACCGTTGGCTACGATATTGAGAATCTGACCGACCCGAAGCGGAGCAAGTCCTACAAGGGTGAGGTCACCACCGACCACTACGGACGGAAGATCCCGAAGCACGCACACGGCACGGGCAATCTTGGCAAGTATACTTCCTCTACAAGAGAGATCCTTCAGGCGGTATCTGAACTCTACGACCGCATCGTTGATCCTGATCTCCTTGTCCGGCGCCTGAATATCGTCGCCAACCATGTCATTGACGAGGCTTCCGTGCCTGCCCAGCCGGAGGTGGAGCAGCTCGACCTATTCACCGACTATGAGGCCCGAGACCGCCAGCAGGCTGAGAATGCCGCCGCTCTGAAACGAGAGCGTAGCCAGCAGGAAGCTATCCTGTCTATCAAAAAGAAGTTCGGCAAGAACGCCATCCTCAAAGGCACGAATCTGGAGGAAGGCGCTACAGCCAAAGATCGCAACGCCCAAATCGGCGGGCATAAGGCGTAGTTACAAGGAGGGGCGACATGAACTGCGACCAGTACAACGATATCATTGATCTGCCGCACCATGTTTCGGCTACCCGGCCACGGATGTCCATGATCGACCGTGCGGCGCAGTTCAGTCCCTTTGCGGCTCTCACCGGCTACGATGCCGCCATCAAGGAGACAGGCCGCTTGACCGATGAGCGCATCGAGCTGTCGGAGGAGAGCCATGCCGCCCTGGACAGAAAGCAACAGCTTCTGTTGGACAACCTTGCTGACCGTCCGGAGGTTTCCGTGACCTACTTTGTTCCCGACGAGCAGAAGTCAGGCGGCACTTATGTCACCGTCACCGGACAGGTGAAGAAGGTCGATGAGTTCGAGCGTCTGCTGATCCTGACTGATGGCACAAAGATTCCGCTCAATGAGGTTTGGGATATGGAGAGCGAGCTTTTCAGCAACACGGAATAGATCATCAAAAAGCAAGCGGGGTACCGACTCATGTAGAGCCGATACCCCGCTGACATTATTTATGCTGCTTTTTTTGTGGGAAATCGCTGGCTGCGGATGCTGTTTGCCCGCACCTGAAGTTCCTGCGAGAGGAATTTCAGCACGGAGAACTCGTCATCCAGTCCGTCCAGCTCACGCTGCAGCACACCTTCGTAGTGCCGCTTTTTCTGTTCCAGAGCCTGTACCTTCAGTACCCAACGATCCATGACCGCGGGACTTTGGCTGCCGCTCTTGATGAGATAATCGCACTTCTCCTGATAGGTGGCGATCTCCTTCTTGACTGCCAGATAGAACTCCTCGGTCATCTTATCGCGCTGCTTGGCATCGTCGATGATGTAGAAGCTGTTGACCACCAATGGTGTCTGCTTCTTGTTCAGGCCACTGAGCAGGGTGATGAAGTCCTCAAAGATATCCACCCGTTCCATGTAGGTGCGGGGAACGAAATACATATGACCGGTAATGCTCAGCTTGGTGGCCTCGATCCCACGCAGGAAATTGGTGCAAATGGTCTCGATCTGCTTGCGGTTGGCGCAGCTCTGGTAAAGCTCAAAGAGTTCTTCGGCTTTGCGGCAGCACTCACGCACATCCACAGCATCGTCCATTACCATGTTATCACAGCGGAAGACACCATCCACCTTGTCGTAGCTGATATTAGCCAGTTTCTCGTACTGGTTGGTCTGGCGGTTCATGGTCTCCTTGACCAGCTCGCGGGACAGGATCTCCGCCGTGCGCTTGTTGTCACGGCAGTAGGCCAGATAGATGTTGGTCTCTCCGCCCTCTGTCACCGGAACGCGCACCCGGATATCGCCCGTAGCGGAGCGAAAGGCATCCGATACGGAGAGCCGATTGCCGCTGGTGTAGGGAATACACATGCTGTCGCACAACTCGGCCAGTTCCTCCTTATCTACCAAAAGGTTGGCAAGGGAGAAATAGAGGAATTTGCCCAGCACGTGCTCGGCATCGCCCTCTGCGGCGGCAACAAAATTGCGAATGTCCATAACTTTGTCCATGTTCATAATCCTTTCTTTTGGTTTTTGTGGTCACCAATTTTCAACAATCTGCGTCAGTTTTTCGTATTGACCAACCATCAGCAATCCCAATTCGTAGCGATAGTTGATGTAGTTCAGGTGGTACTCAATTTTCTCAAGCGTCAACCTGTCTCCGTTTTCTTTTGCTTGACGATATTGCACAATGTAATCAAGCATCCGGCTGCGTTTCATACCGAATCCATCCTGTTTCATCAGCAGGTAGATCTCATCCATTTCGCGATTTGTCAGCATATCTGCCTCCCGTTACATGGCTGCCACTCGGCTGAGGAGGTAGTCGTCCACTCCCTTGTAGGCCGGGTTCCATGTGTATTTTGAGTATCGGATGCCGGGGATCTTTTTTACCTCCTTGCGCATGGTAAGGATAGCGTCCCGGACATTCTTGTTGGTCATTTGGTCCATATCCATGGCCTCTACGATCTCACGGACGCCGAGTTCCCGAATGGTGTCCGTGAGTCCTCCCAGCGCATTGACGCCGCCGATGCAAATGAACAGTTCGTTATTCGCAAGGTGGCTTGCCACGTCACCCTTCAGCGGGCCTTCCGTCAGGAAAGCCCGCTTTCTTGATGTATCCCCGGTCACGTGGACCCAGGAATAACTGCGGGTGCCGTTTGGCATATTGCGGCTGGAGAACCAGCGGTACTTTCGGTCGGGTGTGTCCGCATCATCCAGGCGGATCTTCAGGCCCTGTATCAGGCCATCCTTATTCCGCACCGGAATCAGAAACCCGTTGGGGCCGGATATCGTCCAGTCACCGTAGTAGGTGCGAAACCCGGGCAGGCCGCACAGCTCATGTCCGTGGGAGCGAAGCAGGTCGGCCAAAAGCCGGCGGCCCCGCTCCGTTTCGGGCATACTGCGGTATCCGTTCTCCCGGATACGTTCTTCGGACAGCCCGCGTTCCAGCAGGTTTTCTCCGTGCTTATCCAGAAGCACCAGATGATCCAGCATATCCGAATATGCGGCGTGGCGCTGCTCCAATGAAACAGGCTGCCGCTCACTGTTTTGGGGAGTTGGCTGTTGAGGCATAGGATAAACCTTGCTCTCTTTCACCAGCTCCCGGTAAGCCTCTGCATTGCTGATCCCTTTGATCCTTGCGTACAGACTCACGCTGTTGCCGTGTGCGCCGCACAGGTTACAGCGGTATTGGTCTGTATCGGCATTGAGGCTCAGATGATATTTCCCTGGTCCGTGGTCATGACAGAAGGGGCAGCTCGCCTCGACCTCCTTTCGCCGCAGCGTCCGGGAGTCGAGGACGATCCCACACCGTCTGGCCGTTTCCACGATGGGGATTTTATCGTAAATTTTCACGGCCAAACGGAGTCACCCCCCATCAGGCAGCTTTCTGTTCCATATGGATGATCGGATTGACAGGCCGTACCTGCAGCGCCGTGTTGGCAATACACTTTGCCATGATGATCTGTCCCGTGGGACGGACATTGGCAAGATCATCAACGGATTCCATGTTGTCCACGAACACAGGATAGTTCCTGCCGGTCAGCCGCTTCATCAGTTCGGAGACTTCCATGCCCGCCCGGATTTTCTCGGAAAGAGAGAGCCGGTCGTAGCGTCGGCCGCCGTAAGTAAATTTGAAGGTGTCCTTGGCCTCGCCGGTGGATTTCACCACATCGTAGAGGGAGATCTCCACCTTGTTCATTTTCAGCTGGGAGAAGGTCAGCTCCGCCCGTTTGCAGATGTAGGAGACCACATCGGTCATGCTGCGCTTGATCTCCCCGATGGTATCCCGGGCCTGCTGGATCTCTTTGTCAAAGTTGGGCCTATCTGCCGCAACCATTTCCTCAAGGGCAGCCAGCTTTGCCTCGCACTGCTGCAGTTCCTTCCTGCACTCGGCCAGACGGTCATATTCCGGCTGGGTAAGGTTGCCGTAGTCCAGCTCCGCACTCAGGGTTTGGATTTCCATGCGCAGTCGTTCTACCTCTTTGGAGGCGCTGCCGGAAAGTTCCGTGCAGGCCTGCTCCAGTTCAGCAGCTTCTGCCTGCCATTTGGCAAGGTCATCCGCCTTAAACTGTTCAAAGGTGTCCGCCGCTTTTTTGTCCATCTCCTGAAGTTCCGTGAGCTGCCCGCGCTGCTCGGTTCCGGCGGCATAAAGGTCCGAAATCACCTTTTTGAGCGCCGCCTGCACTTCACTCAGGCTCTGCTCCGTCACCGGACGGTGACAGGTGGGACACTCCATACCGGCATGAAACGCTTTATAGGCGGCTGTTTCCCGCTGATACCGTGCGCCCAGTTCCTTGACCTTTGCGGAAATATCCGCCAAAGCCTGCGTGAACTTGGACTGGTACTGCTCGGCCTGTCGGCGGGCGATCTTCGCACGCAGGGCGCTCAGATTGCGCTGCTGCTCGGCGGCGTCGGAACGGTCATCCCGTGCCGCCTCATCATAGCGCTGGCTCAGTTCCACCAACCGCTCCTGCATCTCGGAAGTATCCATGCCCGCAAACTGCTTGGCTTCCAAGCCTGAAATCTCCCAGCGCAGCTTTTCGATCTGACTTGCCATCTCCTGATGAGTCTGCTCATAAGTTTGGCTTTGAGACTCCGCAAGATCCTTCTGACCGCCCAGATAGGTGATGCGCTCTTCCAGACCACGAATTTCCTCCCGGCGGCGCTTCAGCCAGGCGTCCGGGGAGAGCAAGGACTCGTCCTTGAGCGCCTCCCGCACCGGCTCGGAAAGCTCGGCCAGCACCGTTTCATGGGGGATCATGGGCAGATACATCTCCAGCAGGTTCTTGCCACTCTCTCCCAACTCCTCGATAAAGTACAGAGGATTGAGGATCGACAGGAACACGTCACGCTCCCCGAACATATCGTTGAGGTCGAGTTGGCGGATCTCATAGCCATCGTAGGTGATGGTCATGCGGTTTTTTCTGCGGGTGCGGGTCAGCTCATGATGGGTACCCGTTTCATCCACAAAGCACATACGGATGGCAACGTCGGGATTGCTCTCGTTATGCAGTCGGTCAATACCGCGCTCCCCAAAGAACGGAAGCCCGGTCACGACAAAGGCGATGGCATCGGCAATGCTGGTTTTTCCCCGGCCATTGCCGCCGGTGATCACGGTAGGATTGCCGAAAATCAGATCCGTTGGCCCCTCGTAGGACTTAAAGCCGGAAATGCTCATGCTGGTGATCTGAAACTGCTCGATCTTTTTCAAATTTCTGCTCCTTTCTGTTTCTTCAGACCGTTTCCTTACGCTGCCTGCTGTACCTGCTGGTAGATCTCATACGCCTCCAGCACATAGAAGGCTACCGTATCCTGCTTCTGGGTTTTCAGTTTCACATTGCAAAGCTGTGTGCCCCGCGTCAGTTCCTGTCTTACACCACGGACATAAGCATAAAGCTGCTTTTTCTGCGGCGTTTCCAGATAGACCAGCGTATTGCTGCCGCTCATACCGCCCTGGATCTTGGCGTCCAGAATGGTGTAAAGCTCCGGCTGAGGCTGTGCCGTCTGCTGCGGTGCGTTAAACGGCATTGTCTTTCCGGCCGGTCGGCTTTCCTGAACAGGTGTGCTGTTCGGGGCCGATGCAGCGGTGGGCGCCGTCTGTCGGGAAGTCTGCTGCCGCTGGGGCTGTTGACCCTGTTGTGGTGCAGGCTGCTGAGCAGGCGCCGGTCTCGACTGGTTGTTTTTCTGGCTCTGCGGCTGTTGCTGATTGGGCACAGGCGCAGGATTTTCGTTTTTGGGAGCTTTCTGCTCAGGTGCGCTCTTGGGCGTGAGCAGGGACTGGATGCCGCTTGCTTCTGCCGGCTTTAACCCCAACCTTTGCAAAGTGCTCAGGTAGGCATTGTCCAGTTTGGAGCGCTCACTGTCCTTGATCACATAACTGCGTCCCCGGCGCTCAATGTCCACCCAGACTGTATCCAGACTGTAGAGGACACGGCCGATACCCCACTGATATGCGGCGCGCTTCATACTGTCGGAAAGACCGCCTTTGACCGGCTCAATGTCCGAGTCCTCGGCGCCGTCCCACTTGGTAATGAAGCCTCTGCCTTCAAAATAGATGGCAATGCCACACAACTGGGACTCCTTCTTGCCGTTGGTGTGCCAAGGTTTGAAGTCGTTGTACCAGTTTTCCGGGCCGCAGACTTCGTCCAGTCGGTTCTGAATGGCACGGTTGGTCACATAAGGGACGGCCATTCCACGCATCTTGTCCTCAATGGTGTTTTGAAGTCTCCACTCCAGATCCTCCGGAGCAAAGGGCTGAGCAAGAGCCTGCTGCATCTCTCGCGGATTAAGTTCCGGCATACTTTTACCTCCTGTAGATAAATTCGCCCAGTGTACGGCCATTGGGAACGAGAATGTCCGTGTAGTAATAGGCTGGGTCTTTGTCCTTCAAATGCTCCAGTAGTTCCTGATGATTGAACTGCTTTTTGTTCTTGTCTCTGCTGAACATATCATCGTTATCGGGAAGGCCCAGCAGATATCTGGGAAAGTTCTTCATGGCAGAAAGCTTCTTATAGCGAGGCAGCACATTATTACCCGTACACACCTTCCCGTCCGGATGGACATTGGAAAAAGGGTAAAAGAACATCTGCGTATCCTCGGTTGGCTTTTCATCTGCCACAACGCCCATAGAGCATTCAGCCACTTTTCCGTTTTCCAGAATCCGCAGGCCAAATACCAGCCGTGGGATGGGAAAATCCTGATATTCTGTGTCCCGGTAGATGATGTCTGCCCGAAGCTCGGGGTTCCAGATTATATAGTTGCGCTCAGTAGTGCTCATGGAAACGTGCAGACAATGATCCGGCAGGAATCCACTTTCCAAAAAATCATTGCTGGTGTAGCTTCCGCTGATAGCGTAGTACAGTTCCAGAGGATCAATCTCTCGATAGCTGATAATACCGCCGGGTTTATGCTCCTCCACAACAAAGGCGTTGCGTGAGGGAGATACCCGCAAAACCAAATCCCGGGAATAGTCTTTGTTTTCCGCATCCTTCATTAGGCAGCCTCCTTTCTTGCCACTTCAAATTCGATTACTTTTTCCTTTTCCATACTTGCTTCCAACCGCCGCAGATCCCTTTGACAGTAGAGCACCATGTCGATCAGCGTATTGCCGAACAGGATGGGCTCATAGCAATCCGGTGACAACTTCGCTTCAAACACCACACCTCTTGTTGAGAAGTGGTGCGAAAACCCGAATATAGAATAAGTCGGCCCAGTTGCAAAAAACTCGGAAATGTCCTGGATCTTTCTGCGCCAGGAATCTGAAATCCTGCCGTGTCTGGCTGATTCCTGACGTCCAAGTTCATAAAGCCGGTCAATATCTCGGTGGGAGAAGTACACGATGGTCAGCTCATTGAATTCATCCGTGTCAAATTCGGCATCTGAAAAGATATCCCACAGGATCTCTTCCATCACAATGCCGATTTCTTCGGTATCCAATTCCTTATAAATCTCAACGACTCTTTTTGCTGCCTCCGGAGACTGCATATGCAGGAACTTCAAAAGGCGCAGGCATAACAAAAAGTCAAATTCATACTCATATCCGTACATGGCCGCCTCCCTTAGAAGAAAGAACGCTGCTGTAGGCGAAGCGACGGTGTCTTGCGGCAAAATCCGATAAACCCTTTGAGCCAGCCGTCAGTGGTGTGATTGTAGATACTCTCGTAACCCACCGGGGTAACGTGTTTAAGTTCAAAGGCATCCAGATCGACTATCGTCAAATCAAGCCTGCCCTCGTTTTCAAACATATCCATCAGCGACTGAACATAGGCGTTCGGCTCTGCTGTTTCCAGCAACGGCTCTTTTGCAGGGGCAGTAAGCAGCAACTCAGCAAAGCGTTTCTTATCAAACTCAAGCACCCGTCTGCACCCCCTGGCTGAGAGTCACCGTACATAGGGCATATCCGGCAGGGTTTGCCAGAATGGCACGCTGCTCCTCCATGGAGGCAACCGCGCGGCCAAGTCCTTCGTAGTAGATGCCGCAGTCCGGGAGTGGCGCGCCCTTTTGCAGGGAGATGTGCCAGATGGCATGGGCCATCAGCTCCGGGTCTTTGCCGTCCACGATCATGGGACAAACCAGAGAATCCCCGATTTTCTGGGCATTGCTCATGTCTGTCTTTTCGATCATGGCTGACAGATGGAACTCCATCGCATCCTGCTGTGCCTGCTGTCCGGCCAGAAACAGGGCCAGAAACTGCTCCGGCTCCTGCCTGCCGAGGATCACCCCAAAGGGGCGAACCTGCTTGAGGCCCCATGCGCCGTCAGAGGGGTTAAACTGCCGGTAGAGCTTCCCCAAAGCGGGAAGCAGCAGCTCCGACACCTTGCCCCACACCTGCGCCCGCAGGACCTCATCATTTCCAGCCAGCTTATCCACTGGGACAATCACTGCCATATTGCACGATTTCATAATTTTTCCTCCTTTATCAGTATTCTTTGGCCAACAGAATGGTTGTCACAGACCGATCCGCCTCTGTGATGATCTGGATGCGTGCGCCGCAGGAAGTCTGATACCATGACATGATCCGAAGGTCATGCCGCAGTGCCAGCTCATTGGCTCTCGCATCGCTATCTGACACATCGCCCCAGTCACCACACAGGTGGCGCTCCAGAAGCTGAAACAGTTCTTCCTTGGGTACTACCGCCAACACAGCAGGGGATGCACCAAGGTGTCCCATCTGAAAACGGGCAGTCGCGCTTTTCATAGCGCTGTCCTCCTTTCTTTACGTCAGTGCCTTAAACCCGTTTGGTGTCAGCACGTTAAATATCATCTTGTTTGAAATGGTTTCCGTTACCTCGCTGCCCATGTGCTTGCCCCGGATACTGAATTTTTCCTCGCTTTCCGTCCGGACCACCTTCACGATGCGGCCCTTGATGATATGGGGCGTATCGCATTCGATGAGGCCGTTGATCATGCCGGAGCCGCCGATGAGGCCGATCTGGCTGATGGAGAGCGGAAGCAACGGGCGTTTGACACCGTTATCCAACTCACTGCGGGACATCATCTGGGTAAAGCTGTTGGACTTGCGAAGCTGCTGCTCCAATTCCTTCTGATTGAACAGTTCCCCTTTGAAGGTCTGCACCTCCATAGGCTGTGCCGGGAGAGCGTAGCGGCCTTCCGGGATCTGCGTCAGTTCCGGTATGGAACCGGGACTGACCGCAAACTGTTCCAGCCATAAGGTGTCCTGCAGCTGCGTATCCCTGCGCTTTCGGATGCCCAGCACCGCAACCTGCTTAAACTTCTTGAACTCACTGTCGGTAAAGCGCCAGACAGAGAGATCATCAAAGTTATCCACAAGAACACGGCAAATATCAGGCGTCAGCCGATAGTACGGGATAACATAGACCAACAGACCGCCATACATCAGCGTGGGCAGGCTTTCGATCAAAAATCGCTTTTCATGCCGGGAGCGTCCGCCGCCCTCATTGATCACCGAAAGATACGGCGGGTTGAGAAACAGCAGATGGAACGCTTCATGGCTGATACGGCAGTGAAAGAAGCTGCCAAAGCCGACTCGGTGCAGTCTTGTCAGGGCCTCTTCGGCACGGCTTTCGTCCAGCTCCACACCATAGGCATAGCAGTTGTTTCCCTGGGCAAGCTGCCGCAGGGCCTTACCGCAGCCACAGCACGGGTCGATCAGATTGGTGGTCACGCCCTCCGGAAACTTGATACCCTGTAAAATCAGCGAGATGTTGCCGGGGTCCGTTGGGTAGTAGCCCAGCTTGATGTTGTTCATCAGGCGGCCAACCACGGCGGCGTTGGTCTTCTGTCCCACAGGGAAAGCGGCTGAAAACTGGCTCAGCGCCTCATAGACCGGCTTGTACGCCGTGCTCATGAGGTTAAATCCGGCAAGCCCCTTTTTGAGCTGTCCGGCCGCCACAGCCTGCTTGTATTCCTCCATCTCCATGAGAAATAGCTGCGATTCCGCCAGAGCGTCCACCAACGTAGTTCTGGTGCGCTGCAGTTCGTTGTAGGTATCCCTTGCCACAGCCAAATCCGTTTGCCGGAATTTCTCGATGCGTGCCCGCTGGATTACCATGCCCTGCGAAAGCTGAAGGATCTGTCCCTGGAGCTGTACGAGCCGATCCAACGCATAGGGTTTCTGCGTCTGGAGATCAGGCTGCCCGCTCATAGGTGTATCCGTCCTTTCGCAGCTCACTCAGCGTATCCAGCAGCTGGCCGTAGGACCACTTCTTGAGGTCGTTTCGGGTAAGGTAGTGGTTATATCCGCCCTTAAAGTCCTTGGAATGGCGTGCCGTGCGATAGCACAGCACCAGTTCGCGGTGATACACGGGCTTATGCAGACACACATAGATGCCGCCATCTTCCCACATACCAATCATGCTGCAATCACCGGATACGGCGATGCCGCCGGGGTTGGAGCTGACGGTCACATCCCGCAGGCCCAGATCTTTGGCAAGGGCACGGAGGAAAACCTTTCCCACATTCAAAAAAGTTTTTTTGTTCCCATTGGAACCGCTTTCCCGATCTCCGCCGATATAGCTGAGATCCTGTCCCAGCAATGCGGCCAGACGTCGCATACTGTGTTCCTGAGATTTCACCGACATAATCGCATCCTCCTTGTATTCAAAGATAAAAGAGGGCAAGGAACATGATCGTTCCTTGCCTTCCGTTCAGGCGGCTCATGCCGCGTCTTTCATTTTAGTTTCGCTCTTGGGCAGTTCCATCAGCTGCGCTCCGGCCAGCGGCATACGCTTTCCGAAATACGCCAGCAGACGAACCTTACCGTCTTCCTCTTGAAGCCCGCAATACTTCGTTTCATAGAGAACAGCTCGGCCATTCTCCGTCACGCGGGTCTTGCTCTCAACCGTGATCTCCCACATAGGCATTCACGCTGCAGGGCGGATGATGCGCTCGGTCGCAAAGTCGAACACAGGCGCATTTTCCTCCGGTGTGCCGGGAACCAGTTTCAGGGTATAGCCCTGTTCCCGGGACAGCTTGAACAGGCCGATGATGCGGTTGAGTTCCTCATCCACGACATCCATCTCCGGCTCGGCCGTAGCGACAGGTACTTCCTGCACAGTGGCAGGCTGCTCGGCAGCAGGTTCCTCCTGCGTCGCCTCTGCCGTTTCCTCCTGTACGGGCGTAAACTCTGCGTCCATGACCTCGGCCTTCTCTCCACGCACCGTCAGGGCAGTCCAGAAAGAGCGCAGAACGGAGGCAAGGAGCGTACCGAACAGGGACCGCTTCTTGGGCTTGAGGTTCACGACCTCCTGAGCTTCCACCACGTCGATCTCGCTGATGGCTACCGTCAGTTTACCGGTCTCCACATAGGCGGCAGACAGGAAACAGGATACGGCAGCACTCTCAGAGGCAAAGATCTCCGGAGCCTGTGCACGCTTGGCGATCAGGCGCTTGCAGATCACGCTGGCAGCTTCCACATCGTCGATGCAGACGGTATCTGCATCAATGGTGCCGGCGTTGATAACGCCCTTGCCGGTGATGGTCTTGGCCTTGATGCCGTAAGTCACATGAAGGTGGCCGTGGACCACCAGATGCTCTGTGACCAAAGACTCATAATGGACGGTTTCTCCCTTGGGAATGTAGACGGTTTTCATAACTTAAATCTCCTTTTCTTTATTTTCGGGCGGCGTCTGCCCCCCGTTTACTTTTTGTTCGTTATGCGGCCATTTCCTCTTTCAGCCGAACGGGCAGAACAAGGGCAAAATCGTCGCGGCCCTCTGCCTCGATCACTATGGGAGAAAAGATACCGCTGAGCTTTACTCTGATTTCAGGTGCATCCTTGAACTGCTTCAGAGCGTCCAGCATATACCGCAGGTCAAAGCCGAGAGACAAGCTGCCACGGCCGGAAACCTGGATACCGGTACGAAACTTCCCGCCCGGCACTGCCATCGTGAGCTGATTACCTGTAAAGCGCACATAGGGCTTGGTAAACCCGGATGCGCACTCTTTCAGGTAATTCAGTTCCCGGATGAACTCTGCCGTTCGGACCGTGACCGTCTCCTGGTACTGCCTGGGCAGCGCCGCGTCCACATCGAAGGTATCTACGCCCTGTCTTCGGACACAAAGGCTTGCTTCGCCGTCTGTAAACAGCACCCAGCGGGTTCCGACCTGCACTGTTACTTCACTCTTCCCAAAGACCTTCAGGTAAGCCAAAGAACTTCCATAGCACAAAAACGGCACCGGGAAGGTCACACCCTCCTGCGTGTCGCAGGCCATGCGGTATCCGTCCAGAGAGAAGACCCGCTGACCCTTAAACTGCACACAGGTGTTGAAGGGCTTGGTGTTGGTGGTCGGCTTCATGGTGGCGTAGCGCACACGCTCGATACTCTCCAAAAGGTGTTCGGCATTTGCGCGAAAAACCTTGTCAGCTTCCACCATCACCATTTCGGGGTAATCCTTGATGGAACTGACTTCATATTCCGCCAAGCGTTGAGCACAGTAAAGACGTAGCTTCTGCGGCTCCTTGCTGTTTTCAGCCCGCTCAGTAAGTTCCATGACCAGCTCGCCATCCATGTGGGCCAGTGCCTTCATCACATCCTTGGTTCTGTTGAACACAAAGGTCAGATCGTCTCCCTGCACCGGGAGCCGGGCTGTGATCCAGGTCTCTAGATCGGTGGCTGTCAGGGTACAGATGCCGTCTCTGACGCTGACGCAGATCTCACCCAGGATGGGAAGGGGGCTCTTTTTCAGCACACGGCTGACCTTCGCCATGGCGTCCGAAAACGCCCGGGCATCCACTACGATTCTCCTCACGCTGCGTTCCTCCTTGTCTGCGGTTGTTTTTCCAGCACCGTCTGCATCCGTATCGTCCTCGTGGAGAAATCGGTCTGAAGAGCCATATTTTCTCCGTGGGTCAGAATGTTGTAGACCATGATGAGAACAGCGGTCGCAGCGGTGACGTTGGCAACGATGCTCTGAGGATCTTCTTGCGCGGCTTCGGCACAACTCAGTTCGGACGGGAACTTATCGGTGTCCTTGAGCATTTCCGGATGGACGCCGCCAATGGATTTTCGCATGGTGTGTCCATTTCTCCGCACGCCGCACACCACCTGTCCGGTGTATTTCCCGTTGCCACTGTCGATGTAAATAAGTTCCTCACTCTGATAAAACGCCTGATGGCAGAGCTGCCGGGTCTTGTTGTTGTCCACGCAGCCGAGCAGCAGCACCATTTCCTTTGTCCTGCGGCTGGAGTGGGGGTGCAGCTCCCATTCCTTCGGCTCGATCAGCTCCATAAGGTCAGGGAGCTTTTCGATGAAGTTGGGGACATACTCCGTTTCCATGCCGAGGACAGTGGAATAGCGTTCTGCCAGCACGCGGGCTTTGTTTTCGCCGAGGTCTGTTGGCACAAAGTTCTGCCGGTCCAGATTCTTCGGCTCCACGATATCGCCGTCGCAGATGATGAAGCGGGCAGGGCGGCCAAGCATATGGAGCAGGCGGAACACATAGGGGGCAACATAGCCTCCTGTGCCGCCGGCACCCAGCATGACCACCTTTACCGGACGGTCCATGGGGAATTTCATAACCCCACCTCCGCCAGAATATCGCGGAAGCCCCACTTCTTGTCGCTGTTCTTTTCCAGTCTTGCACCCTTTTTCTTCTGGATGGTCACCTGATCCAGCCATTCCACGGGAAACTGCTGTTCCAGTCCCTCAATCACCGTGTCCGGGTCGATGGGGGCAAAGGTATCTCCGCAGAAAATACGGGCCTTGATGTCGGGATAGAACTGATCCAGCTTTCCCAGCACGAAGTAGAGGCCCGTGGAACGCTCGTCACTGTCGTCCTTGGAAGAGAAGAAGGCGTCCATACTGTTGTGGGAGTGGATATCCGCATAGCAGATGTACCGCTCAGCATCATCGTAGGGACAGTCGTGGAGGTTGGCCTCGATTTCCACCTTGCAGACAGTCTGCTTGGGGACATAGGCAAAGAACTCCTGCTTGACCTTATCCCAGTAGATCAGAGCCAGCGCCTCGTTTTCCTCGTTCTCCGTCATGAAGGCACGAAAAAAGGCTATGATCTGGCCCATCAGGCTCCCCGGGATCTTAGGCAGAGCCGGGGTGAACCCGGCTCTGACCTCTGCAAAATCGGTCACGTTGTTTTTGGGGGCGATGAACTCGCCCTGCTCCATCTTACGAAGCTCGTAGATCCTGCCATCGTTGGAAGGGATCAGGCAGATGACCTTGTCGGAGGCACGGGCCTCCTCCAGACTGCCGAACTTACCCTTGTAGGTGGCAGCGTTCCCCTTGGTCTTCATCTCCACCTTGGGCTTGACATAGCAGCACGGATTCTTGTCTTTCGTTTTCTTGAGGGCGTCCAGGAACTCGCGGGAACGCTCGATCATCTCCTTCATAGAAATGATCGTGGTGCCCTTGGGGTCTTTGACTTCCTTGCGGATACCGCAGTATTCCACGCTCCAGGACACACGCTTGCCTTCCTCCAGATCGGTGAAGTCATCCGACTTTCTGATCCGAAGCTCCTCGAAGGTCATGGAAGCGTCCTCGATGTCTTCTTTGATACCCTTGTGATAGAACACAGGAGGCTTTTCCAAAAGGCCAACCTTGGTGTTCTCCGCAGTTTTCTGCTCAAAGGCCGCGGCAATGGGGTTTTCCGCAGGAACTTCCGCAGCAGCCTTCACAGGTGCAGGAGCCTTGGGTGCCGGGGCAGCAGGAGCAGCGGCAGGAGCCGGTGCGGGCGCTGCAACGGGAGCCGTAGGTGCTTCCTGCGCCACAGGTGCTGGAGCAAGGACCGCAGCAGATACAGGGGCAGGAGCCGCAAAGGGGTCTGCCTGAGCTGCTGCACTGTTGCCGGTGCCAAAGATGGCGTCGATGTCAAATCCTTCGCTTTCGGTGATCTCACTGAAGGGCCACGCGCTGTTGTTGGGTTCACTCATATAATTTTGCTCCTTTCGATTTTGGGACAAAAAAAGACCGCAACTGCTCCCATGAGCAATTACGGTTTCGTTCTTTGTCCGATATTTCATTCCAGGTCGTTTTGAGGGCTCCGGAGGGCGCACTAACCCCCTTTCCGTCGCTGTTCCTCCCTAACTTACTCCGCCCTAACTTACTTCGCCCTGAAATACACCTTCATTGTAGCATTCACAGGGCAGGGCGTATAGTTGCAGTTCTTGCACCCACACTCAGGATCTCAAACTTGAAGTTATTTTATGAAAAAAATCGTATATTTCCTGCTGTCTAAAATCTTTTGCGGTTTATAACCGTAAAACTACTTGCTTTCTACATTATTTTGCGGTATGATGTGGGTGAACGGAGGCGATTACAATGATTTACAGACCAAGTTATGTTGATAAGATCATGGCCTATGTGGATACACCGTTTGTAAAAATACTGACGGGTGTGCGTCGCTGCGGCAAATCGACAATCCTGAAGATGATCATGTCCAAACTCCGGGAGCGCGGCATCCCTGAATCCCGAATCGTCAGCTATTGCTTCGATTCCATGGAATATGAAGATATGACCGCAAAGCAGATGTATTCAGAATTGAAGTCCTGCGTTTCTCCGGAAGGAAAGACCTATTTCTTCCTCGATGAAATGCAGGAAATCAAGGGCTGGGAGAAGGTCGTCAACTCGCTTTCCTCCGATTATGATGTGGATCTGTATATCACCGGTTCAAACTCGCGCATGATGTCCTCGGAAATCTCCACCTACCTGACCGGCAGATATGTCTCCTTCCGGATATACACGCTATCCTTTGCAGAATATCTTACTTTCAAAGAGCAGTACGACGCTGTTGGTGATCCTCGACAGGAGCTTGCCAACTATATCCGTCTTGGCGGTTTCCCCGCGACGCATCTGCAAAATTACACGCAGGACGAAGTTTATACCATCGTCAGAGACATTTACAATTCTACGATTTTCTCTGATATTGTAAGGCGAAATCAGGTAAGAAAAATTGATCAGCTGGAGCGTGTGGTCAAATACACATTTAACAATGTGGGAAACACCTTTTCAGCAAAATCCATTTCCGACTATCTGAAAGCGGAGCACCGCGCTCTGGATAACGAAACGGTGTACAGCTATCTTGAAAAACTGGAAAAAGCATACTTGCTGCATCGCTGTTCCCGGTATGACCTGCAGGGTAAGGAAATTCTGAAAACGCAGGAGAAATTCTATCTGGCCGACACCTCCCTTCGGTACAGCGTCCTTGGTTACAATGCAGACAGTGTTGCCACGAGCCTTGAAAATGTCGTGTATCTGGAATTGTGCCGCAGAGGATACGCCGTAAACATCGGAAAAACCAGCGATGGTGAAATCGACTTTGTTGCCACACGTCAGAATGAGAAGGTCTATGTGCAGGTTACGCAGCAGATCGCATCTGAAAAAACAGAGCGCAGAGAGTACGAGCGCCTGCTGGAGATCCGTGACAACTATCCCAAATATGTGCTCCGAACCGATGAATTTGCAGGTGGAAACTATGAAGGCATCAAGACGATGCACGTGGCCGATTTCCTGCTGTCTGACGAGTTCTGACAAACTCCCATCCACTAAACTCTATCCAAACTGCGAAAAAGCGGGACTGCACTTTGCAGCCCCGCTTTAACATTATGTGGTTAGGATACTCTGTTGGCGATAAGGCCTTGTACGACCTGCTCGCCGGTCAGTTCGCTGGTTCGGTAGATATTCTGGCAGAAAGCTTTTAGGCTGAAATCCATGCCTGAATCTTCCTGATCCAGCAGTACACCGGTCACAGTGAAGTGTCTCTCGGCTTGTGCTGTTCGCAGCTCCTCAATGTAGTTTTCGGACAGGTCGCACTCGCCGTCTGTGATAAACACGATGTCGGCATTCTCAAATCCATCCTCCTGAATGAGCCGCAACGCCTCATTCAGCGGCGTATGGAAATCGGTGCCGCCGTCAAGAAACGTTTCTGCCGCGCGGATCTTATCTTCCATGCTGTACTGTTTCGGAAGAAAGATATCCGTTTTGAAGCTGCCGGGACCTGAGAAGTGGATGAGGGCAAATTTGCGGCTGTCACTCTCTGCGATCTCCAGCAAGGCCAGTGCAACCGCTTTCCCCCAAGAGGCAAGCTCTCCGCTGGTAGACCCTGATTCATCCAGGCAACAGACAATATCGCCCGCGCCTTTATAAATCGGCTCACGGCGCCGGTACTGCTTGATCTGCCTGCGCTGATACTTTCGCAGGAACAGCGGCTGCGTCTGCGGTGTGGCCAGCATGGCAAGCTCGGAGGTCAGCGCACGAGACAGGTCATTACCCAGCTCCAGAGAGTATTTTTCTCCCCGGCCGTAGGCAAACCCGTTGCGTTTGCATTGAGCGAAGATCTCACGAAAGCGTCCCAGATATTTGGAAATATCCCGCAGCGTATCACTGCGCCGGACACGCTCCAAAAGGGCTTCGTTTACCGGAGTACGCTTCAGATCCGATGGATCATTGCTCCATGCGCCAATGATGCTCTGCACCTCTTCAGCCTTTTCCGCAGCAGCGGCTACGGCTTGCTGAATCATTCCGCTGACCGTAGCTCTGTTCTGCATCTGACTGGCGTCAACGAGTTTCCCCACGGCTTCTACCTGCCGATGTTTGCTCTGGGCCTCGTTGGCGGCTTTGATCACAGCCTCGTTCAGTGTAGGATTATCCTGTCCGGTTCGCTGCAACTGCTCTAAAAGGCCAAACAGCTCATCTACGGCTTTTGCTTCCGCCAGCTCCAGCTTTTCCAGTGTATTCATAGCACCGGGCTTGCCGCCCAGCTGAGTAAGCAGATCTTCCAACTCGCCGGATGCTCTGGCAACAAATTCAGTCGCCGCTTCATAGGCCGGAAGCTCCCGCCCTTCACACACCTCCTTGAGCGTAGGATAGTCGTCGCTTTGGGTGATGTGCTCCAGAATCGGCACGTTGATCTTCCGCGCCGCTACTGAGAGGTCATCGTCCGCGTTGCGCCGGGGCATCAGGGAATAAAAGGACTGGAAAATATCCCGTGAGAGCGCCGGAAAAGAGCGCAGCTTTTCGCCTGCGCTGTTCTCGATCTCGTCCATACCCGTATCCTCCATGCGCAGATCCCGGTAAATGCTATCCTCCAGTTTGGTCGAGCGCAAAACGCGGTCTGTCTGTTGCGGACTACGTTTCACTCTCTGCACCTGCGCCCACGGAGAGGAAAGTACATCCTGAACTGTCCGGTAGGGCTTCAGCATTTTGTATCCGCCTCCTTCTCTCGAAATGTGCCGAACCACGCCAACAGAATTTTTCTTGCCCGTTCCGGCGAATATCGCAGCTCCGGAAATTCTTCCTGCAAGTATGGTACGGCTCCGTACATATTGGTGTAGCGCGACAAGATTTTTGAGAAACTCGGACAGGATACTTGAGAAAAAAGCGCCTGTTCTTAGAAACATTTCCGAGGCCCGCTCGCTTGCGTCAGCCGCCCCAAAAACGGCGGGGCGACCCACGCAAGAGGGCGGGCTTTTTAGACTCCGAGAGGGGCGGCTTTTGCCGCCCCTCTCTTTGCCTTTTCGCCCTCCTGGTGAAGTTACTCTCCCGGCTCTCCGTCCGGGTCTCCTGCGGGCTCCTGGGCGGCTTCACTGGCCGCTGCGGGCTCGACGTACTCCGTCCACCCGTAGACCCCAGGCTCCCACACGTTGCCGTCAGAGTCGGACGTCCACTTCTTGCCGTTGTGCGATACCTTCGCGCCCTTGCTGTATGCGTCATGCGCTCCGAGGGGCTGTATCCACTCGGGGAACTCCTCGAGGGGGTTCCCGATCCGTGTCCACATGGAAGGGTTCTCCGAGGGCTTCCGGTTCTGCCCGGCGTCGGTGACGTCATGGATGGAGCGGTAGAGCTGCCCCTCATCCCGAACAATGTCGCCCGCCTTCCCCCTCCAATTCTCGTCCCACTGGACAAAGAGCTCGGGGAACTCCGCGACGGTGGTGTCGTCGAGCTGCTGCTCCTGGGCCATCTTGACGAACATGATCTCGGCGACCGTCTGGGCGGAGCTGCTACGCAACGCCGCCTCGTTTATGCCCTTGATGGACGTTTTGGGTGTCAAATACTGCATCATTCGTAAGCACCTCCAAACCCAGAGATCGAAACCTCCTCCTCATAGCCCTCGTTCTTCGTGATAGTGAAGCGGACATTCACGCCCCACTTTTCGGCGGTCTTGGACTCGTTGAGGAAGTTGTAGACCCGATTGATCGCGACCTGTGCCGTGATGTTCTCCCAGGCCGGGGAGTCGTCGAAAGCATTGTTACACGCCTCGACCTTAGCGACCGATCCTTCAATGTGCCATGTGGGAGTGATGAGGATCTTCGTCGCCCGGGCGTCGGTTTCCTCCGGCTTGGCGAACTGGAAGGCGATGACCGTCTCCTTCTTGGAGAAGTTCCAAACCCTCACGCTCGTCGCGAAGTTGCCGTCCACGGCCTCGACGCGGAGCTGGTGCGCCCCGTTCGTGAGGGTGAGCCAATTCTCGCGGGAGAGCTCGATCGTCTCCTCCTGGCCGAGCGTCGCTTGATAGCTGCGGATCTGCTTGTCGTCGATGAACTCGGTGACGACCACGTTGTCGCCCTCGACGTCGGTGACGGTGTACTTCTCGGCGAAGCTGCCCGTCTGCTGGCCGAGATCTTCGTCCTGTCCAGAGATAGCCGGGGCCGAGTTCGTCCGCTTGAAGGTGAGGCGGCGGTAGGTCGTGCCGCCCTGGCCGTCGCTGGCCGAGATGACGAGATTGTTGACCGTATTGAGGCCCAGGGCGTAGAGCTTTTCCGAAGTGATAGAGACGGAGAGCTGCTCACCCTTCGGGGCATTGTTGACGGTGCGGAGAACCTCGTCGTTCAGCTTTTCGACGACCGTGACTTCGTCGCCGTCCGCGTCGTCGACGGTGTAGTTGTAGGTGAAGCCGACGTTCTTGTCTCCGAGGTTGGTGTCCGAGCCGGAAATGGTCGGGGCGGAATTGACTCGGGTGAATGTCCATGTCCGGGTAGCGGTGCCGCCCTGGCCGTCCGTTACGACAACCTTGACCGTGTGGCTCCCGAGGGAGTGCTCTCGGATGTTGATCGAGA
>ULUJ01008668.1_pt1 | contig 25300 bp, 19 predicted proteins | sample 1958381 | NCBI WGS metagenome assembly ULUJ01 (sample SAMEA4835757, study PRJEB28245) | human gut metagenome | biome: gut microbiome; material: fecal sample | place: Denmark | collected 2008 | reverse complement strand
GTGGGACGAGGAACGCAAAGCACAAAGGCGAACAACTGCAAATTGTTGCGGTTGAAGCAAATAGGCTTGTGCGTGACGAAAGTTCGGCGCTCCCTTTTCTCGCCGCCTTGCGGCTCGTGTTCCGTCTTCGAAGTCGCACATTCCGTTAATAAGTAGGCTTCAAATAAGTGTTCGTTTATCTGCTTGGTGGGCGCGCACTATGTGCGCAAGCGGTTGATATTTTTACGGACGGTGGTTCAATACGTCCTTGAATAAGAAAGTTGTATAAAAAAGAACACTCGTTCAGAGTGTCCGTTTCAAATAAGGCTTCGCCTTCCGCAATTATTAATTATTAATTATTCATTATTCATTATTAATTGACATAATTGTTTTTCCGTTTACGCTTATCGAAAGCCACAAACCTTGTGATTCGACTCGCAATACGCCGTCCATGCAAACACGCTCGAAAATTAGTTTGTCGGGGTCGGGTACGAAATACGTTTCGCCTTGCAAATACGGTGCGAAAGTGCGGCGCAATTCGCCGAGTTTTCGATAATGCGCAAGCAAATCGGTATCCTCTCTGCCCCACGGATACGTTCCGCGATTGAGCGGGTCTTCATAACCTTGTTTGCCGACCTCGTCGCCGTAAAATACGCACGGGACACCCGGCAAGGTATACTGCAACGCGCTTGCGAGTTTTAGCCTGCGTTTTGCAAGGTCGTACTGCTCGCAAGAAAGCGTAAAGTCCGCTCTGCTCTTCTTTGAATAAGGCGGTTTTACACCCGAAAGAACGGTTATCGCGCGAGCGGTGTCGTGGCTGTCCACAAGGTTCATAAGAACGTCGAGAGATTGTTTGGGATAATGCTCTAAAATTGTTGTGACATCGGATATAAACGCATTTTTGTCGCACGTGAGCGCGTACGCCAAAATCGCTTCCTTGAAAGGATAGTTCATAACCGAATCGAGTTGCTCGCCCATAAAATAGGGTCGCCATTCGCTGTACGCAATCTTTATCGACGCGTCTTCCCAAACCTCGCCGACGACGAGCATGTCCTCGCCCTCGCTCTTTATACGCGAACAAAGTTTATTGGTAAAATCGACAGGCAACTCGTCTACGACGTCGAGTCGCCAGCCTTTTACGCCCGCTTTCGACCACTTGTCGATGACGCCGTTTTTGCCCAAAATCAAATCGCAAAATCCTTGCGCGCTCTTGTTGACGGTCGGCACGACGGTGCTACCCCACCAGCACGCGTATTCGTCGGGATACTTTGTGAAATAGTACCAGTCGAAGTACGGCGATTGCTTGCTTTGGTATGCGCCCAAATCGGGATACGTTCCCTCTTTGTTGAAATACTTGCTGTCCGAGCCCGTGTGGTTAAACACGCCGTCGAGCATAATTTTTATACCCTTTTCATCGGCTTTTTTTACGAGATTTTCAAATTCTTCTTCCGTGCCGAACAGCGGGTCGATTTTCAGATAATCCCCCGTATCGTAACGATGATTCGAGCAAGACTCGAACACGGGCGAAAGATAAATCAAAGTTACGCCGAGCGATTGAAGATAATCGAGTTTTGAGATTATGCCCTCGATATTACCGCCGAAAAAGTCGTCCGCTCGATAGTCTCTGCCGTCTTCGGCGATGTCGGGACGTTCGTACCAATCGGCGTGCAATCTGCCTCTTTTTGTGAACGGCTTGTCCCCGACCTTGCAAAATCTGTCGGCAAATATTTGATAAGTTACGCCTTGTTTTGCCCAAATCGGCGTTTTATAGTCGCATTTCGTTACGGTCAACTGCCATTCGGGCAACCAGTCGCCGCAAACTGCCGTTCCGTCGAGTCCTCTGCCGAAGAACGTCAAATCTCCGTTTGCAAACTCGCCCTCGAAGCGATACTTCCAAATACCCCACGCCGAAAGTGCGAAAGAACCGACAAAAATGTCCTGCCCGTTCTCGCAACGCAACAAAGGCAATTCGTAGCGCAAGGACTCGCCCGCGACTTCGCCACCCTCGCCGAAAACTTGGCGCAATACGACAAAAACTCGCTTTATGCCAAGCGAGTTGTCAACGGGGAAAGTTATGCGCGTTTCTTGATTTATAACGCTCGCCCCGTACGGCTTTTTGTGAAGCAAAGGATTGTACATACGGTTGATTGATAATGAATAATTAATAATTGAGGGCGACGTTTTACCCCGCACCCCAAAACTAATTATTGCTCACATCGCGCACATTCTATTTTTCAAACCACACTCGGTCCAAAAAAGTGCTCAAATGAGATAAAGAGCAATGAACGCCGCGCTTGTATGGACAGAAGCATACTTTTTGTATGTGACTGTTTAGACGAGTGCACGTGACACGGTTAGTCGCTTAATGGCGCACGTCTTGTTTTTTCAGCCTACACTCGGTCCCCAAAAAGCGTGTCATTGAGATGAAGAACAAGGAACGCCGCACTCGTATAGACAGGAGCATACTTTTTGTATGTGACTGTTTAGACGAGTGCGCGTGACGCAGTTATTCGCTCAATGACGCACTTTTTGGAGGTTCCAGATGCGAGTAGCATACTCCTCGACGGACCTGTCTGCCGCAAAGAATCCTGCTTTTGCGATGTTGACAAGCGACATACGATTCCACGTTTCTTTGTCGAGATAGGTGTCGTTTACGCGACGTTGCGCCGCCGAGTAACTGTCAAAGTCCGCAAGAACCATATAACTGTCGGGTTGACCACCGCGACCGGTCGTGAGCGAGTCCGCAATTTCACCGAAAGATATGTTGTTGACGCCTTGACGAAGCGTATCGATGAGGCGTTTGATACGCGGATTGGTTTGATAATAGTGCGAGGGATTGTAACCTCTGCGCCACAAATCCTCGACTTCGTTTGCGAGCATACCGAAAAGGAAGATGTTGCCGTCGCCGACTTCGGAATGGATTTCCACGTTTGCGCCGTCGAGCGTGCCGATTGTGAGCGCGCCGTTTATCATAAACTTCATATTGCCCGTGCCGCTCGCCTCTTTACCCGCAAGAGAGATTTGCTCACTGACTTCCGCCGCCGGCATAATGATTTCGGCAAGGGATACGCGGTAGTTTTCAAGGAACACGACTTTGAGTTTGCCCTTGACGTCGGGATCGTTGTTGACGAGATTACCGAGCGCGCATATGAAGCGAATGATTTGCTTTGCCATATAGTATGCGCTTGCCGCTTTCGCGCCGAAAATGAACGTGCGCGGATGGATGTCGAGGTTCGGATTCTCTTTGATTTGCAGATAGAGATCGAGGATATTGAGCGCGTTGAGAAGTTGACGCTTGTACTCGTGCAATCTCTTGACCTGTACGTCGAATATGCTGCTCGGATCGACTTCTACGCCATTGTGTTCGAGGATATATTTTGCAAGGTCTTGCTTGTTTTGAAGTTTGATGTCGGCAAGGCGGTCAAGCACTTGTCTGTCGCCCATATACTTTTGCAAGTCTTGCAATTTGTCCGCGTCTTTGAGCCAACCGTCGCCGATGAGTTCGTTTAATAAACTCGCAAGGCGCGGATTTGCTTGCGCGACCCAACGTCTGTGCGTAATGCCGTTGGTGACGTTGGTGAATTTTTCGGGGTGCATACGATAGTAATCCGCAAAAACGTCGTTTTTGAGAATGTCGCTATGCAACGCGCTGACGCCGTTTATCGTATGCGAAGTCGCAAGGCAGAGATTTGCCATTTTGACCTGACCGTTTGCAAGGATTGCGTTGCGGTTGACCACGTCCCAGTTGTTGGGATAGTACGCCCACAACTCGCCGCAGAAGCGTTGATTGATTTCCTGCACGATTTGGTAGATACGAGGAAGCAGACTTTGGAAAAGGTTTTGGGGCCACTTTTCGAGCGCTTCCGCCATAACGGTGTGGTTGGTGTAGGAAATGACGTGCGTGGTGATGTCCCAAGCCTGATCCCAACCGTAGCCGTATTCGTCGAGAAGAAGGCGCATAAGTTCGGGTATACAAAGCGTGGGGTGCGTGTCGTTGATGTGGATTGCCACTCTGTCCGCGAGGTTGTCGAGGCTTGGATTGAACTTCAGGTGACGGCGCAATATCGATTGAATGGACGCCGAAACGAAGAAGTATTGTTGTTTAAGGCGCAAAGATTTGCCTTCGATGTGGTCGTCGGCGGGATAAAGCACTTTGTTGATGGACTCTGCCATAGCCTTTGCCGCGCTCGCCTTGATATATTCGCCCTTGCTGAACATATCCATATCGAAATCTTGCGGCGCTTGCGACTTCCAAAGTCTCAAACGGTTGACCGCGCTTGTGTCGTAACCGGATACGTTCATATCGTACGGCACGGCGTTGACGACGGTGCAATCTCTTTGAGTTACGGTGAGTTTGCCGTCTTGCCAGTTTTGGTCCACAACGCCGCCGAACTTGACCTGATAGGTTTCTTCGGGACGAGGATTGAGCCAAACGTCGCCCATTTTGAGCCAATCGTCGGGTTGTTCGAGTTGCCAACCGTCAACGATGACTTGCTTGAAAATGCCGTAGTCGTAAAGAATGCAGAATCCGTTTGCCGCATAATCGCACGACGTGAGCGAATCCATATATGCTGCGGCAAGTCTGCCGAGGCCGCCGTTTCCGAGACCCGCGTCGGGCTCGAAAGCGTAGATTTCGTCCATCTTTACGCCGAAACTTTCAACTGCTTTGGTCACCTCGTCGGTGATACCCATATTGAAAAGATGGTTGCGAAGCGACCTGCCGAGCAAAAATTCCATCGACATATAGTAGACTTGTTTTGCGTTCTGCGCACGGCACTCTTTTTTGAAGTTTACGCGTTCGCTGGTGAGCAAATCGCGTATGACCATACATGTTGCGCGGTAGATTTGCGCTTTGCTTGCGTCTTCGGGTTTTACGCCGAAATAACTCGTTAGCACGCCGGAAATGCTGTTTTTGATTTCCTTTTGCGTAATGTTGAATTTCATATCCTTTCCTTCCTTCCGCTTTCCCCCCGGACGAAAGATAATTATTTTTTATTTTTGAAGCCTTGCGACGTTGCCGCAAAGCGAGTTTTTACAGATTTTGATAGATGTCGACATACTTTTTGGCACTGACTTCCCAACTGAAATTGGATTTCATATCGTTTTTGACGATATTGTCCCAGTTGTCCTTGTCGTTGTAGGTTGCGTAAGCGCGCCAAATCGCGTCGAGCATATCGTATGCGTTGTAGGTCTTGAACGTGAAACCTTTGCCCTCGCCCGTTTCGGGATTGTACGCAGGCACGGTGTCTTTGAGCCCGCCCGTTTCGCGAACCACCGGCACCGAACCGTAACGCATTGCGATGAGTTGCGAAAGTCCGCACGGCTCGAATTTGGACGGCATAAGGAACATATCGCTCGCGCCGTAAAGTTTGCTTGCCAAATCGCTTGAAAACGCGAGAATGGCTCTGAACTTGTTGGGGTGACGTTCCTCGACGGACTTAATCATATTCTCATACTTCCAGTCGCCCGTGCCGAGAACCACCACTTGAACGTCGGCGCGCATAATATCGTCGATGACCGCGCCCACGAGGTCGAGCCCCTTTTGTTCGGTGAGTCTCGTGACCATTGCGATGAGCGGACGATTTTCGTCAAACGGCAAGTTTATCATCTCGCAAAGAGCCTTCTTGTTTTCCGCCTTCTTGACCGCGTAGTTTTTGACGGTGTAGTCCGCAAAAAGTTTTTTGTCGGTCTTGGGGTCGTAAAGCACTTGGTCTATGCCGTTGACGACGCCGTGAAGTTTGTATCTGCGGTTTGAAAGTATGCCCTCGAGTCCGTAGGAATAGAACGGGTCGAGAATCTCTTGCGCGTACGTTTCGCTGACGGTGGTGACGGCGTTCGATGATTCGATACCGCCCTTCATATAGTTTACGCAATCGCCGTTCATTACGAGCGGGCGCGCCCATTCGGGCAAACCGAGAATGTCGCAAATGAGGCTGTCGCCGTACTTGCCTTGGAACTCGATATTGTGGATTGTGAACACCGTCTTTATGCGTTGATAGTCCTCGCTTGCGCGATAAAACACGTCGAGAAATACGGGCGTAAGCGCGGTGTGCCAGTCGTTTGCGTGTAACACGTCGGGATAAAAGTCGATGAGCGGCAATGCTTCGAGAACGGCTTTGGAGAAGAACGCAAAGCGTTCGCCGTCGTCGAAATGACCGTATAGACCTTTACGCTTGAAATAATACTCGTTGTCCACGAAGTAGTAAGTTACGCCGTCGTAAACCGCTTCGTAAACGCCGCAGTATTGACGACGCCAACTCAAATCGACGAACGTCGAAGCGACGAACTTGAACGAATCGCGATAAGTTTCTTTGATTTCCTCTTTGTAGAAAGGAATAATAACTCTGCAATCGTGACCGAGCGCATTGAGAGCCTTCGGAAGCGCGCCGGCGACGTCGCCCAAGCCGCCCGACCTGACGAACGGCATTGCTTCTGATGCAACAAATAGAATTTTCATAAACAGTCCTCTTTTTATATTAGAGTTTGAGATAAACTTTGAATTAAAGTTTCCCCCTTCCTCATGTGTTTCCCCTACCGCCGTTCCCCCTCTGCATACTTTGAGGGAACCCACGGCGTCCGCTTCGCGTGGGGCAACACTCGGTGCTCGCATAGAAAGGTATCGTCCCTTTGTTATGCCACTCGTTCACGGGCGAAAAAAATCCACACTCGCCCGTTCACTTGTACTATCCGTCAAGCTCGACGCTCGCTACGGTCATCGCCTTGCGATTCCAATTCCGTCTGCGAATTGACACATTCCGTTTATAAGTACACCTTGAACGAGTATTCGTTATTTAAGCGCGCTTTTTGATAATGTTTATCCTTTATATTTAAGCGCGATATTTGAGCGTCAGACAAGGAAGCGTTCCTTAAGCGGCAATCCTAACGTACTAAACCGTACGTGAATTGACGAGCGAGGTGCGCTGACGCAGTATCACGCCAAATAGCGCACTTCTTGAGTACATACTCTTTATTTAAGCGTGATATTTGGATGAAGAACAATGAAGATGCGATTTTTGAACAACGAGCGTACTTAGGCGTACGTGACTTGTGAAAAAATCGTATCTGACGCAGTTATTCGCCAAATAGTGCTCTTAATTTGAGTGCGATATTGAGATGCAGAGCAAGGAAGATACTTTAGCACGGCAACCCTAATTTACAATGCGTAAATGAGTTGACGGGCGAAGGTGTCTGACGCCGCTATGCGCTCAATAGCGCGCTTAAATCACCTTGCCTTTGACGACCACCATCGGATAGGTCTCATACCCGCTCAACACACGTCCCGGCTGAATGATGACGTCCTTGTCGGTGATGGTGTAATCGAGAGAGGCGTTTTCCATGACGATAGTGTCTTCCATAACGATGGAATTGCGAATGACTGCGCCTTTGCCGACCTTGACGGAACGGAAAAGAATGGAGTTTTCGACTGTGCCGTCGATGACGCAACCGTCGGCGATGATTGAATTTTTGACGTTTGCGCCGCCTTTATACCTTGCGGGAACGCTGTCCTTGACCTTTGTGAGAATGGTGGAATGTTTGTAGAACAAGGCGTCTCTCACTTCGGGTTTGAGCAAGTCCATACTGCGTTTGAAATAGGTCGGGATACGGTCGATGACGGCGACGTATTCCTTGACCTCGTAGTTCATAATATAGAGTTCGGAAAGGTTTTCTTGAAGGATGTCCTTTTCGAAGTCGTAGCAGCCGTGCGCGTATGCGTTGTCGACAAGGGATATGAGCAAGTCCTTCTTGATGAAGTAAACATTGAGATTGCATTGTTGCTTGCCCGTGTCGCTTGCCACTGCGTAGCGCATATCGGTGATACGGTGATTTTTGTCCGAAGAAATGATAAGTTTTCTCGGCGTAATATCGTCGGTTTTGTAGGTGAGAACGGTTATATCCGCGCCCTTTTCGATGTGGAAAGCCTCGATTTCGTCAAAATCGATGTTGCAAGCGATATTCGTGTTGGATATAACGACGTATTCCTCGTTGTTGTTCAAAAGATAGCCGCGCAGATTGAACAACGCTTCGATTTTGCCCTTGTAAACCTTATGTTCGCTGTTGAACGCAAAAGGCGGGAAAAGCGTAAGACCGCTGTTTTTTCTGTTCAAGTCCCAGTCGCGACCCATACGAAGGTGGTCCATAAGGGAATTGTAGTTGTTGCGCGTGACGATGCCTATCGTGGTGATATTTGCGTGTACGAGGTTGGACAGCGTGAAGTCGATAAGACGGTATCTTCCCGCAAACGGCAACGAAGCCGTGGTGCGATGGATTGTCAAATCGTTAAGATGGCTGTCGGGGTCGGACGCGAACAAAACGCCCATCGTATTGTTTTTCATATTCTTCCCTCCTTAACCTATCATTTCGTTTGCGCCGACAACCGAGTTCGGTGCAAGAGTGTAGTTCGGGGCGATGACGCTGATTTTCCACTCGCCCGGGTTGCAATGTTCGAGCGTTTCGCCGACCATACTGTTTTTGCCGACGACCGCGTTCCAGCCGACGATCGAGTATCTGACGTCCGCGCCGTCCTCGATAACCGCGCCGGGCATAATGACGGATTCCTCGATATACGCGTCTTTGCCTATTTTGACCGAGTTGGACACTATGCTGTTTTTGACCGTGCCGTTGATTACGGTACCTTCGCTGACGAGGCAGTTTATGACGTTGCCGGTCGGCGCGACGTAGTGCGGCGGCTCGGCGTTGTTGCGCGCGTAAATCTTCCACTTGTCGTCGTCGAGATTGAACTCGTCGCCCTTGAGAACGTCCATATTTGCTTCCCACAAGGACGAAATCGTACCGACGTCCTTCCAGTAACCGTCAAATTGATACGCGTACATTCTCTGTCCGTCCGCGAGCATTTTGGGAATGATGTTTTTGCCGAAATCGTTTTCGCTATTCTTGTCGTTTTCGTCCTCGATGAGGTACTTGCGCAGTTTTTCCCAAGTGAAGATATAAATGCCCATAGAAGCCTTCGTGCTTCTGGGATTCTTCGGTTTTTCCTCGAATTCCTCGATTTGTTTGCTGTTCTTTTTGAGATTGAGAATACCGAAGCGGCTTGCTTCCTCGATGGGTACGTCGCGCACGGCAATGGTGCAGTCCGCGCCGTTGCGTTTATGCTCTTTGAGCATATCGTGATAATCCATCTTGTAGATGTGGTCGCCGCTCAGAATCACGACGTAATCGGGGCTGTAGTTGTCGATAAAGTCTATATTTTGGTAGATTGCGTTCGCCGTGCCTTTGTACCACTCGCCCGATTTTGCGCCCATATACGGCGGCAAAACGTAGATACCGCCGCTGAGTCTGTCCAAATCCCACGGCTGACCGTTGCCTATGTATTGATGCAATTCGAAGGGACGATACTGCGTGAGAACGCCTATTGTATCGATACCGCTGTTGATGCTGTTGGAAAGCGGAAAATCGATGATGCGATACTTTGCGCCGAACGGCACTGCGGGTTTTGCGACCGACGAGGTAAGCACGCCCAGTCTTGTGCCCTGACCGCCCGCAAGAAGCATTGCGATACATTCCTTTTTGGAAATTTTGCTCATTTATTTTTCCTCCTTATATTCCGGCTTCAAAAACATAACAGAGTTTTTGGGAATATTGACTTTTATTGAATACGGATAACCGTGCGAGGGTTTCGCGCTCGCTCTGAACGAGGGGCGTCTTTCTTCCTCGCCGCCGTACTTTTTGAGTGCGGAATACAAATCCGCTCTGTACGTCACGCCCTCGGGTACGCCCATAACGTATTTGAGTCTTTCGACGGGCGAGAAGTTGACAACGCATATGACATACTCTCCGTCCGCCGCCTTGCGAATGAAGGATACGACGTTTTGCGAATTGTCGTCCACCACTATCCACTTGAACCCGTCGTATGTGCAGTCGAGTTGCCACATCGCCTTGTTTTCGAGATAGAAAGCGTTGAGGTCTTTCATAAACTTTTGGAAGGTGCGGTGGCGCGGATAATCAAGCAAGAACCAGTCGAGTTGTTGGGCATAATTCCATTCGATAAACTGCGCGAACTCGTTGCCCATAAAGTTGAGTTTCTTGCCGGGGTGTCCCATCATAAAGCCGTAAAACGCTTTGAGTCCCTCGAACTTTTGGTCGTAGTCGCCCGGCACTTTGTTTATCATACTGCACTTGCCGTGTACGACTTCGTCGTGGGAAACGGGAAGAATGTAATTTTCGCTGTATGCGTACGTGATTGCGAAAGTAAGGTTGTTGTGATTGTCTTTTCTGAAAAACGGGTCGAGGGACAGATAATGCAAACTGTCGTTCATCCAGCCCATATTCCACTTGAAATTGAATCCGAGTCCGCCGTCGTAGGCAGGCTTGGTTATCATAGGATAAGCGGTGCTTTCCTCGGCTATGGTGAGCGCGCCGTGATACTTTGAAAGTATTGCGGTGTTCATTTGTTTTAAGAAATCTTTCGCTTCGAGGTTGTAATTTCCGCCGTATTGGTTGGGTGCCCACTCGCCGTCTTTTCTGCCGTAGTCGAGATAGAGCATACTCGCAACCGCGTCGCAACGGATTCCGTCTATGTGGTATACGTCAAACCAGAACATCGCCGCGGATATGAGGAAAGATTTGACTTCGTTTTTGCCGAAATCGTACACCATTGTGCCCCACTCTTTATGCTCGCCCTTGCGAGGGTCGGCGTATTCGTAAAGGGGCGTGCCGTCAAAAAGGCGCAAACCTTGCTCGTCGCGAGGGAAGTGCGCAAGCACCCAGTCAAGAATAATGCCTATGCCCGCTCTATGGCAGCGGTCGACAAATTCCATAAGGTCTTTCGGCGTGCCGTAGCGGGAAGTCGGCGCAAACATACCCGTCGTCTGATAGCCCCAACTTCCGTCGAAAGGATACTCGGTGAGCGGCATAACCTCGATGTGTGTATAGCCCATCTTTTTGACGTAAGGGATGAGTTCGTCCGCCATCGCGCTGTAATTGATGTAGTTGCCGTCGGCATACTTCTTCCACGAGCCGAAATGAATCTCGTAGATGTTGATAGGCGAGCCGTAGGGGTTGTAGTTTTCCCTTTCTCTCATCCACTTTTTGTCTTTCCAGCGGTAGCCTGAAATGTCATAAAGTTTGGAAGCGTTCGCGGGCGCGGTCTCGAAATGCAATCCGTAAGGGTCGCACTTAAAGACGGTTTCGCCGCTCCCGGACGTTATCGCGTATTTGTACGCTTGAAATTGCGTTGCGCCGGCAACGAAAGCCGTCCATACGTCGTCGTCTTGTTTCTGCATACGATTGGCGTTTGCGTCCCAGTCGTTAAAATCGCCCACGACCGAAACGGATGCGGCGTTGGGTGCCCATACGGCGAAATCCCAACCGTCTACGCCGTCTTTTGCACTCGGAACGGGCGAGAACATCTTATGCGCTTGATAATTCGTCCCTTCGTGGAACAAATAACTTGCATAACTGTCATTTTGTTTTGCCATTACCTTCTCCAAAAGCAAATCCCTTATCAATCAAGGATATACTTCTAATATTATTTACGCTTATTATAACAAAAAGCACGCGCGCATACAAGAGTTAAAATGTAAATTTTTTGCAAAAATGCGCAATTTACAAAAATCATTTCGTAAAAAATGTTAAAAAACAAACTTTATTTCGTACTTTTGTGATGTTTTTATTTTGCGAATCCCGAAATTGCAAAAACGGTGCTTCCGCTTCCCGACATAAAAATTTTGTCGAATCCTCTTTCTTTCAACTCGTCGCAAGCGTCTTTTATTTGCGGATTGAGAATACAGGCAGGCTCAAAAAGGTCGTTTCTCGCAACTTCGATTGCTTCGGCAACCGTCGTCGGAACGTTTGCGACGTCGAATTTTTCGCCGCACAGTTCGTCGAGCAGTTTATAGCATTTTCCGCTGTCGCTTCCGCCCTTTGCGATAATCTCGCACACCTCGATTCTGCCATCGCTTTCCAATTCCTCTATGACTTCGCCCACTCCCGAAACGCGGCATACGCCGCCCTGAACCATATACGGCACGTCACTGCCCAAAGATAGCAAAAACTCGACATCTAACGACATATTTTGACCTTTTTCGCGCAGATATTCCATTGCGGCTTTATACACGCACGCAATCGTCGCCGACGAGCCGCCGAGCCCTGCGCCGAGGGGTACGCCTTTGAAAATTTCGATTTTTCCACCCACTTGCAAACGCTTTGCGATTGCGTCGAATTTGTCGCGTGCAAAAGCCAAAAATCTTTCCTCGTCCAAGCCGTCGAACCCGCCCTTTATGAACACGTCGAACCCGACTTTTCCGTCGACGGGGCAAAACTCGACTATATCCTCAAATTTTTCATACGGATACATAATCATATCGAGGGTGTGCATATTCCCTCTTTTGCCCGTTACGGCAAGCGACAGATTGAGTTTTGCAGGCACTTTTGCTGTAATCATTTTTGCGAATCCTCGCTTAAATCGAGCGTAATATCGAATTCGGTGTTGTAACCCTTTATAGGCTCTTTTGCAAGTTCGATGTTTCCGCCGTGCATAGTGACGATTTTTTTGCAAACGGCAAGTCCGAGTCCCGAGCCTTGATTGTTGCGGGATTTTTCGCCCACCGCGAACGCCTCGAACACGTCTTTTTTCGATTCCTCGTTTATGCCGAGTCCGTTGTCCGCGATTGCGATTTTCACCTTGTTTTCTTCTCTTTGAACGCCGAAAAGCAACGTCGAACCCTTCGGCGTGTACTTGAAGAAATTGCCCGTTATGTTCTCGAACACGCGCAAAAACTGCCCTTTGTCCAAGTCGCAAACGAGGCGTTCTTCGCAAATCTGTGCGTCGAGGTTGTAGCCGCGTATCTCGAACTCGTCGTATATTCCCGCAAGGAAACTTCTTGCAAGTTCCGCAACGTCGCAAGGTTTTTTGTCAAGCGCGAAGTCGGGGTGTTCGAGTTTATTGTACTCGTAAAATTGATTGATGAGCGCGACCATTTGGTCGGATTTGGTAAGGATTATCTGCAAATACTTTTGCTTGTCCTCGTCGCTCACCAAACCGTCTTTTATCGCTTTCGTGAAGCCTTGAATTATGGTGACAGGGGTTTTCAAGTCGTGCGACAACCCTGCAAGCATACGTTGTTTGTCCGCTTCGAGCGCAAGTTTTTGCTGCTCGCTCGCGTCGAGAAGGTCCACCATTTCGTTGAAACTGTCGTAAAGGTGTTCAAACTCTTTCGAGCCTTTGTAGTTCAAATGCTCGTGCTTTTCTTTCGACGGGAACGTCGTCATTGCGTAGGACAGCACCGCAAGCGGTTTTTGGACGTGCTTGTTGATGTAGCGAACGTAAAACACCATAACCGTCGCAAACAATGCGAGAATACAAAGCACGATAACCACGATTAACAAATACACGACGGCAGTGTTGTTTTCGTTTTCGCTGAGGAAAACGGCGTAATAATCCACCCCGTCCGCACCCTTAAAGGAAAGGCGATACAGCATTTGTTCGGAATGTACGGCGTTGTAGGTGAGGTATTCGTACTCTTGTTGCGTAAAACTCGTTTTTGTCGTGGAAATGGATGATGAAACGATACGGTACAACCCGTCCTCACCCTTGCTCAAAAGATAGTAACGCTCTTGCGGATTGCCCTTGCTGTCGTTGTAACTTATGGTGACAAGATAGTTATACTTGTCGGTTGCGAGTTTGAAATTGTGCACTTCCCTCGTTTCGCCGACGTTGTAGCGGACTATGCAATCGAGTTCGCCTTGCGTGTAAACGCCGCTTTCGGCGCGAGTGGAATAAACGGTGTTCCCATCCGCCGTAACAACTTCGAGCCACCCGTTGTCGCCGAGAATTTTGTTTGACGGAATCTTTTGATAGTTGCCGCTTTCGAGATAGGATTTATAGTCGGAAATATTCTTTTGTCGTATGTTTATGCCGTTTGGCGAAAACGCCCAGTTTACCAAAATAAATATGGCAACAACGCCCAGAATTATAATCAGCGAAAAGGAAACGAAACTGCGAATAAGCAACGCAAGAAAACTTGCGTTGTCGATGTGCGGCGCGTTTTTAATTCTTTTATTGCGCCCGTCTTTTTTATGATTATCGTCACAATCGGCACTTAAAACACCGTTTTGCAACTCATAATCATCGTTTTTGTGCGGTTTATTGTTTTTCAATCTTATATCCGAGACCTCTTAACGTCTTTATGTAACGCGGATTTTTCGGGTCGTCCTCGATTTTGTCGCGAATGTTGGAGATATGCACCATCATAGTGTTGTCGTCGTTTGCGTAGTAGTCGCCGTTGACTTCTTCGTATATCTGCATTTTTGTGAACACCCTACCCGGCGACTTCATAAGCATAAGCAAAATCTTATACTCTGTTGCGGTGAGATTGACGGGAACGCCCCTCTTTTCAAGGGTGAGCGTGTTGGTGTCGAGGGTCAGTTCGCCTATGGTGATTTTGCCCGTGTCCTCGTCCTGCGCGTTGCCGAATTTGTAGAAACGGCGCAAGTTCGCGTTTATGCGCGCAATGAGTTCGAGGGGATTGAACGGCTTGACCATATAATCGTCCGCGCCGAGATTGAGCCCCAAAATTTTGTCGCTGTCGAGTTGCGCCGCCGAAAGAATGATAATGGGGATATTGCTCTTTTGACGGATATATTTGGTCAATTCGTATCCGTTCATTCTGGGCATCATAATATCGACGAGTGCGAGGTCGATTTTTTCCTTGTCGAAAATCTCACCCGCATCAACGCCGTCCTTCGCACGAAACGTAACGAAGCCTTCGTTTTCGAGATAAAGTTTAAGCAGTTTGACTATATCCTCGTCGTCTTCCGCAAGCAAAATATTGAAACTCATCGTTCACCTCAAATATATTTATGGATAGATTATAACATAGATACAATGATTTTCAACTTAAAAAAATATAAAGAAAAGATAGAAAGAAATTAATAATTAATAATTAATAATGAATAATTGCGGAAGGCGAAGCCTTAATCCGAAACTTATTCGAAGCGTACTTATTAACGGTATGTGTCTATTCAAAGACGAGATGAAACCGCCGTCCGCGAAGCATTGCTCAAACGGCGTTGCGGTGAAAGCAAAAAACGAAGTTTATTGCTTGACACCGCACTTGTTTTTGCAATCACTAACCGCGCAAGCCCTCTTTGCTCTCAAAATAAGACGGGTAATAACTCAAATCGCAATTCCGTGCGAGTGCTTGCTTGGTGAGGGCGTGCATTGCACGCAAGCGGTTAAACGCTCACTCGTTCGAAGCGTTCTTATGCTACTACTCTGCCCGTTCGAAGACGAACCACGAGCCGCAACGGCGGCGAGCCTATGAGCGCCGAACTTGACGAACAGTACAAGCGACTGCGCCGTCAGTTGGCCACTGCCTGGCGCACAAAGCGCAGTGGCATAATGAGAGGACGATACCTTTCTATGTGAGTGCCGACTTCCCCTCTTGCGAACGATGTGCAATCTTTCAGAGAAATGGCGTTAGTTTGAGCAATAGGGGAAAGCCCGAAGGGAAGGGGTGATATGTGATTTAAGAATACACGCCGCCAAACTCTTGTAGAGAAAAAACTTCCTCTTTTTTTCGAGAGGGGCGCTGACAAAGTTAGTCGCGATTTAGCGCGGTCTTACTTTTTATTCTCAAATGATGCTTGAGATGAAGAACAAGGAAACGCCCTTTTGCGAACCCGCCCAGCGTACTAATCGTACGTGACGGGTGAACAAAAGGGCGTTGTAAGGAACGAAGTGACGGAATAGCGATTGTTACGCTTACGTCAATCGCGTCCACAGTTATTCGCTCAATCATCATTTGAGAGGTTTCATTGTGGGGAACAACAAAACATCGCGTATAGACGCACTGTCCGTGAGGAACATAACCATACGGTCGATACCGATGCCGAGTCCGCCGGTCGGGGGCATACCGTATTCGAGCGCGGTGCAGAAGTCCTCGTCGTAGGGCTGGGCTTCTTCGTCGCCTTTGGCTTTGGCGAGCATTTGTTGCTCGAAACGCGAACGTTGATCGAGAGGATCGTTGAGTTCGCTGAAAGCGTTGCCGCCCTCGCTTGCGCAGATGAAGAACTCGAATCTCTCGGTAAGGCGAGGATCAGACGGTTTCTTCTTGGCAAGAGGACTGACCTCGACGGGATAATCGGTGATAAACACGGGGCCCGTGAGTTTTTCCTCGACGAATGCGTCGAAGATGTTGTAAAGCGCATGACCCCACGAGGTATCGGGTGCCATTTCGAGTCCCATCTTATTGCCCGCGGCGATGAGGTCGCAAAGCGGTTGATTGTCGAAATCGAGTCCCGTATACTTCTTCACTGCCTCGACCATCGTAAGACGTTCCCACGGCGTTTTGAGCGAGAGAGGCGTGCCTTGGTACACGATGTCCAAACCGCCGCAAACGCGCTGTGCCGCCGTCGTGTAAAGTTCTTCGGTTATGCGCATCATCTCGTTGTAATCGACGTACGCTTGGTAAAGTTCGATTGTGGTAAATTCAGGGTTATGCTTGGTGTCCATACCCTCGTTGCGGAACTGACGACCTATCTCGTACACCTTCTCGAACCCGCCGACGATGCAACGCTTGAGGTGCAACTCGGTTGCGATACGCATATACATATCGATATCAAGGGTGTTGTGGTGCGTGATGAAAGGACGAGCGTTCGCGCCGCCCGCGAGCGTGTTAAGCACGGGGGTTTCGACCTCGATAAATCCTTTTTTGTCAAGCACTTCGCGGATTGTGGAAATGATTTTGCTGCGTTTGACAAACACTTCTTTGACTTCGGGATTTGCGATAAGGTCGACGTAGCGTTGACGGAAGCGAAGTTCGGGGTCGCGAAGTCCGTGATATTTTTCGGGCAACGGAAGCAAGGATTTGGAGAGCAAAGTCGCGCTCTTGACGTGTACGGAAATTTCACCCGTTTTGGTTTTGAACACAAAGCCTTTTATGCCGATAATATCGCCCACGTCAGTCTTTTTGAACGCCTGATATTCGTCGACGCCCATATCGTCGCGACTGAAATAGCCCTGCATTTTGCCGTCGCTGTCCATAATATGACCGAAACTCGCCTTGCCCATAATGCGTTTTGACATAAGTCTACCCGCGATGCTGACTTCCTTGCCCTCGTACTCGTCGTAATTTGCAAGGATTTGTCCGGCGGTTGCGGTGCGCTCGTAGGACGTGATTTCAAACGGATTTTCGCCCTTTTGGACAAGTTCGTCGAGTTTTGCGATTCTGACCTTGCGCACCTCGTTTACGTCTACTTCTTTTTCTTGTTCGGGTGCGTTGTTGCGGATTTCTTCACTCATTGTAATTTCTCTCTATAAAAGCAATACGCTTGCCGAAAAAGGCAGGCGCACGCGCATTTGTTTATGGTTGTTATTTGATGCCGACGACCTTGTATTCTTCGGTTCCGTGAGCGGTTGTGAATCTGACGATTTCGCCGTTCTTTTTTCCGACCAAAGACTTGCCCAAAGGCGATTCGTTGCTGATTTTACCCTTTGAAAAGTCCGCTTCGGTTTCGCCGACGAGTTGCACGGTCATAACGCGGTCTTCTTCGTCGTCGAGTTCGCCGAGATATTCGACGGTGACGGTGTTGCCGATGGACACTTTGTGCGTGCCGCTCTTTTCGATGATGACAGCGTTCTTGATGCGCTCTTCGAGGTCCTTGATTTCGGAAGCGACTTGGCTTTCCTCTTGTTTTGCCGCGTCGTATTCGGCATTTTCGGACAAGTCGCCGAGTTCTCTTGCGTGTTGCAATTTCTTTGCAACGTCTTCACGCAAATATACGATGAGATAGTCAAGTCTTTGTTTAAGTTCTTCAAGACCTTCCTGGGTAAGATAAACTTCTTTCATTATTTCCTCCTGACGCCGACGGCGTCATACGTTATTCTGTTTTGGATTATTCTGCTTTTTCGTCGCTGTCGGATTCGGTTTGCGCTTCTTCCGATTCGACGGATTCTACGTTTTTCTCGCCGTTTTCGACTTCGCCTTCAACTGCTTTGTCTTGCGCAACTTCTTGCGATTCGTCTTCAACTGCTTCGACTTCAACGGTTTCTTCCGCTTGCTTTTCCGTTTCGCCGTCTTGAACTTCCGCTTGCTCTGCGTTTTCTGCGTTTTCAACGGATTCGACGTTTTCGACGTTTTCGACGTTTTCTTCGGATTGCTCGTTTTGAGCGTTCTTTTCTTCTTGCGCTTTCATTTCTGCAAGTTTCTTTTCGACTTTCGCCTGAACTTCGGCTTGGTCTGCCTTGTAGTTGGGCGTAAGAGCCATAACCTTGATTTCGATAGAACTGAACTTAAATCCGAACTCGCCGAGGAACACGTCTTCGAGCAAAGTGCGTAAATAAGTTTCCGTTTCGAGAACGTCCTTATCCACGACTTTTACGTTCGTTTTGAGGCGTACGCCGTATTCGTCGCTGACGAGAGCGACCTTTTGACACTTAACGCCCTCGACTTGCTTGCAAGTATTCTTGACGAACTTGGTGATGACATTGGAAGACACTCTCACGCTGCCGCCCTTTTCTTGACGAAGGGTGATTTCTTTCACGACGTCGCTGTTGATGAAGATAAGCACGAGCGAGATTATCGAAAGAACGAGATAGAGAATTGCGAGCGTGATAATCAAGCCTCTTACGAGTTTGCTGTTAAATTCGTTTGCGTCGATACCGCCGAACGCCGTGACGACAAGCACCATAATGAGAATGATTGCCACGACAATCGAGCAGGACGCAAATATTTTTTCGAGATTTTTTTTCATAGATTCACCTCACGCGGCGCATCGTTAAAACGATTGCCGTTTATATAATATAAACTAAGATTGATAAATAGTCAATCGTGCGCAAAAAAATTGCTTATCTATTATCCGTATTTTCACCGATATGTATGCGTGTTTCAATAATAAACCGCACACGACGGCATTTATCCGCACAAATAAAAAACAGTTCCTCAAAAAGAAACCGTTTTTTCAAATCATTCAATCGGAACGAGGACTTCTTCGTGCTTGACGAAAGTGCTTAAATGCGTGAAGCCTATTTCTTTCAACATCTTGCACGCCACATCGAAGTTTTTGCAAATATCGCCACGATGTGCGTCCGAGCCGTAACTTATCTTGCGACCGCCGAGTTCGTAATATCTTTCGATAATATCTCGTTGCGGCGCCATCTCGTGATGGAAGTTGATTTCGAGGGCTTTGCCCCTTGCGATTATGCCGTTGAGTATGGCGTCAATCTCTTTCGGAAAATCCTTGTATCTCAACAACTTATCGCGATAGGGCGCGCCGTGCGCGATGTAGCCTATGTGCGCAACCGTGTCGTATCGATAAGGCGCGTCGAGGCTTTCCAAAATGGTTTCGAGGTATCTTCTGTACACTCTTTTTTTGGTTTTGAAAAGGAACGCGAGTTTGAAGTACACGTCGTAGCCGTCCACGCAATGCACCGAATTTATAACGATGTCGAACGGATATTTTTCAATGGCTTTTTTGTACGCTTCCTTTGCCGCTTGGCTCGAATCGTAACTCGCTTCAATGCCGAAACAGAGGTTTAACGTGTTGTTTTTGTCCGCGTCAAGTGCCGATTTTGCGTTTTTCCAGTTCTCGTAATACTTTTCGAGGTCGAGATTGGGCCACCTTACGGGCGCGCGATTTTTGCCGTACTCGAAGTCGTAATCGAGATGCTCGGTGGTTGCCAAATAGCAAAGGCCTTGCGCCTTTGCTATTTCCACGACCTGCGAAAGCGGCACTTTTCCGTCATGCGAATTGTTGGTATGGACGTGGGTGTCACATTTCATATTCTTATTCCAAAACTGCTTTGATACGTCTTACGCCTGCCGAAGAAGATTGCTCTTTGACGATGCGGAATTTGCCGAGTTCGCCCGTGCGTTTTGCGTGAGGACCGCCGCAGATTTCTTTGGATATGCCTATCGTATACACCTTTACGACGTCGCCGTAGCGGTTGTCGAACACGCCGATTGCGCCTGCTTTCTTTGCTTCCTCGACGGACATTTCTTCGAGTTTGATTTCGCTGTCTTTGGCTATTTCGTCGTTGACGACTTTTTCAACCTCTGCGATTTCTTCTTGCGTCAACGGGCGCGGGAAGTTGAAGTCGAAACGCAATCTTTCCGACGTGATGTTGCTTCCCTTTTGTTGAATGGAATCGTCGTGAAGCACGATTTTGAGCGCGGCGTTGAGAAGGTGCGTTGCGCTGTGCAATCTTGCGGTGAGTTCGCCGCCGTCAGCAAGTCCGCCCTTAAACTTTTGCTCCGCACCCGCTTTCGAGAGTGCCTGGTGGTCTGCAAACGCTTTGTCGTAGCCCTCTTTGTCAAGAGTGTAGCCTTTTTCCTTTGCGAGTTCCGCCGTCATTTCGATGGGGAATCCGTACGTATCGTAAAGTCTGAACGCGGTCTTGCCGGGGAACACCGTCATGTTTTCGGGAAGGTGCGCCACGATTTTGTCAAACTCTTTCAATCCTTGTTCGATGGTCTTTGCAAACTTGTCTTTTTCCGCTTCGAGTTCGCTCACGATTCTGCCCTCGTTCTCTTTGATGTAGGGATACGCTTCCTCGTATTTTGCGACGTAGAGTTTTGCGAGTTCGACGAGTGCGCTGTCATCGATTCCGAGCGTTCTGCAATATCTCATTGCTCTGCGGATAAGACGGCGCAAAACGTAGCCTTGATCGACGTTCGAGGGCGACACGCCTTTGGGATCGCCCAAAAGGAATGTTGCCGTACGAGTATGGTCTGCGATTATACGCATTGCGACGGTCATAGTTTCGTCCTCGCCGTAATTCTTGCCCGAAAGTTCTTCGAGTTTCTTGATTGCAAACGCAAAGAGGTCGGTTTCGTACACGGATTTGTAACCGTTGAGAATGCAGAGCATTCTTTCAAGTCCCATACCCTCGTCTACATTCTTTTGTTTGAGCGGCGAGAAAGTGCCGTCCGCGTTCTTGAAGTATTGCATAAACACGTCGTTGCCGATTTCGACGTACTTGCCGCAATCGCACGCGGGCGAGCAATCGTCCGAGCATTTGGGTTTGCCGGTGTCGATAAACATTTCGGTATCTGGACCGCAAGGACCGGTTATGCCGGCAGGTCCCCACCAGTTGTGCTTTTTATTGCAGTAGAAGATGTGGTCTTCGGGAATGCCTTGCGCTTTCCAATAGGACGCGCTTTCCTCGTCGCGAGGGCAATCCTCGTCGCCGGCAAACACCGTAACCGCAAATTTATCCTTATCGAATTCGAGTTGGTTGAGAAGGAAATCGTAAGAGCAAGCGATTGCAAACTCTTTGAAGTAGTCGCCCAGCGACCATCTGCCGAGCATCTCGAAGAACGTACAGTGAGTTGCGTCGCCAACTTCGTCGATGTCGCCCGTGCGCACGCACACTTGAACGTCCGTCAAACGATTGCCCGCGGGGTGCTTTTCGCCCAAAAGGTACGGCACAAGGGGGTGCATACCCGCAGTCGTGAACAACACGGTCGGGTCGTTTTCGGGAATGAGGGACGCAGAACCGATTACGGCGTGTCCCTTGGACTTGTAGTAGTCGAGATAAAGTTTGCGAAGTTCGCTTGAATTGAGTTGTTTCATATATACCTCTGATGATGAATGTTTCGTTTTTTTGCTTGTTTTGCCGTTTTCTATCGTGGCTTTTTTGCTGTTATTTTGCGTTTTTCCCGCAGTTTTTTCGCAATTTTCTTGCGTTTTTTTTGCCGATTTTCCGCCGCAAAAGGCCGTTATCTTTGCACCGCTATCCCCTCTTTTTCGAGTTCGGCAAAGAACTCGTCGGGAAGCGTCTTTTCCTTTATTGCCCTCGTAAACGCGAGCGTGGTTTTGCCGTTGGTGGTGATTGCACCGAGATTTTGCGTATTGTTTTTGGACACGTTCATATTGAGCACGTATCTGTCAACGCCCATGCTTTCGGGGGATACGACGTTGCCGAGATTGCTGAATATAATGGTTTGGCGCGAGCGCATAAACACTCTGCCGAGCCGCAATATCGCGGTTTTGAGGAAAAGCGGCACGATTTTCAAAATCCAGTTCTTCTGCGCTTTCACCGTCGTTGAGATAAATGCGTCGAGTTTGTCCTTTGCGGTTTGGATTTTGAGTTGTCTTTGAGTTTCCTTTGCGCACGCCTCTATGCTCTTGAACTCGGACGGCGCGAGAATGATTCTTACGAACGTCACGAAGTTGCGCATAGTCCTCGAGGGATAGAGCGCGCGAAGATTGACGGGAATCATCACCGCAATCGGCACTTTGTTTGCACAGGTTTTTTCAATCGAGTACGCAAGCACGCCCGCAACGTACGCCGTGAACGACACGCCGATTTCCTTTGCTCGTTTCAGCACGTCTTTTGCCTCGACGACGCCCTCGCTCACCTCGTAGCCGTCTTTCGACAGCGTACCTTTTATGCGATGAGGCACTTTGCCCGCAAGTGCTTTGAGATTCATTTGTCCGAAGGATATGGGCTTGTAGTTTTTCTCGAATCCGTCCTCGATTTCTTCCGAAACGGGTTCGCTTTGCCAGTCTATAACGCCCTCGTCCTCAACGGTGAATCCGCACACCTCGCGGTATCTTTTCACGATACTCTTCAAAAACGCAAGCGCGCCGTTGCCGTCCGCAAGCGCGTGGAAGAATTCGAGTATGATTTTGTTCCCGGCCGCCGACACTCTGAACCAATATCCGTTCGTTTCGTCGGGGTCGATGGGCTTTAGAAGCGCGCCCTCGTCAAACACCTTGCAAGGCGCGTCGTTATGCTCGAAAAAGTGCCAGGCATACCCTTTTTTGAGCCGCACGCTGTACGCCTCGAATCTCGGCAACACGTCGTTGAGGGCGATTTGCAATTTGTCTCTGTCAACGTCCTCTTTCATCAAAGCGGAAATTCTGAAAAGGCTTTGCGCCTTTTTCGTGGACATAATGGGATAAAACTTCGCCGAATGGTCGAGTTGAAAACGCAATTTTTTGCGCTTTTTATCGCCGTTTTCGGTTATGTTTTTGCTTTCGTCCGACACCTTTTGTCACCGCCTTTTTTTGAATATAGCATATATTTTATGCTTTTTTAATATTATTGTCAATGAAATGTGCCACGCACGAAAGGGGTAATATGGATTTTTCCAAAACGTCGAATCAAAAAGCAATAGACCAAGCCGCAAAAGCGGCGCAGAAAACAAATCACAAAGTCGAACTCGACCACTTGCACGCAATGAGCGTTACGGGGGTTGAGGACGTGCCGACTTTCACCGACAAAACGATAGTGATTCGTCTAAAAGACGAAACTCTCACCGTGAGCGGACAGAATCTGAGCGTGAAAAACCTTGACGTAACCGAGGGCAAACTGCAAATCGAAGGTCAGGTCAACGCCCTCAAATACTCGTCTTCGAGCACGCCTACGTCGTTTGCAAAACGCATTTTCAAATGACGTCTTTGTATCTCGGCGCAAACGCGAAAGCGCAAGCGATTTGCTTTGCGCTCTGCCTTGCGGCAGGCATCGTCGCAGGCGTTTTTGCGTTGCTTTATTTCAAAAAAGGCGGATTTTTCGAGAAAGTTCTCGTCGACTTTTTCGCAACTTGCACACTCGGCGCAGGATTTATACTTTGCATTGAATTTTTTATGCAAGGTTGCCCCTCGCTGTACGGCGTAGCGGCATATGCGCTCGGCACGTGCGTTTTGCCGCTTATTCGCTCGAAAATCGTCAAAAGAAAAAGGAAGAAACGGGGCGAATAGTGCCGAATCGTGTCTTGTTTTGCCCCACGACTTTCTTTTTGCGCGACTTGTGCTAACATAAGTCGAGGAGGCGGATATGAGCAACGTAAAACACAAAAACTGCGCCTTGAGAGAACTTGCCAAAAGTGCGAAATCGAGGCTTTGCGACAACAGATACGACAGCGAAAAGAGCGTGCCGAAAGGAGCGACGCCCGAACAAAAGGCGATATTTTTGAAATTGTGTCAAATGCAAAAAGAGGGCGAAACCGTCGTCAATCCCGTTGCGTGCTTTGCCGACCAAGAGAAGATGAAAACTTTATCTCACGAGGACAGACAACGCTACATACTCACCGTCTGCGCCGATTACGTCAGTATGAAACGCTTCGTCGAAAACAAAGCGCGAAAAACGGGCTGATTTTTGTATTTTTTAACAAAAATAGTCTTATACTTTTTCACACAATATGACGTTTATCATCTCAAAACGATACAATAAAGCGCATTTCGTGCAAAAATCGAGCGATTAACGCCGCCCTCACGCGCGTTTTTGCTCGAAATTTGTGCAAATTTTTGTCTTTCTATCATTGACTTTATCTTACGAAAATAATATAATAACGAAAGAATAGTTTTTAAGGAGATGAACTATGTATACAAGATGTCCCAGTTGCAGAGCCGAAATCAGTTTCGAGCCGCCTGCGAATATGGAATCGCTTCCCGACGGCTATAAGCATCGCATCAAATGCCCCAGTTGCGGAGTGACCATCGGCGTTAAAATCAACAAAATAGACACAGCTCCCGCCACGCTCGTTCAACAAGCGCCGGCATATACTCAACCCCGAACGAACTTCGAACCCGTTTACGCAAACGAGGAAGCCGCGGCAGTGCCTCAAACCAAAGTCAAGGCAAAACACAGCGGCATCGGCAGAAACGTCACGATGATGATTATGTCCCTTCTCTTTGTTGCGTTGTCGGTCGTGGGTTACCTCGTCAATGCGGGCACAATCAAAACCGATTTGTTCGGAATTCAATATCTCGACGGTATTTCTTGCTGGAACACCTTGATTCAAAATTTCACTGAATTCAAAGATTATTTCAGCAATCCGTTTGCAGGCATATTGAAGATTTTGCCTATGATCGTGTTCACGCTTGCAGGCATCAACTTCGTCGTCGCACTCGTATCCGCTTGCGGCAAGAAGTACGGCAGAGCGTACAACCTCATTATGAGCATCATTTTGGCAGCAGGCGCAATCGTGTTGATGTTCCGTCCCTTCCTTGCGGATTTGGTGACAACCAAAGAATTTTATGGTGGCGACATTCTCACGTTCTTCCTCAAAACAATCGAAGGACAACAATATATGTTCTTCGTGTCGGCAGGACTCGGCTTGTTGCAACTCATTTTCGGTCTTTGCTTCTGCAAGTCCTTGAAGAGAAAAGACAAAAAAGTCAAATAATCGAAATTGACACAAACGCAAAGTCCATCGGCTGTTGCCGATGGATTTTTTTATACACCCTTTCTTGCGCAATTTCTTTCTCTACAAAAGTGCACGGCGAGAACTTTAATTAAAACGCCCCCTTCCTCGGGGGGTCGATTCTTCCTCTACAAGAGTGTCCGACGTGTACTCTAAATAACACATCACCCTTTCCCTTCGGGCTTTCCCCTATTGCTCAAACTTGCGTCATT
>ULUJ01023142.1_pt1 | contig 26125 bp, 22 predicted proteins | sample 1958381 | NCBI WGS metagenome assembly ULUJ01 (sample SAMEA4835757, study PRJEB28245) | human gut metagenome | biome: gut microbiome; material: fecal sample | place: Denmark | collected 2008 | reverse complement strand
TCTTCTATTCCCGCCAACGGATGCCCATCCACCCAAACCTCCACATCTCCCTCAGCCATACACTCCGACAACCGAAAGTGAATTTACTGTTACCACCAAGCTATTGGGGCTCCGCCGGAAAACGTTTTTCAGCTCGCTTTTTCCACTACTTTCTGAGAAGCCATACTCCCCGCTATCCTCCGTATATTTTCGCGAACAGCCAAGTGTAGAAGTGCCTGGTTTCATGCATTCGCAGGGTGCTTTGCAAGGAGTTGGTGAAAAAAAGACGATAAAATAAGATTTGGGATGTGCTACAAGCACATCCCAAAAGAATACCTGAGGCGGAAAATCATCAGGATTTTCCGTCCGAATGTATTCGGTTCTTATCTTATCGTCTTTTTTTCGCTTACGCCTTGCAAGCACCCGAAGTCGCATTGAATCAGGCACTTCTACACTTGACGTCCTCTCGAAAACCTATACAGGATAACTACCATTCTCCGTATCCGCTACCGTCGCATCCACCTTCGTCTGCTGTGCCTCTCTATACTTAAAGAACTCAACAGCAACCTGTGGGAACAGAGCATAAGACAGTACGTCTTCATCCTGCTGGATCCACTGTTCGCATTCTTTGCGGAGTGTATCTAATTCGTCCGGAATCAGGTCTGCAGGACGGCATGTGATGATCTCAGGATCGTCTCCAAGTACTTTCTTGATTACGTCTGGATTCATCGGTTTTACTGTCTGTCCGTATTTTCCACTTAAGAGGTCTTTTGTCTCTTTTGTAGCAACTTTGTAACGTTCTCCCATCAGTACGTTAAATACAGCCTGTGTACCAACGATCTGTGATGAAGGTGTTACAAGTGGTGGTTCTCCAAGGTCTTTACGTACTCTTGGCACTTCCTCAAGTACATCGTAGAACTTGTCTTCAGCACCCTGCTCTTTTAACTGTGATGTCAGGTTAGAAAGCATTCCGCCTGGTACCTGATACAGAAGAGTCTTGATGTTAACACCAAGGTTCTTTGGATTTAAGAGTCCGCTGTCAAGAGCTTCGTCACGGATTGGACGGAAATAGTCAGCGATCTCTGCCAGAAGTTTCTGGTCTAATCCTGTATCATAAGGTGTTCCCTTGAATGTCTCAACCATAACTTCTGTTGCAGGCTGAGATGTTCCAAGTGCGAATGGTGAGATTGCGGTATCAATGACATCTACACCGGCCTCTACTGCTTTCATGTAAGTCATAGAAGCAACACCTGATGTGTAGTGTGTATGAAGCTGGATTGGAAGATCTACAGCTTCTTTCATTGCTCCGATCAGCTCTGTTGCCTTATACGGTGTCAGAAGACCAGCCATATCTTTGATACAGATAGAGTTTGCACCCATCTCTTCAATCTTCTTGGCAATGTCTACCCAGTAATCTAGTGTATAAGCATCACCTAAAGTATAAGATAATGCGATCTGAGCTTCTACTTTTTCTTTGTTTGCAGCCTTAACTGCTGTCTTCAGGTTACGAAGATCATTTAAGCAGTCAAAGATACGGATGATGTCGATTCCGTTGGCAGCAGATTTCTGTACGAAATATTCTACCACATCATCTGCGTATGGACGATATCCTAAGATGTTCTGTCCACGGAATAACATCTGAAGTTTTGTATTTTTGAATCCATCACGGAATTTACGAAGTCTTTCCCATGGATCTTCTTTTAAGAAACGAAGAGATGCATCGAATGTAGCTCCACCCCAGCACTCTACGGAATGATACCCAACCTTGTCCATTTTATCAACGATCGGGAGCATCTGCTCTGTTGTCATACGGGTTGCGATCAGAGACTGATGCGCATCACGCAGGATCGTTTCTGTAATCTCTACAGGTTTTTTTACTATATCTGCCATTTTCTTTCCTCCTAATTATATATCGCTTAAATTCCTACGCCAAAGATTGCCATGAATGTTCCGGCAGCTACGGCTGTACCGATAACACCCGCAACGTTTGGTCCCATAGCATGCATCAGAAGGAAGTTTGTCGGGTCTGCTTCAGCTCCGACCTTCTGTGATACTCTGGCTGCCATTGGAACTGCAGATACACCGGCAGAACCAATCAGTGGATTAACCTTACCATGTGTTGCAACACACATCAGTTTACCGAACAGTACACCTGCTGCTGTACCGAATGCGAATGCGATCAAACCGAGAATTACGATCTTGATCGTATCCATATTAAGGAATGCCTCAGCACTTGTTGTTGCTCCTACGGATGTTCCAAGCAGAATAACTACGATGTACATCATTGCATTGGAAGCTGTCTCTGTTAACTGTCTTACAACTCCAGACTCACGGAACAGGTTACCAAGCATTAACATACCAACCAGTGGTGCTGTTGTAGGAAGAATTACACACACAACGATCGTAACGATGATTGGGAATAAGATCTTCTCAAGCCTGGAAACAGGTCTTAACTGTTCCATCTTAATCTTACGTTCTTTTTCTGTTGTCAGAAGCTTCATGATCGGTGGCTGGATAATCGGTACCAGTGACATATAAGAATATGCTGCTACTGCGATTGGTCCAAGTAAAGCTGTCTGCTGTAACTTACCTGCAAGGAAGATAGAGGTAGGTCCATCAGCTCCACCAATGATTGAGATCGCTGCTGCCGCTTTGTCAGAGAATCCCATAGCCATCGCTCCAAGGTATGCTGCAAAGATACCGAACTGAGCAGAGGCACCAAGAAGGAAGCTCTTAGGGTTAGCGATCAGTGGTCCAAAGTCTGTCATCGCTCCTACACCCATGAAGATCAGGGAAGGGAGGATTGACCACTCATCCAGTTTATAGAAGTAGTAAAGCAGTCCGCCTGTTCCATTTGCCGCATCTTCTGCATGAAGCATGATGTCCGGATAAATGTTAACCAGTAACATACCGAATGCGATTGGAACAAGAAGCAGAGGCTCGAATCCGTGTCTGATTGCAAGATAAAGGAAAACACATGCAACCGCGATCATGACTACATTGCCCCATGTAAGACTGAAAAACGCCGTCTGATGCACGAGGTTTCCTAATGTTGTCGTTATATATTCCATTTTTTAACCTCCAGTCGTGTTAGATAAACACCATATAAATGATGTTAGTTCAATGTAGCAAGAACAGCGCCTGAATCAATTGCATCGCCTACTGCTACATCAATGCTTGCAACGGTTCCGTCTTCCGGTGCTACAACTGGGATTTCCATCTTCATAGCCTCGATGATGACAACTGCATCACCCTTCTTTACAGCCTGACCTACATTTGCTTCGATCTTGAATACCTTTCCTGCTGCTCCGGCTTTTACTTCGATGGATCCGGCTCCGCCTGCAGGTGCTGCCTTTGGTGCTGGTGCTGCCGCAGGCGCTGCCTTCGGTGCTGCTGCAGGTCTTGCTACTGGTGCTGCACCTGCTCCGTTTTCTTCTACTGTTACATCATATACATTGCCATTCACTGTGATTGTATAATTTTTCATTGAATTCATCCTCCTAATTAATTATGCGTGCCACTTATTTGATGGACGACGCTTGATGCTTCTTACTACGAAGCCGTCTGTGCTTCCACCGGCTTCTGCTTCATAAGCAGCGATCGCTGCGGAAATAACTGCTGCCAGTTCATCATCATTCGATGCTTCTTCTACTACAGGTGCTGCAACTGCTGCCGGAGCCGGAGCTGCTTCCTGTGTGCTTTCTGCTTTTCCTTTGTTCTTGAATTTTTCTTCAAGTGCAGGAATGTATTTGAACAGGGAGATCAGAATTGAGATAAAGATCAGGATTACGAATACGGTACCCATTCCAAGGATTGTATTCAGTCCTGCTTTTTCCATGATCTCACCGATGCTGTAATGTGCATCGATCGTTGTACTGTCCAGATAAAGGTCCTCATCAAAAACAAATGTAATGTCTGCATCACGGTCTTTGAATTTTGCACTGGTCGTTACTTTCAGTTCATCAGAGGATGGTTCGAATTTGTAATCACCGTGGCTTACATATTCCCCACACTCTTTTGTTCCCTGCTGCCATGCATCCAGAGCTGCAAGGAAACTATCTTTTGTAAATGGAACACCCGCCTGGTTCAGCTGGGACTCGATCTGAAAATCTGTCATCTTGTTCCACTGTTCGATAGTATCTGCATCTGCACTGTTGCAATACTCGATCAGAAAATCTGTTGCCTGTGTGATCGTTGATTTATCATACTGAAGATTTTCTTTCTTACTTCCGCAAGCGGTAAAGCAGAGCATTGCGACAAGCACACAAAGTAATACGCTTAATTTTTTCTTCACTTTGCCTCACCTCTCTAAACCGTACCGTGTTTCTTTACCGGACGATCCTCTCTTTTTGTGAATAACATCTCGAATGCGCCGATCACATATTTTCTTGTATCTGCTGCTTCGATGATTGTATCCACATATCCTCTTTTCGCTGCTGATAATGGGCTTGACTGCAGATTCTTATATTCTGCTGCTTTTTCTCTGATTGTTGCTGCATCAGCGTCTGCATACATGATCTTGGCTGCCTGGTTTGCGTCCATCATTCCAATCTCTGCTTCCGGCCATGCATATACCATATCTGCTCCGACTGCTTTGCTGTTCATTGTCACATAAGCACTTCCGAATGCTTTACCGATCACAACATTTACCTTCGGTACTGTTGCATCTGCAAATGCATAAGTAAGTTTTGCTGCTGATTTTGCAATACGTTTCTCATCGTATTCGCTTGCTGTAAATCCGCTTACATTTGTAAGTGTCAGTACAGGGATGTTGAATGCATCACAGAACTGTACGAATTCTGCAGCCTTTTCAGCTCCGTCAGCAGAAAGAGAGCCGTCAAATTCAGCCTCTACTTCAGCTTCTTCGTTATATACTTTTGAACGGTTTGCAACTGCACCAACAGTCATACCATTCAGTTTGATGAATCCAGTCACCATATCTTTTGCATATGCTTTCTTCACTTCGCAGAAGATGTTGTCATCAGAAATCATTGTAAGAGCGATCGCTGTGTCTTCTTTTGCATTCGCAAGATCTGCACATACGCGGTTCAGATCATCGTTACATTCTTCATAAGAAGAATCCTCTTCATTGTTGCCCGGTAACATACATACAAGAGAACGGATGTCTGCAAGGATATCTTCTTCTGATCCTGTTCCGTCCACAAGGCCTGTTGTCTCGCTCTGGAATGCCGCAGAAGATGTATCACATTTGGAAATGTCATTTCCAGGAATGGCATTCGGAGTATTGGTAAATAATTTACCGTTCTTTTCTTCCATAAATGTAAAATCTGTCAGAGCCGGTACGATAGAAAGTCCACCACCGCATGTTCCGAAGATTGCTGTGATCTGAGGGATCACTCCGGAAGCCATTGACTGTTTCTGATAAAGCTTTCCAAATGCTTCTAATGCATCTGTTGCTTCCTGAAGTCTGAATCCGGCACAGTCAACCAGTCCGATGACCGGTGCTCCCATCTTCATTGCCATATCATAGATATTAGAAATCTTCTTTGCATGCATCTCGCCGATCGCGCCATTTAAAACAGTGGCGTCCTGGCTGTATACGTATACCAGATTTCCATCGATCACTCCATATCCGGTGATCACACCGTCTGCCGGAGTTTCTTTTTCCTGCATGTTAAAATCAGTCGTTCTTGCTGTTACTGCTCCACCGATCTCAACAAAACTGCCTGCATCAAGTAAACTGTTGATTCTCTTACCTGCTGCATTGTCTGCTGCCATGTTGCCCATAGTCTAGCCCTCCATTTTCATTATTTCAAATTGGGTTTTTCTGTTTTTTCCATGTTGAAAAGTAAAACCAAATTTTTTCCAATCATATTATACTGTTTTTGGTACTTTAACGCAATACTTTGTGTTGTTTTTTGTTAAATACTTGACGACCCGTATAAATCCTGCATAAATATAAAAAAGCTATGTGCATACTTTGTTTCGTACACACATAGCCTTTTCATCTGCAGTATTCCGTTCTAAAACTTCTTCACTTTTTTTCTCTTCATATTCCTGCATCTTTCCAAAAGAAATTCTGCCAGTTCGTCCGTATTGTTTCCTTCCAGTGCAGTCTTTGGAAATCCGATCATCGCTCTCGCCGATCCGACCGTCTCGGGATCTGCCTTCACAACTACACCGAATGCCTCTTTCGTCTCCAAGATCTTGGTAACATCTTGGTACGAAAATGATCTTGTCTTTTTCGCAGTTACACTGTCAAAGTGATCATCAAAAAAGTGGATTTCGGAACTCACCGGTCCACCGTTTAATCTGCATCGTCTGTCAAACTGATCTTCTGCATCCCCGACCGCCGTTGTCGATAACACCTTTCTCCAGATTGTTCTGTTCAATATCACTGCCGCAACAAATGCCAATGCCCAGACTACAATATACTTAATGACAAAAAAAGTCATTCCTCCCGGCGTACCGCCTCCCGGGTTTCCATATTCCCACATAAAATAGAACACAAGCGGTCCCATCACTGTCATCACGAACTTAATCGTAATATCACTGCTGTCCACTCGGAAAAGTTCGCAGATCTGCTTCAACGTATTCTGTGACTCTTTATATGCCACACGGTAATAATTCGCCATATCATTTTCCCCTTTACAAAATCTGTGTCTTATTATATCCTTATATAGTTGATTATTCAAGAAAATACTTTATAATTATTTGTAAATTATCTATAAACTCTTCTATGTGTTCTCTCTATAGAGTTTCTCTATAACCGCTTCTGTTTATTTTTGATTCCTATTATCATTTAGTGATTTTTGCTTACATTTTCCGTCTATATATGGTCGTTTTATTACATTTCAACATACATATTCCTAACAAAATATAAAAAACCTTAACTTTTTCTTAAACAATCAGTTGTACTTTAGTCTGGTTTGTGATAAGATTAACTGCGTTGAGAGTTTTAAACATGAGAGGTTTTTCCTCGTATTGTTAAAACCAAAGAAAAATTTCATATTGGAGGGTGAATCTCATGGAGAACACTAAGAAAAAATTACCATTTGGTTTCTATGTGTGCTGTCTGACTTATTCTTTTGAAAGACTTGCATACTATGCAGCTAAATGGGGGCTTACGATTTTCATCGCAGCCACTGCAGCAAACGGTGGTCTTGGACTTGACAAATCCGTAGGTGCTGCAATGAGTTCTAACCTGGTAGCATTTACTTATATCACACCTATCATCGGTGGATATATCGCTGACCGTTGGATTAGTCCTCGTATTCTTGTTCCTGTTGGTGAGATCCTTATGGGTCTTGGTTATCTGTGTGCATGGAGAGCAACAGAGGCTAACGGCATCGCAATGTTATGGGCAATGATCATTCTCGTTTCTATCGGAACTGGTTTCTTCAAAGGAAACGTATCTGGTATCAACGGACGTCTCTTCCCATTAGCTGATCAGGACGAACTCGACACTGTATTCAACTTACAGTACATGTTCGTTAACATCGGTTCTTTCTGCGGAACTACTTTCCTTTCACTTGTTGGAAAGAGCGCTGGATACCGTACTATGTTCCTGGTTTGTGGAATCTTCCTGTTCATCGACTGCGTATGGTGGTTCATCGGAATGAAATCATTCGGCGATGCCGGAAAGAAACCATTCCTTGTTGACAACCGTACAGAAAATGTTGACAAAGCTGACAAAGAGAAAGACAACGCTCCTCTTACCAAGCTTGAAAGAAACCGTGTTATTGCTATCTGTATCGTAACACTCTTCTCTGGTATTTTCTGGCTGATCTGGTACATGGCTTACATGCCTGTTTACTATGAATTCGGTCCAGTATCAGAAGCAGGACTTGGATGGGCTAACTGGAACATTGGTTCCTTCGAGATGCCTACTGCATGGTTCGACTCAATGAACGGACTTCTCTGCATCATCCTTTGTCCTGTATTCGCAGGAATCTGGGCTAAGATGAGACAGCGTCCACAGGGTGACTGGGGAATGTTCACAAAGACAGCTATCGGTATTATCGTACTTGGTCTTTGTACAGCTTCCATGGTACTTGCAGCAGTTCTTTGCGGACAGAGTGCAGATAAACCAGTTGGTATCTGGGTAATCATCCTGGCTGCTGTATGTATGACAGTCGGAGAAGTTATCTTCTCACCACTTGGAAACTCATTCATCAGCAAATATGCTCCAAAGAAACTTCTTGGAACTATGCTTGGTGTATGGCCACTGATCATCTTCTTCTCTGGTAAAGCTTATGGACCACTTTATAACTGGCTCGAAAACTTTGACTTCGTTAAAGCATATGGTGCTGTTACAATCATCATCATCGCCTGCGGAGTTATCATGTTAGCATTTACTAAGAAGTTCGACCAGATGGTTGAGGGTAAATAATTCGTGAATTAAATACCGTACATAAAAATAAGACTTGCTTATGCAAGTCTTATTTTTATGGGGACGGGTTTTCCGGCTTTTTTGTTGTCCCCTCCGGCTCAATCTATCATATTCTTTTATTTTTTACGATACTTTTTATTCCCTGTACTGTAACTTCTTTTAATCTGATTATTATTTTTCTTCGTCTTCTTCGTGCTTTCTTTCTTATTTGCCTTCGCACTGAATGAATCTCCGGATCCACGTGGTGTAATATTCTTCTTTGTTCCGATCTCTTTCTGGTCTTCGAACGCAGGCTTCAGAAGTAATTCCGCACCAATTACGAAGCAGGCAACTTCTACTGCCAGCTGGATCATCTCCCCGTTCTTTCCGAGTCCTTCAAAGAAAGGATCCAGAACTCTTGCCCCGGAAAGGATCACCAGTGTCAGTCCGGCATAAGTAAACAACGAATAGAACATCATCGTCTTCCCCCTGCCTTCATTCTGCTGCATGAAGTAGTATCCTGCGATAAAAATCACACCGCCAAGGATCATCAATATGTACTTTAACATTTCTATCTCTTCCTCCCAATCATGTTTTCTGTAAAGTCTATTACATATTATACATGAAATCTATCCCGATTCCTATCTTTTTATATGTATATTTTTATTTTTCCGTTTACGCACTTTTAAAAGAGATGCACCTTCCGGCACATCCCTCACAACTTTTCATTACATATTCTATTTCTGATTTCTAAACTGCATCGGAGTCATATCATAAGCTTTCTTGAACAGTCTGTTAAAATGTTCCACATTCTGATATCCTACTGACATTGCAATATTCTCAACCGTCATATTGCTGCTCTTGAGCAGTGCTTTCGCTTTCTTCATGCGGATCTTCTTCACCAGATCCCCAAATGTCATTCCGGATTTTTCCTTAATGTATTTTGACAGATAAGGTTTGGACAGGAAGAAGTTTTCTGCCAGGTCATCTAATGTAATGTCAATATAATTCGCCTGTACATAATTCATGATCTCGATCATTCTTGCATCCGTACATGCATTAGCACTCCCAAGTTCTTCAATCTTATTTACCGCAACGATCAAGGCTTCAATGGAAGCTCTGATAATATCCGGATCGATTCCTACACCCCAGAATGTCTTTCCGTTGCAGATAATTCCCACATAAGCCACAGCCTTAGAAGAAGATCCCTTTGTAAGCGAATGCTCCTCATAGAAGGATAATTCATAGCTGATGTTAAAATACTGCTTGATCGCATTGCTTACTGCATCCAGACGTCCGTTTCCATTCGAAGTGATCACTTTGCTTTCTCCTGCATGATTGATCGTCACTTCCGCAGTGATTCCATCTACCTGTTTAAAATGGCACTCATCGATGTGGAAGATGGATTTTGTATTAATATAATGATCTGAGAAGATCTGGTATACCCAATCCGGTGTCAGCTCCTTGTGTGCTTTATCCGATACATCTTTTACCATATATCCTACTTCTTCACGCATTGCCTTTGGAAGATTGATTCCGTGGCTGTGCATTAAGATGTAATTTACGCCGCCCTTACCGGACTGGCTGTTGATACGGATAACGTCTGAATCGTATTCTCTTCCGACATCCTTCGGATCGATCGGCAGATATGGAACCGTCCATTTGTCACATTTCTTCTCATCTCTCCATGCCATACCTTTGGCAATCGCATCCTGATGTGATCCGGAAAATGCAGTAAATACCAGGTCTCCGGAATATGGCTGACGGTCATATACCTGCATTCTGGTCAGACGCTCATATGTCTCGCGGATCTTTCTCATATTAGAGAAATCCAGTCCCGGATCTACACCCTGGGAATACATATTCATTCCAAGTGTGATGATATCAACGTTACCGGTACGTTCTCCGTTTCCAAACAATGTACCCTCGATACGATCAGCTCCTGCAAGAATACCCAGTTCTGCAGTTGCCACTCCGCATCCTCTGTCATTATGTGGATGAAGTGAAAGTACCACATTCTCTCTGTGTTTCAAATGCTTATGTACATACTCTAACTGGCATGCAAATGTATGAGGCATTGCATTTTCTACAGTTGTAGGAATATTGATGATTGCTTTATTATCAGCTGTCGGCTGCCATACATCCAGAACAGCGTTACAAACTTCTACGGCATAGTCCACTTCTGTTCCGTGGAAACTTTCCGGACTGTATTCAAATGTGAAGTTACCATCTGTCTCATTAGCCAGCTTCAGAAGTAATTTTGCCCCGTCGATCGCAAGTTGTTTTACCTGTTCTTTATCTTTTCTGAACACCTGCTCTCTCTGTGCAACAGAGGTAGAATTGTATAAATGGATCACTGCGTGAGGTGCTCCTTTTACAGCTTCAAATGTTCTCTTGATGATATGTTCTCTTGCCTGTGTCAGGACCTGAACGGTTACATCATCCGGAATCATATCTTTCTCAATCAAAGTTCTCATGAACTGATACTCTGTCTCGGAAGCAGCCGGGAATCCAACCTCGATCTCCTTAAATCCGATATCAACCAGCATCTGGAAGAACTCCAGCTTTTCATCCAGACTCATTGGTTCGATCAATGCCTGGTTACCATCTCTTAAATCTACACTGCACCATTTCGGCGGCTGTTCTACCGAATCTTTTTTTGCCCAGTCATATGTGACCTCAGGCGGCATGAAATAACTTTTCTCATATTTCTGATAATTCTTCATAATTAAAAGTCTCTCCTTTTACCCAATATTTCAAATCTTATCATCTTGCAATAATAATCATCAATTTTGTTGTTCATTTTTAATACTTTTATATCCTAACATATCCCTACGCAAAAGGGAAGTGATAAATTTAATCACTTCCCTTGATGTTTTTTAATATGTTCGATTTTTCAGATTATTTCGGTTAATTCTGTTCCAGAGAACGTTTCTTGGTGATTGTAACCTTCTCATCATAGCAGGCAAATATCTCATCCACCCTGTCTTTCTTAAGTTTTGGTGTAAGTACACTCACTACCGGCACTACGATCAGTCCTGCTACCATCGCAATTGCTCCTGCATTAATCGGAGATGCAATAAAGTGGAAGAAGAGGTTCAAAACCGTAATTCCGACACCTGCCGCAAAACTTGCCCAGACCGCAGCTCTTGTCACACCTTTCCAGTACAATCCATACATGAACGGTGCAAGGAATGCTCCGGCCAGTGCACCCCAGGAAATTCCCATAAGCTGTGCAATGAATGTAGGTGGATCCATTGCAATCACTACTGATAATACAATGAAGAATACTACCATCACCTGCATGGTTCGTACCTGTTTCTTCTCACTCATATCTTTCATCACATTGTCTTTTAAGAAATCCAAAGTCAATGTCGAGCTGGATGTCAGTACCAGCGAAGCCAGGGTTGACATGGAAGCCGATAATACCAGCACTACTACGATACCGATCAGGATATCCGGAAGTGTTGATAACATATGTGGAATGATTCCGTCGAAGATCATATTGCCCGCCTCATCATGTAATTCCGGTGCATCAAACAATCTTCCGAATCCTCCGAGGAAGTAACATCCTCCGGAGATCACGATCGCAAACAACGTAGAGATCACAGTTCCTGTATTAATTGATTTTTCATCTTTAATCGCATAGAACTTACCAACCATCTGTGGAAGTCCCCATGTTCCAAGAGAAGTTAAGATAACAACCCCCAGAAGATTTAACGGATCCGGCCCAAAGAATGAAGTAAACGCGCCCGGCTGTCCCATTGTCACCGGCACATCACTTGGAATCTCTGCCATTGTCTTAATTGCCTGAATAAATCCGCCCTGACCATTTAATACCGCCAGGATAACTGCCACGATACCACCCAGCATGATAATCCCCTGAATGAAGTCATTGATCGCCGTAGCCATGTATCCGCCAAGAATAACATAAATTCCCGTAAACACTGCCATTCCGATCACACAATATTTATAAGGAATATTAAATGCCATTCCGAATAACCTTGACAATCCGTTATATACAGAAGCCGTATACGGAACCAGGAATATAAATACGATTGCAGAAGCTGTAATCTTAAGCGCCTTGCTTTCGTATCTCTCACCAAAGAAATCCGGCATCGTCTTAGAATTCAAATGCTGTGTCATAACCTTGGTACGTCTTCCGAGCACAACCCATGCCAGCAAACTTCCGATAATCGCATTTCCAAGACCGATCCATGTAGATGCGAGACCATATTTCCATCCAAACTGTCCTGCATATCCTACGAATACAACTGCGGAGAAATATGACGTTCCATACGCAAATGCCGTAAGCCAGGGGCCTACCGATCTTCCTCCCAATACATAGCCGTCTACACTTGTCGCATGCTTTCTTGCATAGATGCCGACCGATACCATAATCGCAAAAAATATCACCAGCATCAATAATTTCATCGCCATAACTTTTCTCCTCTACTTTCCTCATTTCTTTTTACTTGTTTTCGCTAATTCACTTTAAAGCGTTGCGCTTTAAAGCATTAAAGTTTACGGTGTAAGAATAACACAGATGATACGGTATGTCAATCTTATTTTGCAGAAATATAAAAGGCAAAAAAACAGCTGCGATTCCTTTTTTTGCGGAATGCGCAGCTGCTCTTTAGCTTCTATTTCATCTTCTCCACTCTGTCCTGAATGGTCTTGTTAAAGTTCTCTACCTTTCTTTCATATGTAGAATTCATAAATTCAGACTTCAGCATGAAATCTGCTGTTGCAAGATTGTTAGCTGTAGGAATATCGTAAAGTACGGCAATACGGGATAATGCTCTTACATCCGGATCGTGCGGCTGTGCCTCTAACGGATCCCACAGGAAGATCATAAAGTCGATCTGTCCTTCTACGATCTTCGCTCCGACCTGCTGATCTCCTCCGAGCGGGCCGCTGTTATATCCCTTTACCGGAAGCCCGGTCTTCTCTGCGATCAGACGTGCGGTTGTACCTGTACCGCATAAGAAATGACCTTTTAAGATTTCCTTATTCTTGTCGCACCATTCGATCAGTTCTTTTTTCTTACCATCATGGGCAACGAGTGCGATATGCTTTGCTTTTCCAATTTCAAATGTTACAAAATTATCGTTTAACATCTGTTGAATTCTCCTTCCGTTTTAACTCTCTTCGTTATCTTTATATATCAAACTTATATTTATAATAAAATGTATTTTGTTATCTGTCAACTTTAAACTGGAAATTAAATTGTATTTTAGTTACAACAATTTGCCCATCACTTTCAGAACGTCTCAACGATTTCCTGCATCTGATCAAACTGTTCTTCCATCTCTTTTACAAGCCTGAACTGTGTTCTTGCCCGAACAAGATTGTGTTCTGGATAAGTTGTTTTGAAATATACATCGCCCTGGAGGAAGTCAGCAAGAAAACGCATACCGCATTCCAGCGTCATAAGTCTCGCTCCCCACGGAAGACTGGCGTTCTCCGCCGGTGTCAGTACATCCTTCGCCATCTCCAGATACCCTTTCACGTAGATGCGGTAAAGCTCTATATCAAAGTGCACCTTGTTCAGATCCTTCTCATCTTCTTCCGCTGTCGATGCCCCGAACCGGATGGAATCACCAAAGTCATTTGCCGCAAGTCCCGGCATGATCGTGTCCAGATCGATGATGCACAGTCCCTCTCCTGTATTCTTATCAAACAAAATATTATTCAGCTTGGTATCGTTGTGCGTCACACGGAGCGGAAGTATTCCTTCCTCAAGCTGCTTCATAAGGACACCGCAGTCATCCTCGCGTGCCAGTACAAACTCTATTTCTTCACGACAAAGTCTTGCCCTGTTCTTCACATCTTTCCGCAGTGCGTCTTTGAAATCATGGAAACGTTTCACCGTATCGTGGAACTTCGGAATCGTCTCATAGAGACTCTCGGCCGGATAATCCCCCAGCTGCTTCAGAAAATGGCCAAAGCTGAGTGCCGACTGATAGAACTGTTCCGGTCTCTCCACCATCTGATAGCACACAGAATCCGGTACATAATGCAGGCAGCGCCATGGCTGTCCGTCCGCATCTTCAAAATAGCTCTCTCCTGATTTTGTCTTAATATAAGACAATGCCTCTCTGTCCAGATCTCCGCCTGCCTCACGGATCATACTGCGCAGATACTCCGTAACGCCGAATATATTCGCCATTACCTGATCCGGGTTCTTGAATACATTAATATTGATGCGCTGCAAAACATAGAGCGGCGTATCCTTTCCATCTGCGCCCGGCATATAGACTGCATAAGTCTCATTGATGTGGCCTTCTCCGAACGGCTTCACATAACTGCACTGCTGCCCGAAACCAAATGCGTACACGGCATCTTCCAGACTCCGGCTGTCCACGCCCTCGATCTTCCTTCTGGTTGAGAAGATCACTTCTCCTGCCTCCACTTTACATCCGCTCTCGATCGTACAGTCTGACTTCACAACACTCCCCAGTCCGACATGCGCTCCGGCACATACCACCGAATTGTGATCTACGATCGCCCCGCTGTTCACCAGCACCGCACGTCCGATCCGGGTATTGGTATTTACCACCGCTCTCTGCATCACAAAGCAGCCCGGCTCCAGCACCGCACTCGGACTTACAACTGCAGACGGATGCACGATTGCCGGTACCTCATACCCCGCTTCCAGCAATTTGTCCGTCCAGTACAGACGCATCTTGTTATTTCCAAATGCTGCTACTGCCACCGGATACTCCTTATGTCTGATCTCATAATCACAGCACATTCCGATGACCGCTTCATCCTTCACCGCATCATCCAAAAATACAACCTTTTCATACCCCAGTGCCTGCGCAGTCTCCGCTACCATCCGGCCAAATCCGCCTGCACCGAGAATCAGCAAACTTTTCATTACGTATTTCCCCCAATTGTTTTTTTATTTCATTTTGAAATATTTTGTTTTAAAATATTATTTCTTACATTCATCAGTTATATCATATCATAGAAGTAGAACCGGAGATAGTTATTTTCATAAAAAGCTTCGGAGAATCACAGGTAACAGGATTCTCCGAAGCTTCTTTATATTTATATTTATATTGGAAAGGGGTTCCCTTTTAGGGACATATTTTAAAGATAGTTCAATCTTTCAAGGGTATTCAATACCATATGGCGTCCGGCATCCGTTCCGTCAATGATACGTCTCGCACGTACAGAAGCCCTGTGCCGCCACGTGCACGCAGCTCATAATATTTGATATGTTCGTCGCTCAGTTTCCCATCATGTCCGGCGAAATCACTTCCCATAGGCATCATTACAACACGGTTTTTGAGTGTCATACCTCTGGCTGAATACGTGTGGAAGATAGATTTTGTCTATGAATTATCAATCTTATTTTTTCTGATTTTTTTCAGGTATTAATTTCCCGGCGATCAGACACAGGACGATCGTGATCACCATATCCGGCAATGTATTCCCCACCGGCATATCTACATTCATAAGAATTCTGTACACAACGAATCCAATCACCCAGATGATCATATTCGGCACATATACTGCCCGACTGCTCTTGTCTTGTTTTAACAAGAAAAAGTCAGCAATCTGAATAGCGATCATCGGTGCAAATACAGAACCGATCAGATACAGGAAATCCGTTATATTATCCATCGGATATACAATTGCTGCGGCCGTTCCAATCACTGTCACAACGATAGCAACATGCTTTCCGTTCCATCTGCTTACAACCGTCTCACTGGAGATTCCAGCAGAGTATGCATCCAGGAAAGTGGTTGTAACTGTTGAAAATACAATGATCAGAAGTCCCAGGATGCCAAGACCTGCCTTTAACATGATCTGTGCGATGTCATACTCTCCGGTAATGATAGCGGCTCCCATTCCGATCACATACATCCAGCAGCTTACGATTCCATATGTAACCGCACTGACTGCAGTTGCTTTCACCGGCTCCTTCGCCTCTCTTGTGTAATCACTGATCAGTGGCAGCCACGATAATGGCATCGCAACCGCAAGCTCTACTGCTGCTCCAAATGTCATACTGTCGTCAGACGGTGTTCCCACCCCGCTTCCTGTAAATATCACCTTACACAGAATCAGTGTCAGGATAAATAATGCTGCCATCGCAACGGTATTGATCTTGCCCAGATTCGTAATTCCAATCACGATCCACAGAATGATCAGTGCTCCGATCACCAGACACCAGATCCATCTGCCGGTATGCATCACACCGTCTGCGGCCAGTGCCCCGTCATAGATCATAATCGCAGTCCAGCCGACAAGCTGCAACACATTCAGGACTGCAAAAAGGATACTTCCCTTCTGTCCAAAGCTCATCTTTACAGTCTCCATTGCACTCTTTCTGACTTTACCGCCGATCACTCCTGCCAGGAACAGCATCAGACAGCCAATGATGTGTCCTACTATGATTGCCGCCAGTCCTTTTCCCATGCCAAGCGGGGCCAGATATGTTCCGGTCAGGATCTCTGCGATCGAAACCCCTGCGCCGAACCAGATCAGACCATTTTCAAATAAGCCGGTACGCTTCTCTTCCATAATGTTTATTCCTCCTCGTCTTCCTTTGTAGTCTTATATAATAGTCTTTTTCAAAGCCTGTTCCAGCAGCTGCATCTCATCATCACTTAGTTTCCACTCAAATACCTTGCAGTTCTCTTCAATTTTATCGCGGCTCTGCGCTCCTATAATACAAGAAGAAATAAAAGGTCTCTGCAAGGTCCAGTTCAATGCAATCTGCGACAATGGAACATTTCGTTCCTCACTGATCTGATCCATTGTTCTTAAAAGAAGCATTACTTTTGAAAACAACGGTTCTTTAAAATATGGATAAAACCGGTTTCGGTTATCATCCACACCATATTCCTTGAGTTCTCTGTATTTTCCGGTTAAAATGCCTCCTCCGAGTGTTCCATAAGTCATAACTCCCATTTTCTGAGCACAGGCCCACCGGATCAGCTGCTCCCATTTCCGATCTACCATAGAATACTGTGGCTGATATGCTTCTATAGCACAATATTTTTCTGCTTCTTCCATCTGTTCTTTTGTAAAATTCGATACTCCGATATGCAGAATCTTTCCTTGCTTTTTCAGTGTATTAAGCGCATCCATTGTCTCTTCCATCGGAACATTCGGATCCGGCCAGTGGACCAGATATACATCGATATAATCTGTCTTCAGATTACGGAGTGATTCTTCGCATTCCCGCATGATCTTATCTGCCGACCCGCAGCGTACATATTTTCCATTAATAAATTCATTTCCACACTTGGTAGCCAGGATCACTTCTTTCCTGACGCCAAGTTTGTGCACAACTTCTCCGATATACTGTTCTGCCCTGCCTCCGTTGTAGGCAGGTGCCGTATCAATAAAATTGATTCCACAATCTACTGCTGCCTTGATCGCATCCATCCGGCTTTCGTCGGAATAAGAATCCCATCCGGCACCTCCGATTCCCCATGTACCAAGACACATTCTGGATACACGAAGTTGTGTCTTTCCAAATTCTGTATATTCCATTTTCTTCATCTCCGTTTCATTTTTCGCTCATTTTGTCAATCTATCATTTTTACATTTAGAATAATGATATCAGAAAACTTTTTATGACTCAAGAGCTGAATGCTTTCTTCCAAGCTTGCCCGTTCCCGTCTCCAATGACTGTCAATACCGCAGTGGAATCTCCGACTTTCTCACACGCACTTCCAGATCTCTGCTTCCTAAATAATGCCGCAATCCCTTAACCGCCAGATCACTCGTATTCTTCGTCCCGACGCAAACAGATTTTAAACAACTTATATCTCCAAGCTTCATTCTTATAAACGGAATAAATACTTCATCTTTTATCCGATATTCCACCGGAATGCTATTTTCCGGCACTTGATGCTCTCTTTTATGTACACAGAGGAACACCATGCGATATTCCTGTTCCTGTGCAAAACATTCCTTTTTGAAGAACATATTATACAACAGGCAGATCACTGAGATATGATCTACAAATAATTTGACATCCTCTTCTTCTGCGCTATCCAGATCATCCCAGCCATGAATGGTTTTATAATCTTCTCCATCTGATAACAGAAGCCGCTCTATGGTATCTTCCAGTAATTCTGTCTGTTCATCATGATCATATATCACTTTTCCGTCAAACAACATGCTATCATTCCCGCAATGTTCCAAAAATATTTCCTTCAATTTTCCATATTCGAATTCCATGCAATATCCCATGAAATCCGAATACTCCGACCACATCAACAGGCTGTCACCGCTTGTACAAAAGGAAATAACATAGCTGCCTTCTGCCGATCCGGATACAGTGTCTTCTTGCTCTTCTCTATAATATTTTCGCATTTGTTCCATCAACAGATCTTTCGCATACAAAAAGCTCCTTGGATTTCTCATATGCTTTTCCAGTATTTCTATGCAAATATCTGTTCCTATCGTAAATTCCGTGCTGTCATTCAAGAAATGACTCTCTGTTATCCAGAATTCACCGTCGGTTATGCCTTTTATCCCTGCTGCCGAAGTGTAATGGAATAATCGGTCGTTGTTATTTAGTTGTGGGATTTTGATGAAATCATCTATATGTTTGTATTTAGACATGTTATGTTCCTCGTTTTTGTGTTCTGCTGCTATGCTATTATGGTATATTTTGTGCATTTAAAATACCACCCGGGACAGATAAAAAGCCACTATTCCCCGTCCCCAATGGTCTGCCTACGGCATCATTATATTTTATTCGTCAAATACAGAAAAATCCAGATCACAACAAATTCTTTCTATCGGTGTTCCTGTTTTCTTTACGAATTCCCGTATATCATTCCAATATGGAAAACTAGACTCAAAATCAGGATATAATATGCAGCTTGGAATCCCCTTTTCCTCTTCTACCTCAATCTCTGATATAATTCCTCTTCGTTCCAATATTTCAACATTTTGTATAATATTTTCTGGTTTTAATCCAGTTGCTCTTTCAACTTCGTGTATCGGTACTATGCAATCGTAGCGATTCCAATATGATCTCATTACCATTATCCCCAACAATTGCCTGGTTTCTATTGGTAAATCCAACAACTTTTGCAAATGCTTATCCAAAACTGCTGCATTTTCACGATTTTCTTCATCTGTTAATCCCCAATCCAAAATTCGTGATATTTTTTTACAATTAAAGCAAGGTGTATATTCTAAAGACATGCCATAATCCGTAATCGAGTTCATCATTTGACCTATAATCCCCGAATATTTCGCCTCATGGTTTCTTTTCATCTCTTTCAACTTTTCAACGTTATATCTCTCTACATCATCAGTTACTACATGATGGTGATGACACATTAACATCAGATTGTCAAAAGATCTTCTGTCTTCGTTTGTCATATTAGGATTAAATCGTTCTCCACCAGGCATTGCTGCCTCAATATGGCATACCTCTCCAACAAAATTACCATTTTCATCCACCAATACGTTATGGCATCCGGGATAGGCACATTCATTCCCTGATTTTATATATAATTCACGCAATACTTCCTGCTTAGGTGCTAAACGTTTTACTTCCTCATCTGTTCTTTCTCGACTCATAATCATACTCCCATCATAATTTTTAATCGTATGGTAATACAATTATACACGTTCTACCGCTTTTATTCAGTAAATATTCCTTTACATTCTTTTTCCGTTATATCCGGCCAGCATTCTGCTGATTGGGTAGCCCACTATGTACCATATCGCTCTGACTGCCAGACCTGCTGCAATCACACATCCAAATACGCCGCCTACAATTACGCACAGGGCAACCATTCCAAGAATACCGGATAAATCCCAGTGCCATGGAACAATAATAAACATATGCGGTATTCCTACCGGAACCCCATACACCAACATAAGTCGGAACCAGTCAATTTCTCCATTCACCATATAAATATACTGTCCAAGCCAGCCGATCAGTAACAAAGCTGTGAATACTAAAACCCCTTTACATATAAAATTCTTAAATGTCATACTTCTTTTTTCCCCTTCTGGTATTTTTCGATTGCTCGCATAAGAATATCATCAAACTTAAACACAACCTCTATCCGTTTTTATCGTACACATATACTGTATCAATCGTGGCATCAACCAGCTCCTGTGTGATTTTTTCATGTTGTATTTCTCCATCAAGCAACTCTATCGCAGACGCTACTTTGTTTTTATAAGCAGTTTCCACATCTCACTTTCCCCTTCAGCGCAAATTTTCTTGTTCCTCGGTATCCTGGCTTATTCATAAACATAATCATTGCTTTTGCCAGTTCATATTCTTCTTCTGATACGATTACCGGATGAACATTCTTTGTAATAACCATATCTCCATATTTTGATTTTCTGGTTATTTTACTTCAACTGTAAAATTTTAATGAGGTCAGGCACCAATGTGGTCTCATACATACTTTTTACATTTTATTTTTTGTTTGCATCGGAACAAATTCCAGCTTTAATTGCATCCCTAATCCCTGTGCAAGTTTTTTCACCATACTCAGGCTGGGATTTCTTGTTCCATTCTCGATCCGGCTTATATCTGCCTGCGTAATTCCGGTTTTAGCTGATAAATCTTTCTGTGTCATATTCTGCTGCACTCTTGCATTAATCATCGCCTGGATAATATCATATTCCGGTTGCAATGCATCATATTCTGCCTTTACCTCCGGATTCTGCGCAAGAAAATTCTTTATTCGCAGGGGCTCCGATAAACCTATTGATATCATTAAGTTGATGGTGAAATACGTCCATGCTGTAAAAGAAAAATTCCGACAATTTGACCGTCCACTCCGTGGAATCAGTGCGATTCATTTCGGATATCGATAGCCTTAGGCTCTACCACTGAAGATTGTCATTTTTGACAGATGAACAGCATCTGTCTTATCAGCATGCCCTTTTTTCTGAATCTGCATTTCCAAGCACAAAAACATCCTCTTGCACATGTTTCAATGCAAATTCGAACAAAACCTCGAACACCTAGCTTAATGGCATTGCCTTTTATAGATTCTGCGTGTTGCCATTTTTTTATTCACCGAATACTTTTGTCCCGTCCGAATACAGATACATGATATCCGGATTCATTTTTCTATATCCTTCTTTTACTTTTCCCGCCATCTCGGCTCTTGGTACAATTCCCGGGCTGATGACGTATTTTTGACACGCACCAAGGAAGAGGATGCTCCAGCCTTCTTTTACTCCCCGTACATAATCCGGATCACTTTCTTCATATTCTGCCAGCATTTCCTGATCCATCTCGCTTAATTCTCTAGGGGCAATATAGGCATACAGTGCATAGCTGATCTTCTTTTCCCTGGTTTCTCTTCCAAAGTCTGTCATCTCATACAGCCAGAAATCTTGTCTCAGCCCGCCAAATTCTCCTACGTACCCCTTTTTCTCCATAATTCCATGCCGGTTTGACGAACCAACTCCATATACCGGATGGATCAGTACCGGATCAAGGTTGGCAATTCCCTGTATTCCATTATCCGATTCGCTTATATGCTTACAGCGTTTTGTTATCTCATATATCTCCTCTTCCAGCTTAAGGCATTTATATAAGTCCGGATTGATGATCGGCCATATGGTATTCACGATATCATAATCCCCAAATACGCCATTCCATTCATCCGCACCGACGACAATTGTTCTTAACGAAATCTGGTCATAATACCCCCAGCCATTTGTATATGGAAATTCCTGATATTCTCCACCCTGGATGACAGCATCCTGCTCCTGAATGCTTATCTTATCAGCATTCACACTTCTTCCCAATATGACGCGCCGTGTAACTTCCATATATTCTCTGAAATCGAGATTGTTCAGCCGGATCTCATCGTTCACAAATACCTCGTTCAGTCCATAATGATTTTCCTTTAAGAAGTTCTCATCAAATCTCAATTCTATATGCTGCGACGTTTCCAGTTCTTTCATCAGTTTTCCGGATATAGAAGGGAATTTTCTGGCAGCGATATCTAATATAACCGGTTGTTCCGGATCCTCCGGTCCTATATTCTCTTTCCGGATGTGTTCTGCTACAATTCTTTGCAGCTCTTCTATAAAGCATTCTCTCAACGCTGCCAATTCCGTTTCCATCTCAGGAAAATTCACGCAAGAACTGCGATCAACAGATAGCACCGGTCTTTTGCTTCCTGTATAATTGATCAGGCTTGAATGAACGATATCTTCTCCTAATATTTCTTCTGTCTTTCTGTCATATAAGGCTCTTCGTTCTATAAATATACCATCTACAAATATACTATATTCCATATTTCCAAGAAATTCGCTGAAATTATAAATTTTCAGATCGTATTCTCCGATTCCCTTTTTCGGTAATGTTATATGAGAATACAGTTCCATATTTTCACTCACAGCTTTGATAACATAGTCTTCTATCTGATCTCTTTTTTCTATCACTGTTTTATATGGATTATCCGATCCGTCAAAATAAAATCTGTCTTTCCATAAGATTTCTATATCTTCGTCCGCAATGTCCTCATAATTTCTCTGGTCAAAGATCGTATTGGAATAATAAAGCTCATGACACTTTCTGTCTTCATCACAAACTACAACGGATATATCCTGGCATTTGATTCCTATATGCTGGCTCAGGATGTAAAGCAGGTTCCCCTCTACAGCATCTCTTTTTCCCATGTATTCTTTGATCTTTTTACTGTTCGACATCAACGCCAGCGGCAGTTTCGGAATATATTCCGCATTGACCTTATCCCGGTATTCTTCTTTCAGATATAACTTCACCAGTGTACCATGATCTCCGATTGCCTCTGCTTCTGTCCTCTTCGGCTTTGTGTAATAAAAATGTTCGTTGACGCCTTCCATCATAAAGCTCAATGCATTTCCGCTTTCTTCGTAGTGAATCGTTGTGATTCCGATTTTATCTGCAAGCATATAGCCAGATAAAAGTCCAATGCCGAACTGTGATGTTGGTTTTACATCGTATCCCCAGTCTGTGTTTTGTTTTGCGAAGTCTTTAGACCTGTAATAAGAATTTCCAATATGAAGCAGGTAGTTCTTGATGATGTATGCATTCATACCGGTTCCGTGATCCAGACAATAGATGTATCTTTCTTTTTTCCCATGAAGGTCTTCTTCTCCGATACCGAATTCGATCGTCAGGTTCTCTGTCTTCCCTTTTTTCTTATTATATGCTTTCATACACTTCGAAGCATCAAGTGCATTCTGATAAATCTCCCGCAGGCACAGAAACGAATCTTTATACAGCTGGATCCCCATTAACAGTTCGAGGATTTTTGACTGGTTCAGAACGAATTTCATATCGTTATCCGGCACAAACTGATCTTTATCATAGCCTATGTCCGTTCTGTCAACTTTCTCTATATTGAAGCAGTATTGACCGTTTTCACTGCTCTGGTTCATTTCCCATCTATTTTTCAGTACATAGTAATTGTCAATCTCATTATCGATCCATCCCATGTAGTCCTGAATGAAATAGTACATCTCCGGATCTTCACAGTATGCCTGATAGCAGATGATAACTTTTCCATTTGTATTCTGTACTTTATACTGCAGTTCCTGGAATTTTGCATTCCAATGCTTATAACTCACCGCATCTGTAATCTGTTTCTCCGCATACAAGGAGCGGGGTGCTCTTTTGGAATCAAAATGAATGACATCTCCCAGTCTTAACATCATTGCAAGGAATTGTATGTTCGCCGTCCCGCCAAGCCAGTCTTTTCTCGCATCCGGCAACTGGAATACGCTTTCCAGATTTTCTCCGTGACATCTGCATATTGCAGCCAGGTCTTCTATGAATTTTTCTGCATAGAATCCGCCGATCGCATCTGCGATTTCCCCTTTCAGGCTTTCGACATTCTCCACTGCCCTGATATGGTGTGTCTGCCGTATAAATTCGCTGCGGATCCATCTGCTTTTATCCATATATTCAGAAACAGAGCCCTTGCATTTGTCCAGGTCTGTTATGTATCCGTTACGGAACTCTTCATACTGCTGCATAAATTCTGCCAGTGACTCTGTCATCTTATCTTCTGTCGGCTTTACACATACATAATTTTTCGCCGTGTCGTAGCAGAACAGTTTATCTTTATTTTCCTCGATGATCCGTAAGGCCTCTGAATATGTATGCTTTGGTTTGTAGTCATTGCATATGGTGAATTCCAGTGTATTATCGTGGTATTCTTCTGTTCCTTCTACTGCTTTCAGTACTTTATACTCCCAGTCCGGCAATGCCATCGCCGAATCATGCAGATATGCGGACATATACAGCAGAAGGAGCTCGTACACGGTCAGCTTCTCCATATTCTGTCCTAGGATATCTTCTATGATCTCCAGTACTTTTTCGCTGTGTTCTTTGTCATGTGTGTCGTAATCCCGCATCTGTGCAATGATCTGTTTATTATGCTGGCTTACATTTTCCACAATTCCCCTGCACACACGCCACAGGCTTGTCGTGTTATCATCTTTTACTTCTTCTGTTAATGTTGTGATTCTTTCCTGTATTTTCATATACTGTATCCTCTCGTGTTTCTTTTTTTATCTGTCCGAATCTTTTGTGTATTTATTATAGCATGTGTGTGATGATCCGTAGAAGATTATGTATGAAAAAAAACAGATGTCATGTGTGAAAATTAAAATAACATTTTCTTTATAAATTTTAATGGGGTCTGACCCCCCCCAAAAAAAACTACGCGTGATACGTGGTGCCTGGCACCTTATGATACGTAAACCAACTACTTTGTGAATATAAACATTATTTAGTTCAATGGTAATACAGCGTCCAAATATTTCTCAATAAACCTTGCCTTTTCATCAGCTAAATCTGCCACTCGTTCCGCATAGCGTTCATTTTGGAAATTGAGTACATTAAATACTTTCTCATACTGCGAAATAACAAAATCCGCATCACGAATATCAAATGTCAATTTAGGAGAATCTATCATATTGTGTCCAACAATCTTGTTTCGATATTCAGATATGCAAGCAACCAATTTATTGCAGGTATTTCGGTCAGCTTCATTTCTTATTGCACCTAACGAATCATAATACTCCTGTTTCTTTTCGTCTTTAATAAATTTAAAAACATTATTTTTGAATTTATTAACAGTCAAACAATCCTTATCATTATCATCAGTAAATGCTTTAATTTGAAGAACTAATTCCCAAGCTACAGTTATATATATTCGCCTTAAGATAATCCTAATCTCAAATCTTTCTGTACTATCATTACTATTACGATAAGCTACATCTCGTTCATATACCATGTTTAAGAACAGCAAATTATACTTTGCTTCAATTAGCCTATCAGCTAAATTATCTCTTTTTTGTACATATGCGTCACAATATTCCTCTTTTATATAATCTTTATAATCCATATTTATAACTCCCCAAAAATAATCTGATGATTTAATACATTATATCAATTATATACAACCCGTACAATAAAAAGCTAAGCTATGTACTTATTTCCTCGGTGGTTGCTGTGGAGCATTGTTCTGTGGATTTCCGGCATGAGTGCCTTTATTCTTCAAAACAATATCGTCTGCCTTTACATACCAGTCCACATCTGCACCACGGTAATTTGCATTGGCTACCGTATCTGCAACAGGATTGATAAGTTCCACTTCGGCGTTGTAGTCATAGTCCTTTAACGGAACAGTCGCCGGAACAGATACCTGTATCATACGTCCCTGTGTGTTACACTTCAATGGCCACGCCGTCTGCTTCTGCTCCGTCTGCGGTCTTTATAATGTTCTTGGTCTCAACAACCTCTGTCAGATTGTTCTGCTCATCCAGCTTGCAGATACTACGAGTTACACC
>ULUJ01038152.1_pt1 | contig 26848 bp, 19 predicted proteins | sample 1958381 | NCBI WGS metagenome assembly ULUJ01 (sample SAMEA4835757, study PRJEB28245) | human gut metagenome | biome: gut microbiome; material: fecal sample | place: Denmark | collected 2008 | reverse complement strand
CCTCCCTCTCCACAGAATACAACTTCGGGCGGTGGATCAAAGGGCTGAAGGCCGGAATACGCTTTTCGTATGACAACTACTACTCGGTGAAAGACGGCTGGCAACGCTCGGTGGAATCGTTCAACCTGTTGCCCGACCATACCATTGGAGAAGCCATCGGACAAAACAGCACATTGAGTTATGTCTCTCCCGGAAAAGACGATCAAAGTCTGGCATTCAACTTCGAAGGGTACGCCGACTACTCTGTCGAGTGGAACGGCAAGCACAGGTTGTCCGTGCTGGGACTATACCATCAAGACAAAATGACCACCAGCGCACAGACACCTTATAAGAACCAATCGGTCAGCGGACTGATCAGCTACCAGTTGCGCAACCGCTATTTGGTGGATGTAGGACTGAACTATGCAGGCGTGGAGCGCTTCAGGAAAGGAGACCGGTTCCGGCTCTTTCCATCAATGGCGGCGGCCTGGGTCATCTCCAAAGAGCCGTTCCTGTCCGGATCACCGGTTGTCAACCACCTGAAGCTGCGGGCGTCCGTCGGCAAGACAGGACGGTGCAGTTTCGACCAACGGTATGTCTACCGTGACTATTACACTTACAGCGGTGAGTATTATTTCGGCAACTCCACCTCGCCCGCACAAGCTATGGTAGAGGCATCCTTGTCGAATCCGGATATGACCTACGAAACCGCCCTGACGTACAACATAGGCGCTGACTTTCACCTATGGAACCGTTTGCGGCTGCAAGCCACCTATTTTTATGAGAAACGAGAGAACATTCTGGTTTCCCGCTCCAACGTGGTACCTTCACTGGTGGGAGCGTCTCTCCAACCAGCCAATATGGGGAAGGCACGGAAAAGCGGCGTGGAACTGTCAGCCTGTTATGAGCGGAACTACCGGGACGGTTCCATCTCCTTGCAGTTGAACGTCACGCGAATGGACAGCAAGATTCTATACAACGCAGAGCTGCCCGTACCGGCCGGAAGCGAATACAACTACCGGAGCGGCCACGCCATCGCGCAACCTTACGGTCTGAAGTTCGCCGGTTTTTTCCAATCGGAAGAAGAGATAAAGAACAGCCCTGTGCAGCAGTTTGGGGATGTGAAACCCGGCGATATGAAGTACCACGACTTAAACAATGACGGTGTCATCAATTCCTATGACGAGACAGCCATCGGAAAGTCCGTCTATCCGGAATGGGAATTCGGCTTGCTTATCGATGTCACCTACAAAAGATTTGACTTGAGCGGACTGTTCCAGGCACAATTGGGACGCGACATCTATTTGGGGAACAATCCGCTGGTATATTGGCCGCTGGTCAACGACGCGAAAATCTCCACCTTCGTGGACACTCCTTGGTCGGAAGAGACTGCATCCGTAGCCAAGTATCCACGCCTGACCACACAGGCAAATCCCAACAACTACCGCAGCAGCGACTTCTGGTACAAAAACGCCGACTTTCTGCGGTTGCGTTCCTTGGAACTCGGTTACACTTTGCCGCTGGCCAAGTCGGATGCGGACACGCCTTCCATACGGATCTTCCTGCAAGGGAACAATCTGTTCACACTAAGCAAGTTCTCCTTCAGCGATCCCGAAACCTATCAGGTGGGGTATCCTGCAATGCGATCGTATAACATAGGACTCAATATAAAATTTTAATATATGATGAAAACCACACTCTTGAAAAAGAGCCTGCTACTCATAACGCTGGCCGTCACAACACACGCGTGCCGGTACCTCGACCCGGAAGAATACACCATCCGCACTGCCGGACAAGTGCGCGAAGCGTTCTATTACTACCAGTCGCTGAGAGCCGGCGCATACACGAATCTGCCAACCGGATACAACACCATCGGCAATTCCTGGCTGGCGGCGGCCTGCGACGAGGCGGAGGATGTCAACCCTGCGGAAGCCATACAGTCTCTCAACATTGGCAACTGGGATCAGTTTTCCAATCCCGACGACCGCTGGAACACGCTCTACGCCGGTATTCGCAAAACATTTGATTTCACTTTGCTGACCGATGGCCAGGATTGGGAAGCCTACCGCCTGTCCGACCCGACAGAATACCAGAAAAGAATATACCTGACCGATATGTACCGCAATGAAATGACTTTTCTGCGTGCATTCTATTATTTCGAGCTTATCAAGAGATACGGAGGTGTTCCGCTGGTGAAAAAGAAACTGGATGTCAATGCCGAGCTGCCGGAAATGAGGCAGATGGAGCGTGCCGAATTTGCCCAATGCGTGGACTACATCGTGGATCAATGCGACTTGGCCGCCGAGAAATTGCCGGAGACACACGAGCTCTCCGACGCAGGCTCACCAACCAAAGGAGCGGCCCTGGCCTTGAAAGCGCGTACTCTGCTCTATGCGGCAAGCGACCTGTTCAACAGGACGGACAACTCTGACCCGGTCACCGGATATGTGGGAGGAGACCGCCGACAGCGGTGGGAAAAAGCCGCCCGAGCCGCTCTGGCAGTGTTGAATATGTCCGCTTACAGGCTGAACGACTCCTATTCCGCCCTCTTTTTGTTGGGATCGGCACAGAATAAGGAAATCATTTTCGAGCGACGGAGAGGCTTGCAGAACTCCTTCGAAACCCTCAATTACCCAATCACATTCAATGGAGGCAAAACAGGCACGTGCCCATCGCAGAATCTGGTGGACTCCTACGAGATGCAAAAAGACGGGTCGGCCTTCGACTGGAATGCCCCCGGCCTGCAAACCCATCCTTACGAGGGGAGGGATCCCCGGCTGAAGATGACTATAGTGGTCAACGGCAGCAAATGGAACGGGCGAGACATCGAAATCTGGGAAGGAGGAAGAGACGGTAATCCGATAGACAAGACCACCAAAACGGGATATCATCTCCGGAAATACGTGGTGGAGAATCTTGACCTTACCAAGAACAACACTTCCTATCATCAGTGGATTTATTTCCGGCTGACCGAAATGTACCTCAACTACGCGGAAGCGATGAACGAAGCTTTCGGTCCCGACTACACCGACTCCGAGTTCACGCTGTCCGCCCGGGATGCAGTCAACCTGGTGCGCGGTAGGGCCGATGTGAAAATGCCTCCGTTCCCTGCAGGTATGACCCAAGAATCGTTCCGCGCGCGTCTTCGCAACGAACGCCGGGTGGAATTGGCCTTCGAAGACCACCGCTTCTGGGATCTGCGCCGATGGGACCAGGCCGCCCAAGGCATCGGAGGTGAGCTGCGAGGCGTGAGAATCACCAAAGGAAACGGAGACGGGTTCATCTACCAACCCTTTGTGGTGGAAAAACGGAACTATGTTCCCCGGATGGCGCTCTACCCGATTCCGGCCTCGGAAATTTCAAAATCAAATGGACATTTGAAACAAAACCCAGACTGGTAAAGTAATATAAACAGACAACCGCAAAATGGGATTGTTTCCACTTTGCGGTCGTCTTGCAATAACAAATCCCCAAACGAAATGCTTTACAATAAACTGAAAACCTTATTATTCATATTTATGGCAGGCATCGTGGCCTGCTCCGGTTCCAATCCGAACGGGTCCTCGACAACGGGCGGCAACCACAACAGCGGCGGAGACAATCACGGTGGTTCAGGAGAAGGCAATGCCACAGAGTGGAAATTGGTGTGGGAAGACGATTTCAATTATGAAAACTCCCGATTGGACGCTTCTTGGAATGCCGAAAACGGAACGTCCGGCCACATCGACTGCAGCCGATGGAGAAGCAATGTCACCACCGCCGACGGAAAACTGTATCTGAATAACAAAAAGGAACAGAAAGGCGGAAAACAATGGACCAGCGGAAGCATCTGGACAAAAAAGACATTCAAATATGGCAAATTTGAATGCCGTTACAAATACGCCGAGGCAACGGGCGTGAACAATTCATTCTGGATATTTCTCCCATCCGTCTTCGAGTTGGACATCAATGAAGGGAAATATCCCAATGTCGTTGATATGACCATACACGACTGGTCCACCAGCATATCCTATCCGGACGGGACGAGCGGCCACCCTACTTTTTCGTCCAAATACATAGCAGGGTCCACCCAGGTTTCCAAGCCAGGATACAGTTTTGAACTCCCTGCCAGCATACAAACCCGACAGATTCGGCTCACCATCAAAGACGCCGGCAATTTCCAGATAAAAGAAATACGCGTCTTCCCAAAGTCGTCCGTCCCTTATCCCGATCCACTGACAGACGACAAGCAACAGGCATCCTCCCTGCCCAACTACGCATTGCAGGCAACGGTGAAGGCCAGCGGGTACCTGCAGGCCGGCGGTGATCAGGCACGTCCTTACGATGTTGTAAAACCCGAAAACGCCGTAGACGGGGACATACAGACCGCCTGGTACACCGAGAAGAACGCCAGCGATAAATACATAGAGCTGACCTGGGATGAAAAAGTCTCCATAGGGTGCATCCAACTGGTCAACGGATGGAAAGACGGGTCTGGCATATGGCGATCGCTGTCCGAATCTTTCAGAATAGAATACCGGGATGGTGACGAATGGAAAACAGTCACGGACCACAACTTCACCCCGACGGTGGATTTAAGCAAAGACTTCCATACTTACGCCGTAGAGTGGAACAAAGACGAAATCATATGGCTGTTCGACGGGAAAGAACTCTGGCGCAAGCCCAATCAATATTTCCACAAAGAGGCATCCATTTATTTGAGTGCGGCCATAGCAGACTGGGTAGGTCCCGTGACCGACAGGATAGATGGAACGAGTATGGTGGTGGATTGGGTAAAAGTTTATCAAAAAGAGGAACAAAAATGAGCGGACTAATATCTCCATACGGAATATCCGCCGCTCTGGCATTGATGTTATCATCCCAAACGGCTTTCTCCCAACTGTACAAAAATCCGGACGCTCCCATAGAGGCGCGCGTCACGGATCTTCTGGGGCGTATGACCCTGGAAGAGAAAGTCCTTCAACTGACCCAATACACCTTGGGGCGCAACAACAATGCCAACAATCTCGGCGAGAAGATACAAAAGATGCCGGCCGGGACGGGATCGCTCATATATTACGAAATCTCTCCATCGCTGCGCAACCGCCTTCAACGGAAAGCCGTCGAAGAGTCTCGGTTGGGCATCCCGCTGCTTTTCGGATTTGACGCCATCCACGGCTTCCGCACCGTCTATCCCATTCCGTTGGCACAAGCCTGCGCCTGGAATCCGTCCTTGGTGGAAAAGGCCTGCGCCGTCAGCGCGCAGGAAGCGAGGATGTCCGGGGTGGACTGGACCTTCTCACCTATGATTGACGTGGCACGCGACCCACGCTGGGGACGCGTGGCCGAAGGATACGGCGAAGACCCTTACGTCAACGGAGTGTTTGCCGCAGCCTCTGTCAGCGGATATCAGGGAAAAGACCTGCGCGACGGACGGAACGTGGCGTCCTGCCTGAAACACTATGTCGGTTACGGAGCCTCCGAAGCGGGACGCGACTATGTGTACACTGAAATCTCCCGCCAAACTCTGTGGGACACTTACCTTCCTCCATATGAACGGGGTGTAACGGCGGGCGCCGCCACCGTTATGAGCGCATTCAACGACATAAGCGGAACGCCGGCCACCGCCAATGCCTACACTTTGAACGAGGTGCTGAAGAAGCGTTGGAAATTTGACGGGTTGGTGGTCTCCGACTGGGACGCGGTGAAGCAGTTGATTCCTCAAGGCTTTGCCTCGTCCACTGAAGAAGCCGCGATGAAAGCCATTCACGCCGGTCTCGACATCGATATGATTTCAGGTTGTTACCACACGCATCTGGCCGGACTGGTGAAAGAAGGGAAGGTGACAGTGGAAGAAGTGGATGAGGCCGTGCGCCGTGTTCTTCGGCTAAAATTCAGGCTCGGACTCTTCGAGCATCCATATACGCCGGAAAGCGCCGAGACAGAACGTTTTCTGCTGCCTGCAAGCAAGGCCATAGCCCGGCAGCTTGCAGCAGAGTCGATTGTCCTGCTGAAAAACGAACGGAACACTCTGCCGCTGTCCGCAGCGTCCGCCACCATAGCCGTTGTCGGGCCGATGGCGAAAGAACAGCGAAGTCTGTTGGGTTCCTGGGCAGGACACGGACGCGCGGAAGATGTGACGAGCCTTTGGGATGGTTTCAAAAAAGGGTTCCCGAAAGACCATCGCCTGCTCTATGCCAAAGGTTGCGATTTCGACGGGGATGACTCAGAAGGATTTGCCGAAGCCCTTTCCATCGCCGGTCAATCCGACTTGATACTGCTCTGCCTGGGAGAGAGACATACGTGGAGCGGTGAGAATGCTTCCCGTTCCACCATTGCCCTCCCCGCAATCCAGGAACGTCTGGCCGCGGAATTGAAAAAAACAGGAAAACCTATCGTGCTGATTCTGTCCAATGGCCGTCCGTTGGAACTGTGTAGGCTGGAACCTCTCTGCGATGCGATTCTAGAGATATGGCAACCGGGCGTGGCTGGCGGAGAGCCGGTGGCCGACATCCTTACGGGGCGTACCAATCCATCGGGCAAGCTGGCTATGACATTTCCATACTCAACGGGGCAGATTCCTATATATTACAACCGCCGGCAGAGCGCACGCCCGCGGCAAGGCCTCTATCAGGACACGACGAGCGACCCGCTATATCCTTTTGGCCACGGACTGAGTTACACCTCTTTCCGATACGGCGCACCCACAGCTTCCGCCTCCGTCATCGGCCGTTCCGATTCGTTGCAGGTCCGGATCGGAGTGACCAACACGGGACAACGCGATGGTATGGAAACGGTACACTGGTACGTGTCAGCCCCCTGCGGCACCGTCACCCGCCCCGCCAAGGAACTGAAATATTTCAAAAAGCGGCTCATCAAGGCCGGAGAGACTGAAATGTTCAGCTTTGACATCAGCCCGGAACGCGATTTCGGCTACACGGACAGCGACGGACAGAGATTCGTTGAAAACGGCGAATACACAATCACAGTAGGAGACAAGCAAATAAAAATAGAAGTCAGGTAAGCGTAAAAAACCATACCAAACAATGGATAAAAGAATCATAGGAGCGGTGACGGCTCTGCTGATGGCAAGCCAGCTTTATGCGCAACCGCAGGCACATTCTCCCGCAATCACGCGGCACGACACCATTCACACGCATCCGGCACGGCAGGCCTGCCACCTGTTCGTGGAGGCCGAAAGTTTTGCCGAAAAGGGAGGGTGGAAGACAGACCAGCAGTTTATCGACCAAATGGGATCGCCTTACCTTCTGGCTCACGGTATGGGCGTTCCTGTGCCCGACGCCACGACCCACGTTCATTTTCCCGCGCCGGGTGTCTACTATGCATACGTACGTACTTACAATTGGACCTCACCTTGGAGTAAGGCGAAGGGACCCGGACAGTTCCGCCTTTCCGTGAACGGCAAGCGACTGGAAGCTGTCTTGGGGGACACGGGCGATAGCTGGATGTGGCAGGAAGCAGGCAAGGTGAATGTGAAGAATGTCGATGCCACCGTTTCCTTGCACGACCTGACCGGATTCGACGGACGCTGCGACGCGCTCTACTTCACCACACGTTGTGGAGCGCTTCCGCCGTCAGATCCAGTCGGATTGGCAGAATTCCGCCGCCAGACCTTGCGGCTGCCCGACACACCTCCCACAGCCGGGGAATACGATCTGGTCGTGGTGGGTGGCGGAATAGCCGGCATAAGCGCGGCCGTTGCCGCCGCCCGGCTAGGATGCAAGGTGGCATTGATCAACGACCGTCCTGTATTGGGAGGCAACAACAGTTCCGAGATACGGGTTCATTTGGGAGGACGCATCGAGGTTGACCCCTACCCGGCTTTGGGAGGGTTGCAAAAGGAATTCGGCCCGTCTAAAGTGGGCAACGCTCAGCCGGCCGAAAACTACGAAGACTGGAAAAAACTGGATGTGGTCCTCAAAGAGAAGAACATAGACCTATTCCTCAACTACCGGGGCGTATCTGTAGGTATGGACGGGAAACGGATAGCCAACGTTACCGCCAAGCATATCGAAACCGGAGAAGAGCTGCTGTTCGAAGCTCCGCTTTTTGCCGACTGCACAGGAGACGGCTCCATCGGTTATCTGGCTGGAGCCGACTGGCGGATGGGACGCGAGGCACGAAGCGAGTTCGGTGAAGGGCTGGCGCCGGAACAGGCCGACAAGAAGACATTGGGAAGTTCCGTCCAATGGTACTCGGTAGAGACAAAAAAGAACAGCCGGTTTCCTATGTTCGAATACGGAATAAAATTCGACGAGACAAACGCCGAGCAGACGACCAAGGGGGAATGGACCTGGGAAACCGGAATGAACCAAAACCAGATAGATGACTTCGAGCGCATCCGGGACTATGGCCTTCTGGTGATCTATTCCAACTGGAGCTTTCTGAAAAACAGGCTGGAAGGGAATGAAGCCTACCGCAACCGTCGTCTCGGGTGGGTGGCCTACATCGCGGGAAAGCGTGAGTCACGCCGGCTGCTGGGCGACTATATTCTCAAAGAAGACGACCTCCGCAAGAACGTCTTCCACGAAGACGCCTCCTTCTCCGCCACTTGGAGCATCGACCTCCATTGGGAAGATCCCGACAACAGCCGGAAATTCCCTGGACGGGAGTTCAAGTCCGTCACCGAACATATTCTCATCTATCCCTATGCCGTACCCTACCGGTGCCTCTACTCCCGCAACATCGAGAATCTCTTTATGGCAGGACGGGACATCAGCGCCACGCACGTGGCACTGGGCACCATCCGCGTAATGCGCACCACTGGAATGATGGGCGAGGTCGTCGGGATGGCAGCCTCGCTTTGCAAACGTTTCGGAGAAACGCCGCGCGGCATCTATCAACATCATCTTGACGACTTGAAAACCCTTATGACCCAAGGAGTGGGCGGAGACGGATTTCCCAACAACCAGCGCTACAATGAAGGCGGCAGACTGAAGGGAAAACCGCAAGTGATACAGGGCGAAAAAGATCACGACGCCATCATATTATAGCCAACATCCATATTACCATCTATATGAATCCATCTCGCAAAAAAGTTTTCCTCGTTGGACTGCTTGCCTGCTCGGCGGCGGCCTTCGCTCAGACCACCCCCCAGCCGGCCGGCGGGGCAGACGTGAGGACCCCATCGAAATCGGAGTACTTCTCGTGGATCAACAACACCAACGAAGGCGCGACAGCCCGGCAGACGGCCATCAATCTCGACTTCTTCCGCTGGATGAAGGAGACATACGGTATGACGCTCGACATCTATGCCTTTGATGCAGGAGCCATCGATGGCGCCAAGATGTATGGCAGCACATCCTCGGGGCGCTTCCGCCGTCAGTTTCCGCAAGGATTCGGCCCCTTGAGCCGCGAAGCCGCCGCATTGGGCATCCACTTCGGGCTATGGGGTGGCCCCGACGGATTCGGGCAAACACCAGAAGAGTCCAGACAGAGGGAAGAAATGATGGTAAGCCTGGTGCGTGACTATGGGTTCCGCCTGTTCAAGATGGATGCCGTGTGCGGACAGCTGCGTCCGGAAAAGTATCCCGACTTTGACCGTATGATGACACGTGTGCGGCAGATCGCCCCCGACTTCATCTTTCTCAACCACCGCCTGCAATTGGGCGAAGCCACCCGCCACTCCACCACATATCTCCTGGGAGGAGCCGAGACCTACATCGACGTGTTTATGACGAACGACATAACCGCCACCCACCACCGCGCCAAAGCCTTGGCCCGCAAAGCGCCCGAAGGGCTGACCCGTCTGACTGAAGACCACGGCGTATGCCTCTCCTCCTGTCTTGACGGGTGGGAAGACGACCTCATCCTGCAGGCGTTCAACCGCAACCTCATCCTCTCCCCGCAGATCTATGCCAACCCCTGGTTGCTGAGAGATGACGAGTTCCCCCGTCTGGCGTATATCTACAACCTGCACCGCAAGTACCGCGACATACTGGTCGATGGTATGCGGCTGCCCGAAACGGCATATGGCCCCGAGGCCGTGAGCCGAGGCAACGGACAGACACGCTTCGTGACGCTGCGCAACCTGACGTGGGATCCTGTGAAGTACCGTGTCCGGCTGGACAAGGAAATCGGGCTGGCGTCCAACGGCCGCCGCGTCAATGTGCGACTGTACCACCCATTCGCCACAGATCTGGGCAGACATCAGTATGGTTCCGTCATAGAAGTGGAGGTACTGCCGTTCCGCGCGGCGCTCGTCCGCGTCACCAACGACGCGAAAGCCGCTGATGACTCCGAATTGACCCGCCTCATCCCTTCGGCCGACAAGAGGAAAGAGTTCATTCACTACAAAGTCGCCGAATTTAAGGAGTGCCCGGTTCCCGATGACATAAGTTCCTACTATTACGCCACTTGCTTCGCGGCCGACAACAACGCGCTCGAAGTTCGGTCGCTCCTCCGGTCCGGAGCCACACAAGTGCCACAGGTGCAGGCCGCCCGCGATGCCTTCTTCGGGCAGCCCCTGTTCAAAGCCCGCGAGATATGGGACCGCTACCTTTTCGACGGTGACACCCTCTCTGCCTTCTCAATCGCGATGAGATGGGGCGATCCTCGTCCACAAGGAGAATCAGGCTTCCACCTTGATTTGGGACAGCCCACCGAACTCGACAGCCTGATTGTACGCACGTTCGATGAATACTCACTTGCCCCGCTAAAATCGGAGGAGGGCGTGCAGGCCTATGTCTCCTCCGACCTGAAGCAGTGGAAAGAGATCTCTTTCCTGGCCGGACGGAAAATGAACATTGACCTGAGCCGGTCAGGCCTCGTGCGATACATTCGCTTCGCGCCCTGTCCCCTAAGGCTCACGGAAGTGGAGGGATACAAGGACGGGACAGCCGTCAACCGCACCCGCTGGCGCGCCTCCAATCTGTTCCGCCCCTACGGCAGCCGCACCTGTCAGGCTTACCATACCTGGCGAAGTGAATTCACGATTCCTGCCGACAGCCTGACCGGCCATCGCTCCTACCTCTGCGTGGCCATCAACGGCATACACGGCACGGAAGGCGCGTGGGTGGGATTCAAGATCGATGGCGAATATGTCGGAGCCCCTGACCGCGCTCCATCTTTCACCTCCAACACGTGGGAGTACAGAAGTGCCAACACCGACCGCAACTACACTTACTATCTTCCGCTCACACCGGATATGGCCGGCAAGAAGATAGAGGCCGTCGTAATGTCGCTCGACCGAAACGCCGGCTATGTGAATACCGACCGCCCCGACCAAGAGATGAGTGATGAAGACCAGCACTTGATCACGTTGCATCCGGAAGTGTGGCTGACAACGCGACTGTAACGATTTTCATAAGATTCTGTGTCAGAAAACTGAAATATATTTATAACTTTACGTTGTATATGAGGTTCTTGACAGATTTTATTTATGGCCGACTACAAGAAAAGTATGCTCGCTGCGCGGCTGTGCGCTGAGTCAGCAACTTTTCATCAATGAAAATATTCTCAAATCAGTGAAGTCTCTATGTTGTCCATAGAGGCTTCCGGTGTTATTATTCAAAATTATGCGAAAAGTTATTTCTATCGCGCTGCTGGCGGCAGGTCTACTGGCAGTCGCCTGTACAAAAGAGGACGACAGGTCAGTCAAAGAAGTCGTCCTTGACAAGACGGATACTTCAGTGGTCAAAGGCCACGATGTCCAACTGACCGCCCGGGTCATTCCTGAGAATGCCCTGGAAAAGACCATCGCCTGGTCAAGTGACAACAAGTCCGTGGCCGTCGTTGATCAGACCGGTCTGGTAAAGGCCTTGACCGTGGGTTCAGCCAATATCACGGCCGAGGCCGGCGGCAAGAAAGCCGTCTGCAGCCTCACCGTCACAGCCGTTCCTGTCGAGTCGATTGTCATCTCGTACGCAGATGACGAGACTGGCGAGACCGTGAAAGCGTTTGACCTGATCCGCACAAAAGAGATCAAGCTCAAGGCAAGCGTGACCCCGGCTGAGGCTTTGGAGGAATATTCATTGGTCTGGAGCAGCAGTGATGACAAGATCGCCACTGTCAGCCAGGAAGGAACGGTGATGTCTGTAGCCAAGGAAGGGACCGCCGAGATTTCGGTCACAGTCGGTGACAAGACAAAGAAATGCACAGTCACCGCCAAGCCGAGGCCGGTGGACTTCATACTCTGCGAGGAGACGTCCAAATCCTTGAAAGTCGGTGAGACCTGGCAGGTTCCCGCCGCCGTGAGTCCGGTGGACAACGATGACACGATCATCTGGGCGAGCAGCGATGAGTCTGTGGCCGTTGTCAGCGAGACCGGTCTGGTCGAGGCCAAGTCCAAAGGCAACACCAAGATCACGGCGAAGTCAACATTGTGGCCAAAAGCTCATTACGGAGAGTGCGACATAATGGTGTACGAGGATGGACAAAAAGTGGAGATGAAGTTCGTCACGATCCCGGCCGGCACGTTCTGGATGGGTAGTCCGGACGGCAAGACCGAAGGGCTTCCTAAAGAGCCAAGCAGGCTTAATGGTGAGACACGTCACAAGGTGACAATCACAAAGCCATTCCAGATCGGTGCGTACGAAGTGACGAACGCACAGTACGCCAAGTTCCTCAACGACACTGGTGTCGGGAATGACGGAAAATCAACCTCGACACATACAGCACTCCTTTGTGAAAGCTACGGTTCCTACGACTGGGGGCTTCACTACGACACCGAGGCGAAGCAATGGGTACCTGTCTCCGGCTATGAGAACTACCCTGTCATATTCGTCAATTGGGACGGTGCCAATGAGTTCGCGCAATGGGCGGGAGGATCCCTTCCTACCGAGGCGCAATGGGAATATGCCTGCCGCGGCGGGAAAGAGGACCTTCCGTTCGGCATCGGAGACGGAAAGCATCTTGACGGCACTATGGCGAACTACCTTAGCACCAACATCTATGATTATGACAATGGAGGAGTAAAATTCGTTGGCGGCACTGTTAATCGCAAGACAACCGAGGTCGGCTCATACAAGCCTAACGCCTATGGCTTGTATGATATGCACGGCAATCTCTACGAATGGTGTTCAGACTACTATGTGTATGATCTGGGTGCCTCCGAAGCCACAGATCCCGCTGGTCCTGAAACATCATTAGACAATATGAGAGTCATAAAGGGAGGATGCTTTGACAAATCTCCAAGACAATGCCGCTCTGCCGCCAGAGAATGTTCCCAGTCTGTCGCGACAGAAGGCCAAAAATTCGGTTTCAGAATCGTGAAGCCTGTAGAATAGGCGATATGCCGATAGAATAAAAGGTCTGGCAGTCAAATTCGGGCTGTCAGGTCTTTATTTTTTCACACGCTTCCATCATTGATGGGTTTATGCGACCACCGTTGGAATAAATATTCAAGTTGCGTCAAAATTATTGAATGAAATCAATTTTATAGTAAAATAATGCGGAAAGAACGAAATAATATTCCTATCTTCACGATAGAAATATAAACGTACTTAACAAATTATTTTATGACCAACTACAAGAAAAGCCTGCTCACGGCATTGCTGTGTGCGGCAAGCGTCACTTTCGCAGGATGCGACAAGGACAACGGACCTGAAAAACCCGTCTATGTGCCAGAGGAAATTTCAACGGCAGCGGTGAATCTCTCTGAAAACGGAACCGCCAACTGCTACATTGTCAAGCCTGGAAGCGTCGCCTCGTTCGATGTGGCGCACAAAGGAAACTCCGCGACGGAACTGACAGGCTCGGCGGCCTCTGTAAAACTCGTATGGCAGGACGCCAAGGGACTTGTGAAATCCCTTTTCCTCAATCCAGAAACCAAGACAGCCTATGCCGAGATCGCTGAAAGCAAAGGCAACGCCCTCGTAGCGGTCTGCGATGAAGCCGGAACCATCCTGTGGAGCTGGCACCTTTGGATCTGCGACTATGATCCTGAGAAGACTCTCTTCACCACCGAAGCAAACGCTTCCGGAACACAGTGGACATTCATGGACAGGAATATTGGAGCCACCGACATGAACAGAGGCTCGTTCGACAACTTCGGGATGCTTTACCAATGGGGCCGCAAGGATCCGTTCCCTGGAGCCAATGCTTTCACTATTATCAATGACGACTACAGCTATGTGGAAGACGGTGAGAAAACACTTTACGACATCGACGGCAAGGCCATATCCAAGATAAAGGATCTCGCTGAATTCCACGGAACCATCGAGAAATCGATTCAGCAGCCGGCCACCTTCTTTGCCATGACCTACAAAACCAACGGCAATGTCGATGAGAGCGGCAATCCTGAATATGATTGTGACTACATCACCAAAGACTGGGTTGATGTCTCTGACGATGATTACTGGGGAGGTGTCTCCATGAAAAAGACAATCTACGACCCGTGTCCCGTCGGCTACAAGGTTCCGGTCAGCGACGCAGACGGCAACACCCCGTACGCTTGGATGAAGTTCACGGAAATGACGTGGGATCCAACTAACCACGGAGCGATTGACAAAGACCAGTGGTTCCCTTGCACAGGCACCAGAGTGTATGCATCGGGTGGTCTTGACTACCCAGAGGCCAATCCATACGCCGGGGTCTGGTTCGGAACCGCTTCCGTCAAGTCAGCGACTTCCACAAGTCAGGTAGTTTACGGACAGTATATGGCAATCATGAAGAGCAAGAGAACCTTCAAAGTGAATAAGGACGCGCGCTCGCAAGGCCTCAGCGTGCGCTGCGTAAAGGAATAAACATTATTTAGAAGCTGTTTTGAATTGCTTGAAATGTTCTTTGAGGTGAGCGGCAGGAGAAGAGTTTGCTCTTAACCTTCAAACAAACAATTCAAAACAGCTTCTTAGTAATCCTAAAAAATAACTTGGAAAACCAACATGGATTGGGATATCTTTGTAACCTGAGGTTGGCTCAGTTCAAAACTGGCTGAGCCAACAGATTTTTTAAGGTTGAGCCCACTTGAAATAGTCGTGTTTTGAAAAACTTGTGCCTCGAAGATACTTCTGTAAGGGGTAAAAAGTGGCAAATGACACTTTTTCAAGTGGGTTCATTTATAATTTTTTGTGACTAAGTAGATCTTATCTTCTATGCACAAAAAAAATGGAGCGCGAATCTTGGCGGACGTGAGCTCCATTTGGATGCCACAGACTGGAAATTCAGGGATTAGTCGCCCCTGACAAGATGCTATGGCGACTTAAAGGTAGGGATAAATTCTCAACCCCGCAAAAAAAAACCGACAAATTCGACAAATTCGACAAATTCGCTTTGGGCAACCGACGGCGCGCCCTCGACAATGGGGTCGCGGACTCTTAAGTGTGCAAATATATTCACACCTAGAACGCTAAATCGTTGTCCATCAGTAAGATGGTTTTCAAGTGTGCAGAGTTTATCATACCTGGGACAGGATGATGCCAGCAGGACGAGCTGCGATGGGGTGTCAGAGGCCGTGGAGTACACCTACGGCAGGAACGGCAATGGAGAGCACGTGGTCGGCAGGAACCTGGAGATCGGCGGCGGGACCAATGGCATGGAGATCGCAAGGCCTGGCAGTTCATTAATGACTGTCAGGCCTTTATATTCATTCCGAAGCTACTACTCGCTGTAGTCGCCGTAGGTAAGTTCTCCTTTGTAGGAACCCTGGAAGAAAGTCTCGTTGTTGTCGTCACGAAACTTGAAGTCAATCGTGTAGATCTTGTCATTCTCATTTGTAATCCTCACCAGACCGACATTGGCGGCATAGACCGGCTCCCTGTCAAGTGCGTACCATGTTCCCAAGGTAGCAGAACCTTCGGTGAACCCAGGAACCACCGTGAACGGCTGGAAATGAGCGTTGTCAGCAGCATACATCACCTTGTATGTACCGGATGGTATGGCCGTGGTGTAGCTGGATGCCGTGTTGAGGTCAAGCATCAGCATCTCACCCGTTCCTTCATAGCTCTCAAAGTCCATGGTCTTGTCTCCAAGATAGATGGTCCAACCTGAATAGTCTGTGCCGGTCTTGCCGTAGATCTTTGTTCCGTAGTAGTCAAGAGTGCCGTGTGAAAGGTTCTTCATCTCGACAACCTTATAGTTTGCATAATCCTTGGAATAATCCTCGACAGGGACAGAGCCTGAATATGTGAAAGAGTATGCCTTGCCGCCGGCTTTGACATAAGCGGAGACAACATATTCACTGTTTACTGTCTTGACTGAAACCGCTCCTTCGCTGACAACCAGATAGTTTCCTTCAACCTCGCTATCATAGACAAATGTCCCCTGAAGGCCTTCTGTGCCGAAATCCTCTCCTTTGGCAAAAGTATATTCAGGCATTTCTCCAGATTCATCAACGGAATACGAGCCGGCCGTGACAGACTTGTCTCCAGATTTGGGAGCGTTCAATTCAAGGAAAAGTGCCGTTCCCTTGCCGGAGAAGGCACCGTCCGCAAACACAACGCTGCCCGAGGTGAAGTAAGTCCAGGAGTTGTCGGTTCCGGCCATGTAATAGTCTCCGTAGAAGAAGCCCTTGGCTGAGTTGAAGGCTGTGAACTCTGTAGGGTAGCCTTCCGGCACAACGGTCACGCTGCACTCCGATGTCAGTGTCCCTCCCTGCACGGTCGCCGTGATGACTGCGTCACCTGCGGCCACGGCCTTGATTTCCGAGCCGGAGACTGTCACAACAGCCTCATCGCTCGAAGCCAGGATGTAAGTCTTGTCCGTAGCATCATCCGGAGTGATTGTCAACTCCGGCGTGAGAGTCTGCCCCACAGAAAGTGTCAAAGAAGTTTCATTGAAGGCAATCTTCTCGACCGAAATCGTCTTGTCTTCCTTTTCGCATGACACAAAAGTCAATGCGAGCGCGCTTGCAAGCAGGCACGAAACAGTTTTGATAAGTTGCATAACAACTTAAAGTTATTTGTTAAATTCAAAATAAAGTTAACCACTTTGGGCGACATTGCCAATAAATTTTTGCGGATTATGATTTTATCGATATCTTTGGGTAGACAATTTTGTCGAACAAATTTGTCGGACACCTTTGTCCAACATTAAGAAGCTGTTTTGAATTGTTTGTTTGAAGGGTTGAGAGTGAAACACTTCAGTTTCGACCGCTTCTTCCCAAGGAAGATAGCGGTGCTGTCTGACTGAAGAAACGGGAAGAAAATGAAGATTTTTTCACCTCAAAGAACATTTCAAACAATCCAAAATATCTTCTAATGTCTAAATGAATACTTGATCGGCAAAATTGTCATAAAACATAAAACATAAAACATAAAGCATAAAACATACTAATCATCAAAGAATTATGAGATTTGCAATAACAGCGTTTGTGGTCATCGGGGCGGTGAAGATACTGCTCACGGAGGAATATATTCCTGAAAATGATGACAAATAGTGGAAATGCGGTTGGCGAAGTTCCGGGAGCGATTCAAGTCAAACGGTGAAATGAATATAATGGAACAACGAATATGGCAGAGGAGACTTTAGACACGGCCGCGAAAATCCTCAAGGCGGCGGAAGAGGAGTTTATGGAGAAGGGCTACGGCAACGCCAAGATGATGTCCATCGCGGCAAGGGCCGGAGTAAGCCATTCCATGCTGCACTACTACTACCGATCCAAGGGGAAACTCTTCCAGATGATCTTCGACGAGAAGGCAAAACTGATCGTCAGCATTCTCGAGGGAGTGCATGACAAAGAGATCAGTTTCAAGGAAGTCATAAGTCATTTTGTAATGAACCAGTTCGACCTGATGCGTAAGAACGACAGGTTTGTCTGGTTCATGATCGACGAGCTGATCCACAACAAGGAGAACCTGACCAAGATCATGGAGATTGTGCTTCCGAAGGTCACGGGCTACATCCAATGCGTCAATGACATGCTGGAGAAGGAGGTGAAGGCAGGTAATGTCAGGGAAATCAAGCTTATGGATCTGATTGTGAACATCGTCTCCATCAACGTCGCCTCGTTTCTCTTCCTTCCGGTCCTCGGTCAGATCATGCCGGAGGCTGACATCAACCGATACCTTGACGAACGCAGGCGGAGCAATGTGGAGTTCATCCTTGATTCGATAATGATAAAATGAGAATGAACAACATCCTGATTACAGCGGCCACGCTCATCTGCCTCGCCCTGCCGGTGAGCGGCCAGATGAGCGGCAGGGCAACCGATCCGGACGCTATCAGGATCCAGCAGCTGAAAACAAAACAGATAGATAAATGAAAAAGACACTTACATATTCATCATTGCTGGTCCTTGCGCTGGCGATGACCGCCTGCGGGAAAGGCAACAAGGTTTACGACGCCTCAGGAGTTTTTGAATCAACGGAGGTGACGGTTTCGGCCGAGGGAAACGGAAAGATAATGAGTCTGGATCTTCAGGAAGGCGACAGGCTTGAGGCCGGAGCCGTTGTCGGGTGCATCGACACCGTGCAGCTTTACCTCAGCAAAATCCAGCTGGAGGCCAGCCGCAGGGCCGTCGGGAGCGGCAGACTGAACATTTCCAGACAGATAGCCGCCCTGGAAAGCCAGATCGCCAAACAGAGACAGGAACTGGACAGGTTCACGAAACTGGAACAGGCCGGAGCGTCGAACCGCAAGCAGGTTGAGGACATCCAGGCCCAGCTTGACATCCTCGAACGCCAACTGGCCGCCCAGAAGGAAAGCCTTCAGAACACCAACAGCAATGTCTCTGGACAGGCCGACGCCCTTGAGGCACAGATGGCGCAGCTTGAGGACAGAATCCGCAAGTGCGTCATCACCAGTCCGGTAAGTGGAACTGTACTGGCGAAATATTCAGAAGCGGGAGAACTCGCCGTGCAGGGACGCGCGCTGTTCAAGGTGGCGGATCTTGAAAACATCAGACTCCGCGCCTACATCACGGCCGACCAGCTGACGAATGTCAAACTCGGACAGGCGGTCAAGGTCTATGCTGATCAAGGCACGTCCGGAAGAAAGGAATATGACGGCACGCTCATCTGGATCTCTGACAAGGCGGAATTCACTCCGAAGACCATCCAGACACGGGACGAGAGGGCTAATCTTGTCTATGCCGTGAAGATCGCCGTGAAAAATGACGGCCTGATTAAACTTGGAATGTACGGAGAAGTCAAATTCTGATGATGAACGGTTCATTGACAGAATCAGCGGTACTGGCCGAAGGGCTTGTGAAGTCCTACGGCAAGGTCAAGGCATTGGGTGGGGTCTCGCTCGATGTCCGGCACGGTGAGACATTCGGGATCATCGGCCCGGACGGAGCCGGGAAATCCACGCTGTTCCGCCTGCTGACCTCCCTGCTGGTACCGGACAGCGGATCGGCTCAGGTCGAAGGACTCGACACCGTGAAGGATTACCGCGAGATCAGGAAGATCATCGGTTATATGCCAGGAAAGTTCTCTCTGTACCAAGACCTTACGGTTGAAGAGAACCTGACGTTCTTCGCAACGCTGTTCGGCACGACGATAGATGAGAACTACCACCTGATAGAGGACATCTACAAGCAGATCGAGCCGTTCAAGGCAAGGATGGCCGGAAAGCTGTCCGGTGGAATGAAGCAGAAGCTGGCCCTTTGCTGCGCACTGATCCACAAGCCGAAGGTCCTGTTTCTGGACGAGCCGACGACCGGTGTGGATCCTGTCTCCAGAAAGGAGTTCTGGGATATGCTCGGAAGGCTGAAGAACGACGGGATCACGATTCTGGTCTCGACCCCGTATATGGACGAGGCCGGAAGATGCGACAGGATAGCCCTCATAAGGAACGGGAAGTTCCTGACAGTCAACTGTCCGGCCGGCATCATAGCGGAGTTCCCGGACAGGTTATATTCAGTCCGATCTGACAGGATGCACGCCCTGCTGGGAGACCTGCGGGCATATTCAGGAACGATCAGGGCCTTCTCGTTCGGAGAATCCGTGCACCTTTCCACGGGGGATGGATTCAGCGAGGACGACCTCAGGAAGTTCCTGCAGGACAGGAAACACAATAATGTGGAAATAAATGCGATCCGACCGTCCGTGGAAGATTGCTTTATGAGAATATGATGACGGAAGTAATTCATACAGAGAACTTGACAAAGCGTTTCGGGACGTTCACAGCCGTGGACCACATCTCTTTCGATGTGTATCACGGCGAGGTGTTCGGATTCCTCGGAGCGAACGGAGCCGGAAAGACAACGGCGATGAGGATGCTCTGCGGCCTGAGCAAGCCGACATCCGGGACCGGAACCGTGGCAGGTTACGACATCGCACGGCAGCCGGAGATGGTCAAGAAGCACATCGGGTATATGAGCCAGAAGTTCTCCCTCTACGAGGATATGACCGTGAAGGAGAATCTGGTGCTGTTCGGCGGAATCTACGGAATGAGCCGCAAGGAGATCGCGGAGAAGACTGACGTACTCCTTAATGAGCTGAATTTCAGTTCTGAAAAGAACACGATGGTCAAGGAACTGCCTTTGGGATGGAAACAAAAACTGTCGTTCTCGGTCTCGATATTCCACCGGCCCGGAATCGTCTTTCTGGACGAACCGACGGGAGGAGTCGATCCGGTGGCCAGAAGGCAGTTCTGGGAACTCATCTACAAGGCGGCCGATGACGGAATCACCATATTCGTGACCACTCATTATATGGATGAGGCTGAATATTGCGACCGCGTCTCGATTATGGTGGACGGTCAGATCAAGGCTTTGGACTCCCCTGCCGCGTTGAAGCAGAGTGTTGGAGCGGAGAGTATGGACGAGGTGTTCCGCCGTCTTGCAAGAGAAGCCAAAAGAGATGGAGAGTAACAACAGATGAAGTCTTTAATAGCATTCATACAGAAGGAATTCCGACATATCCTTAGAGACAAGTGGACTCTGCTCATCATAGTCGGGATGCCGATCGCGCAGCTTCTGCTGTTCGGATTCGCCATCACCACCGAGGTGCGCAACGCCTCCGTGGCCGTGTTCGACCCTGTAAATGACGAACTCACGACACGCATCATCGAACGGATGAATGCCAGTGAATATTTCAACGTCAGCGAAAGGATCACAGACATCGACAGGATCAACGACATCTTCAGGGAAGGCAAGACCAGCCTTGTGATGGTCTTCAGCGACAACTTCTCGAACGATGTCCTTAACGGAGAAGCGTCCGTGCAGCTGATCGCCGACGGGACGGATCCGAACCAGGCCTCGATGATCACGGCCTACGCCGCCAACATCCTGGCCACCTGCCAGCAGGAGATCGCCGAGAAAAGCGGAATGGCAGGAGCGGCGATCACCCCGGTCATCAGAATGCTCTATAACCCCCAGGGCAAGAGCGCCTATAATTTCGTGCCTGGAGTTATGGGCTTGATTCTGATGCTGATCTGCGCGATGATGACAGCCGTAGCGATTGTCCGGGAAAAGGAAACCGGCTCGATGGAAGTGCTGCTCACCTCCCCGATAAGCCCGATGATGATCATCATCGCCAAGGCGATTCCGTATCTGGTGCTGTCAGTCTTCGATCTGGTGCTGATCATTGTCTGCGCAGTGTTCGTGATGGGCGTACCGATCGCCGGAAGCCTGTTCTCGCTGGCTCTGGTCTCGATCCTGTTCCTGATCTGCACACTGTGCCTGGGGCTTCTGATCTCGACTATGGTCGAGACCCAGATGGCGGCGATGATAGCCTCCGGAATGGGTCTGATGATGCCGACGATGCTGCTGTCCGGACTGATATTCCCGATAGAGAGTATGCCACGCATCCTGCAATGGATCTCCACGATCGTCCCGGCGCGCTGGTACATCCAGTCGATCAAGATGATAATGATCCAAGGCACGCCGCTAAGCTACACACTGCCGGAAATCGGAGTGCTGTCCCTCATCACACTCATACTCATAGCATTGAGTGTCAAGAATTTCAAGACAAGATTAGCTTAAGAATATGTTATCGTTCCTCATAGAAAAAGAGTTCAAGCAGCTGGCTCGGAACAAGATCATCCCGAGGATGCTAGTGGCGCTGCCGCTGATGGCGATGCTGGTCTTCCCTTGGGCGGCGAACCTGGAGATCGAGAACGTTCGTGTGGATGTGGTTGACAACGACCATAGTCCGCTGTCGCAAAGGCTTGTGGCAGAGATCGGAGGATCGGCCTATTTCAACATCTCCGGCACATCGGACTCCTACACTGACGCGTTGCGCAAGGTCGATTCAGACGAGGCGGACATGATATTCGTGGTCCCTCAGAACTTCGAGAAGGATCTTGTGAACGGCCAAGGCACGCAGGTCCAGATCGCCGCGAACTCCGTGAACGGCACCAAAGGCACGCTCGGTTCGTCCTATATGGTGTCAATGATCTCAGGATCAACGGCTCTGCGGGAATATTCAGAGAAGGTGAAGGTCACTTCCGCAGGGCAGGATATTCCTTCATTCTCGGTGAGCCCGCTCTACAAGTTCAACCCGTCGCTTGACTACAAGGTGTTTATGGTGCCGGCGCTGATGGTGATGCTTCTGACAATCATCTGTGGCTTCTTCCCGGCCCTCAACATCGTGGGCGAGAAGGAAAGCGGCACCATCGAGCAGGTCAACGTCACTCCGGTCGGCAAGTTCCAATTCATTCTGGCAAAGCTGATTCCGCTCTGGATCATCGGCATCGTGATAATGGGTTTGAGTCTGCTGCTCGCCAAAGTCATCTATGGAATAGCCCCGGCCGGCAGCATCTGGACACTTATGCTTTTCACCGGAGTATATATTCTTGTGGTGTCTGGGTTGGGACTCGTGATCTCGAACTACGCCTCGACCATCCAGCAGGCGATGTTCGTGGGATTCTTCTTCATTATGATCTTCTTCCTGATGGGAGGAATGTTCACTCCGGTCAGCAGTATGCCGGACTGGGCGCAAGCGATAACAATCGTCAATCCTCTTAAATATTTCATTGAGGTGATGCGTCTTGTTTACCTGAAAGGTAGTAAATTAGTGGATATGATTCCTCAGTTCCTCGCTTTGTGCGGCTTCGCGGCCGCGTTCGGAAGCTGGGCGATCATCAGTTACAAGAAATCAAGTTAATATTCAAATATGAACAGGACATCTGAATATGCTCTAACCATTGTGGTGCCTGTCTTCAACGAGGAGGACAATATCCACAATCTGGAAAAGGCTCTGACCGAGTTCATTCCTGTCAGCAAGGTCAAGACCTGCGCGCTGTTCGTGGACGATGGTTCTAAAGATGGCAGCCTCAAACTGATCCAGGAGGTCTGCTCCCGCAACAAGGACATCTTCTACATCAGTTTCTCAAAGAACGCCGGACTCAGCGCCGCGATAAAAGCCGGATTCGACTATGCCTTCTCTGAATATGTCGGCTATATGGACGCTGACCTTCAGACCACACCGGAGGATTTCAACCTGCTGCTGGACGGAATGAAGGAACACACCTTGATGACAGGCTACAGGGCGAACCGCAAGGACACCGCCTTCAAGCGGATCCAATCCAAAATCGCCAACGGATTCAGGAATATGATGACTCACGACGGGGCGAAGGACACCGGCTGCCCACTCAAGATCATCCGCACGGACGCGGCCAAGAAGATCCCGATGTTCAAGGGAATGCACAGGTTCCTGCCGGCTCTGATCCTGCTTCAGGAAGGCGGAAGTTTCGGCCAGGTGCCGGTAAGGCATTTCCCACGTACGGCCGGCACATCCAAGTTTCATCTTTGGAACAGGCTCTGGGGACCGTTCGCGGACTGCTTCGCCTACCGCTGGATGAAGCCACGGTACATCAACTACTCCGTGGGCAAGGGCAATGTCGATGAGGAGCGGAATTAATCTTCTGGAATATGTTTGACAACATCCCCGTCTGGCTTACCTTCACCCTGGGTTTCTCCGCCCAGACATTCTTCGGATTGAGGACAGCGCTCCAATGGCTGAAATCCGAGATGGCACATGAATCGGTCTCCCCGGTGTCCTACTGGATCTTCAGCGTGATCGGAGCGTGCCTGATGTTCATCTACGGAGTCTTGAGGAATGATTTCTCCATCATCCTCGGACAGTTCATCGCCTACTTCATCTATCTTTGGAACCTGAATGCCAACGGGATATGGAACCGTATGAAGATCCTCACAAGAGTTCTGCTGGCAGCTCTTCCGTTTGTAGCCGCCATGCTTCTGTTCAAGGACGCCCGGGGATATTCACAGAACTTCTTCCGCAACAGCGACATTCCGGTGTGGCTTGTGGTGTTCGGCTCAACCGGTCAATTGATGTTCACGCTGCGGTTCGTCTATCAGTTTGCCTTCTCACGCCACTGGCATACATCCGTGCTTCCGAGGGGATTCTGGATCATCAGCATCGTAGGTTCCGGGATGATCATCATCTACGGCATCATCCGGCTTGACCCGGTACTGATCCTCGGCCAGATGTTCGGGTTTGTGGTTTACATAAGGAATCTGATCCTTGGATCAGGCAAAAAAGAATATTCAGATGAGAAACAACACTCCACAGACCGGGAAGGGTAACATATTCACCCGCCATCCTATGATGACGGTCTTCGCCTTCACCTTCGTCTGCCTTTTCCCGGTGATGCTGACAAGGGATTTCACGCCCTCAAATGAGCTGAGGTACCTAAGCATCGCTGACGAGGCTCTTGCGGACGGGCATATATCCGCATTCTACAACCACGGGCTAGCGTATGCCGACAAACCGCCGCTCTATTTCTGGATCGTGATGCTGTGCAGGCTGTTGTTCGGGCATCACAGTTGCCTCGCTCTTTCGATGTTCTCGTTGATCCCGGCGTTCGTCATCACTGGGATAATGGACAAGTGGGTGATGAAAGGCAAGTCAGCGATGGACAGAATGGCTCTGGCCGGAATGACGCTGACCTGCGTTATGTTCCTCGGGACTATGATCGTGCTGAGGATGGATATGCTGATGTGTATGTTCATCGTCATGGCTCTCTGGACATTCTACAGGATGTACACCGGCGAAGGCTCCCGGCGCCAGGACTCGCTGACGCTACCGCTATGGATCTTCCTTGCCCTTTTCACCAAGGGACCCGTAGGCCTACTGATGCCGCCGCTGGCGATAGCGGTGTTCCTTGCGGTCAAGCGGGATTGGAAAGGATTCCGCAAGTACCTGGGTCTCAAGACTTGGGGCATCATCGCCGGGCTTGCGGCCCTTTGGATCGGCTGTGTCTGGATCGAGGGCGGATCGGAGTACATCAACAACCTTTTGGTAAAACAGACCGTCGGGCGGGCCGTCAACGCCTTCACCCACGCCAAGCCGTTCTGGTTCTATCTCGTGGCTATTATCTGGTGTCTGGCACCGTACAGCCTGCTGTTGGTCGGGACGTTTGTCGCCTCGCTGCTGCCGGTCAGGAAGGCCGGTGCTGAAAAGGTCTCCGATCTTGAGATTCTGTTCCTCTGCACGATCATCTCCACAGTCGCGATGCTGTCCTCCTTCAGTTCCAAGCTGCCGATCTACCTCGTGCCCGTCCTCCCGTTCTGCGTCTATCTGTTCCCCATCGTCCTTGACCGCATCGGAGAGCGCGGATGGATGCGATGGGGTGTAGGAATATTCTCGATCATATTCACAGTCATTGGTTTGGCCGCATTGCCGGTTCTTTTCGGGGCTGTCAAAATCCCGGCTCTCAATGACCTTTTGACTGAATATCCTTTCGCCCTCGAAGCCCCGATAATCAACGGCATAATTCTTCTGACTTTGGCGAATATTCTGGGAATATGGTTCCTGCTCAAACGGAAAGTCTGGAATATTCCCGCACTCCTTTTGGGTGCAGGTCTTTTCCTCGCGGTGTTCTCCGCTTCGGCGGTCGTCAAGGACATCAATCCGTACATCGGCTACGGCTCCATCTGCTCGAAGGTTCCCGAAGGCACCGATGTCGCCACGGTCTTCCTGCACAGACCAGAGAACATCGATGCCTACATCGGCCGTCAGATCACCGACTACGGCAAGGAGCCGGAACGCCTTGTGGAAGCGGTCTCCGCCTCCGACAAGCCTCTGACAATCATCACACGCACGTCAAGACTGGAAACAATCCCTGAATTACAGAAACTCTTCAGCAATGGCACCGTCCTTTACTCCGGGCCTTACTGCCTGACGACTATAAGCAAGAAGTAGCCCAGTTGCTTCGGCACTTCGACAAGTTCAGCGACCTATGGTTCAGCAAGTCAGCTACGGACCTATGGTTCGGTAAGCCAGCTACCGGCCTATGATCCGGCAAGATCAACAACCGGCCAATTGTTCTGCGAATCGGCGACGGGACGATGGCTCTACAAACAGGCGACGGGACGATGGTGCCGCAAACAGGCTGTCGGCCGATTCCGGTCACTGAGCATATCGAAGTGACCAATTGAATCATGGAAGTCGGGCAATCATACAAAACAACTCAGAATCCTTGGTTTATGTGAAATGTTATTTGCCAGCCGTGACGAAGTGGTTTCTTTAGTGGTATTAACGAATAAATTTCTGTTTTTTATATTTCTTATAGGTTTCTTTTCGTTTTTTACGTTTATTGTGCATATTATTGCGGTTCAAATATTTAACACCTAAATATATGGACTTCTTTAAAGACAAAAATGAGCTCGCCCCGTTCGTCAACCTGCGGAGCGACGTCGGATTCAAGGCGGTGTTCGCCGACAAAAACAACAAGGACATCCTAATCGGGGTGCTGAACATGATCCTACCCTCAGAGGCCAGAATCGATGACATCACCGAATATTCCGACCGCGAGCAGCGGCGGGATATACCCTATGGGAAAAAGACAGTGCTGGATCTGGTCTGCCGTGACAAATCAGGCAGAACTTTTGTTGTGGAGATGCAGGCCGCCGAGGAGGACAACTTCTTCGAAAGGTGCGTCTATTACGCGTCGGGGCTCTACCATCTTGAACTGTCGGACGGGGAACGATACAAGGGACTACGTCCGGTCTATGTGGTGTCGTTCCTGAACTATCACCTGAAGCACGACGACGAGTCCCTCTGGGACACCGACCACTTCATCT
>ULUJ01046937.1_pt1 | contig 27523 bp, 16 predicted proteins | sample 1958381 | NCBI WGS metagenome assembly ULUJ01 (sample SAMEA4835757, study PRJEB28245) | human gut metagenome | biome: gut microbiome; material: fecal sample | place: Denmark | collected 2008 | reverse complement strand
GAACTGCTTAGGGGCGCTAGAATTTGATGCGGTTGCCCTGTAAAATATAACGAATAAACGTGAATGTTTTTTTTGGACACACATCACTTCAACGTTCAATCTTTCAAGCATCCCAGAGGTATTATCTTGACTCCGTCCGGTCTTGTGTAGGCCATTTGGCCACCTGTTATGATCACAAGCAGATCCGGTTCCCTCAGCGGGTTTTGCCTCTCTGATTCGTTATGCTTTTTTATCAGTTGTTTGAGTTCAAGCAGATGCGCGGCCCCTTCCTCGATCTCGCGGCTGCCAAGCTTGCATTCAATCAAGGCATAGCGTCCGTCCGACAGATGCAGTACGATGTCCGCCTCAAGGCCGTACCTGTCCCGATAGTAGGAAATGTGACTATCCTGATCCATCGTGTAGGCACGAAGGTCACGCACACACATTTGCTCGAACAAAAAACCGAACGTTTTCAGCTGTGTCATCAGGATATCCGGAGATAATCCTAAGGCGGCGACCGCGACAGAAGGATCACAGAAGGATCTTTTAGGGGTGCTCCTGATGTTTGACTTACTCCTTATCGCAGGACACCAGGCACCGATATCCTGAATGACAAACAACTTTTCCAACGCCTTGACATAATCATCAAAAGTGTCCGAAGAGCAACTGACCTCTCCGGAAGAAGTGACATCCGAGAGCATAGATGTCTTTTTGGCAACCGTAGAAATATTGCGGGCGTATGAACGCATTATCATCGCCGCGGTCTTCTCGTCACGCTGAACCCCGTCTATTCTTGAGATGTCCTCTGAACACACACTCTTCAGGTAATTCTTGGCCACAAGCAGCCGAACCTTATTTTTGACTGGAATAAGTGACGCTGGCCAACCACCACGACAAGCCGCGAGAATCAAATCCTCCACCGACAACTTAGAAGTCTTCCCGTCAATATCATATTCAGGATTACTGAATAGTTCCTTGACCGACACCAGTCCCGTTGACTCCCTTGACTCCCACAAACTCATAGGGAGCATCTTCATTTTTGCGATCCGGCCTGTTCCAGAATGTCTGGTCTCCTCTTTTTTCACCCTATTGGAGCCGGTAAGGATGAACTGTCCGGGGACACCCCCTCTCTTATCACATATAGTACGGACGGCATCCCAGATCACAGGTGCGTCCTGCCATTCGTCAATAAGGCGCGGAGTGTCCCCCTTCAGAAGAAGCGATGGCTTGGAAGCCGCCGTCGCCAGATATTCATCTCTCATATCAACATCCTGCAAACTAATGGAACTATTCGCCTTTTGACTGCACGTTGTAGTCTTTCCACACCATTTTGGGCCTTCGACAAGCACCGCACCCGAGGCCTCAAGGTTGTCTTGCAGTATGCCATCAGCAATTCTACTGAGATATTCCATAATAGACTCGATTATTTGCCAAAGGTATGAAAATTAATTACAAAGAGCAAGCCGATCGGCATTTTCGTGGCATTTTAATCGGCATTTTCGTGGCATTTTAATCGGCATTTTCGTGGATGCGCCAGTTCAAAAACGTACAAGCACGAAAAAAGCAGGCCGACACACGATAGTGCCGTTGGCCGGAATTAAGGTCTCAAGACTTATAAAATAACGCGAAGCGCCTATTTCCGAAAAGAAGAGCTTAACCTTTTCATACCACTATCTTACGACAAGGGCGGCGTCCTTCGCGAGATAGAGGATATTCTGGTTCACCTCCGGGGAGAAGGTCAGCTCCTTCAGGTTCGGGCAGGACTGCACATTGACGTTGTTCAGTTTCGGGCAGGCTGTGATATCCAACGCCGGGACCGGGGTGTTGTCAATCCAAAGCCTGTACAAACCGGTCTGGGTGCCGAGAGCCACCGACTTTACGCCGGTGTGCGACGCATAGACAAAAGACAGGGAAGGACAGCCCGTAAGATCAAGAGCGGCGAGGTTCTCGTTATTCGCACACTTGAACATCTCAAGGGCGGGGAGTTGGAAGGCAAAGGACTCCACACGGGTGCCGGAGAAGTCAAGCGACTTCAGGTTCCTGAAATATTCAAGGCCTGCCAGTGACTTGATTTCGAGACCCGAGACATCGATCGACTTGACGGAATCCGCTTCAGACAATGACAACTTCCTGTCTCCGTCAAGATCCATCGACGAAACGCAATAGGCGCGGAAAACAGGATCCTTGATTTTCTTTGCCACATCCTTGACCTCTGACGAGCAGGATGTTATGAATATAGCTGCGAAGGCCGAAACGACGAACAATACTTTTCTCATTATTCAGACATTTTCTTTTCATTCAACTTTTATAGGCAGGCAACCACTTACTTTAATAATATATAGGAGTGATTGCCCGCCTACGTCAATTACCGTTACCATTCAATAAAGCCAACACCCTCCGAGCCGCCGGCACCGACGTTGTCCGACCTGACAAGGATCACACACTTCGCGACGACGCTGCTGTTGTCTTTGGATTTTGCGGTTATGGTCACCTTGCCGCCGCTCTTTGCCGTCACGATGCCGGACTGCGAGACATAAGCGACAGTCTTGTCGGACGAATCCCAGATAACATCCTTGATGGAGGCATCCGAAGGTGACACCTTAGGAGTCAACGTGAGGGTCTGTCCGACTCTCATCGACGTTTCCGACATGTCGAGGGTTATGCCACTGACAGGAACCTTTGTCACCTTGACAAAGCATTGGGTGGAATAACTCTTCGAATCAATGGCCAAGGATCCTCTTCCTTCCTTGTAGATCGCCTTGACCTTAACATTCCAAAATGGCGTTCCCTTATCCTTGACAGCATCGCAAGTCACAGGACAGTTGATCGCAGGAGAGATCTTCAGCGGTTCTGTCGCATTATCCGGAGAGACCTTAACCCTGATGGTGTAGGATTCTCCCATTTTCAAGTTAATGTCCTTATTTTCCTCTGAATAGGAGATCTTTTCGATAGGTATCAGACGCTCGGTTACCGTGACCGAACAAGTTGCCGTGAACGCTCCGGCTCCCGCCGCCACCTTGATTGTGGCAGTGCCTGGAGAAACCGCGGTGACAACCCCCTCATTGACAGTCGCGACAGATTCCTTGTCCGAACTCCAGGTTACGGTCTTGTCCCTCGCATCCTCAGGCAGAACGGTGGCTATGAGCTTTCCACTCTTACCAACTTCGAGAGTCAGCGACTTCTCGTTCAGTTTCACGCCGGTGACCGCATACTTATCGATGACGGTGATTGTCACCTCGTTCGACGTGACATTCTTGCCCTTGACCTTGATCTTAGCCACTCCGACTCCCACAGCGGTGACATCACCGTTCACAACCTTCGCCACGGACTCGTTGTCAGACTCCCACACAAGCGTTTCATCCGCATTGGCAGGAAGCATCTTAAGAGTCAACGCAGTGGACTCTCCTATGTTCAGAGACGATGTCTGAGATGTCAAAGTAAGGGAAGTGGCATAAACGACCGGTTCAAGGACAGTCACATTGCAGGAAGCCTGATGTCCACCGTCAGCGGTCTTGACAGTGATAACCGCCTTTCCGGTTTTCTTTGCGGTCACCTTTCCGTCTTTCTCACCCACAGAAGCGATTTCCGGATGGTCTGACGACCAAGTCACCGACTTGTCAGTGGCGTCAGCCGGACTAATCACAGCCGTAAGCAACTCTGTACCGCCAACGTGCATAGTCAATTCCGGCTTGCTGACAGCGACCCCGGAAACGTGACATTTGACCACTACCTCGCAGGTGGCCGTAAATCCACCGTCCATGGTTGTGACGGTGATGGTCGCCTTGCCAGCCTTGTTAGCGGTCACCTTTCCGTCTTTTGACACGGACGCCACAGCGGAATTGCCCGATGACCAAGAGACAGTCTTGTCAGAGGCGTCCTCTGGGGCAACTGTCGCGGCAAGAGATTCCGTCTCACCAACGTACAGATTCAGAGAAGACTTGCTGAGAGAGACTCCGGAGACGTGACGCTTGACAGTCACTTCACAATCGGCTTTGAACCCGCCGTCTTTAGTAGTGGCTGTAATAGTGGTTTTTCCTGGCTTCAGTGGCTTGATGACCGCATGCAACGCCGCACCAGGGGCAATTGACGCCACCTCAGGATCCGAACTTGACCATTCGAGAGACTTGTCTGTGGCATTGGCAGGAGTTAAGGTCGCGCTGATGTCCAAAGAAGGGTCTCCGACATAAAGGGTTTTGGAGGAGATCGACAGGGTGATTCCCTTGACCGGTGTCCCGACCTTTACAAGACAGGTCGCCATCTTACCTCCGTCAGAGGTAACGACGTGGATCGTAGCCTCTCCCGTACTCACGGCAAACACAAGTCCCGATTGCGAGACTTTAGCGACCGATTCTTTGTCCGAGTACCACGTGACCTCGGCATTCGAGGCGTTCTGAGGAAGGACCGTCGCTGTCAGTTGATGGGTTTCACCAGGTTTTAATTCGACAGTCGTCTCACTCATGGAAATCCCGGTGACACGGCTGATGACAGTAACCTTGCAGACAGCTGTCACCTTCTCGGCCACCTTGACCGTGACTGTCGCCGCGCCTGCCTTGCGGGCGGTCACATTACCTTCGTTGTCAACCGAAGCGACATCAGGATGATCGGACACCCACGTAAGGGTCTTCTGCGTCGAGTTCAACGGGTACACCGTCGCCGTGAGTTTGCCGCTCTCTCCTTCGAGAAGTTTCAGACTCGTCTTGTCGAGCGAGACATGCTGCGCAGGACTCTTGACACTCACAACACAGTTTGAAGTGAACGAGCCGTCGTTGGTTGTGGCGGTCACAGTCGTCGTACCGGGACCGATCGCGGTCACGGTACCATCCGAGGCAACCGACACGACCTTCGTGTCCGCGCTTTCCCAAACAACCCCTAAATCCGATGCATCCTCAGGAGAAATCACCGGCTTGATCGTGAAACTGCTTCCGATTGTCTCAAGAGTGAATTCACGTGGGTCAAGGCTGATGCCTGTGACAGAAGTACCTACCTTGACATTGCAGTAGGCCGTGAAACCGCCGTCTGACGAGGAGACAAAAACCGTCGCCTCTCCATTGCCCTCCGCCTTGACATTGCCATACGCATCAACAGTGGCGACAGAAACGTCAGAGGAGCCCCATTTGAGGGACTTGTCCGAAGCGTTTTCAGGGAATATGGTGGCCTTAAGGGAAGCGGACTCTCCTTTTTTCAGAGACAGTTCAGACTTGTCGAGCTCGATCTTCTCGACCCCGACTCCGACAGTCACATTGCACGAAGACATGAATCCTCCGTCATCAGTCCTTGCCGTGACCTTGGAAGTCCCGACCTTAAGTCCCTTGATGGTGGCGCTACCGTCCTGATTGTCAACATAGTCAACAACCGAGCTATTCTCAACCGTCCAGATAATCTTCTGATTGTCCGCATTCGATGGTGAGATGATCGCTTTCAACACAAACGAAGCCCCGATGGAGAGATCTTGACGCTCCTTGTCAACGGCGACCGAGCTTACCCCGATCAACTCCTCCTGACAGGCGGAAAAAAGGCACAGGGCCGAAATGAGTAAAAGAATATACTTTTTCATCATGATTCAATTTTTCTCTAACTTCTACTGCCTCTGGCACCTTACTGCATGGCCATCGCCACGTGATTTATTGTTGCAATACAGGTTAATCTCGGACTCCGCCGCAGTATTTTTGACATGAATCTCAAAAGTTGTCGTAGTCTGCGAGGCGGTAGTTGTCGTCCAATAATCGGCAAACAAGCCTGCAAGCGCGATAGTCGCATTACCTCTTTTAAGATAGCCCGTGCAAGGGTACCAGGCTACACCTCCGGCAGACAGGGTGAAACGCACACCGTGATTAGATGTGTCCGCAGAGTACGAGCCCTCGCTCACTTGGTTCCAAACCCCATCCGGGCCACCTTTAGGCACACGCCATCCGGCCGGACAAGGGTCATAGATGGTCTTCACATCTGTCCAAAGTTCATTCTGACGCCCTGCATACAGCCAATCGTTTCCGGTGCTGAGATCGCAAGTGATGAAAGTAGTCGGATTGGCGACAGCAAAGTCAACCGTACAGTCAGCGTTGGAAGCCAACTGTTCGAACTGACACGTGGAAGCCATAGGTGTGCCATCTATGGACGCCACCCCCATGAAAGGATCCTTGCGTCCCCATTGATAGAAAAGGCCGTAAGAGGCCACTCCCTCATAAGATGAGGACAGCGCGCCAACATTTCTGTCCATCATATCCACAGATGCTCCTTGATAGCGCTGTGCTGTCTGATCCGCGTCGAAATCACACATCCAGATATGCCAGGACCAGAGTATCCTGTCATTGGAGTCGTATGCGGCCACAAGGGCGTTACCAGGCTTGAACTGTTCGGCGGTCTTGAAGTACAGGCAACCGTTCTTGACACGGACAGAGGAATTAATCAGAGTTCCCTTAGCGACAGCGTTAGCCGAGTTGTCGGTCTCCCAAACCACACCGGCATGATCCACGGCGCCGACTGATGTACGGGAATTTCCACGCACTAGAGGAAGTTTGTACGAACCGGCCTCGCGTACAATGTAACAGTTAGCTGTTCCTTTAGCGTCCAGCGGCTCACCATCAAGAATATTCGAAATCGACGAAGGATTGTCGGCATCGCGGACCGTGGCGAAATAATACCTCTGCACCCTTACGAAAGATTCGCAGACAGAGCGGCTTACCTCCGTACCACCTTTATAGAAAGTCAGAGTGAATCCTTTCTTGAAAGACTGAGGGATAATGGAGAGATAATAGAACTTTCCCGCATTGAACTCCCCTTCAAGAGAAATCTGTGTGGATGTTTCCGAAGAGGCTGCATGACAGAGCGGAATACCATCTTCTCCGAAAGAAATTGAGACCGATCCTGCTACCGCTTCATTGGCATTGCCTCTGAATATGACCTTGTCATACCCCGATTCTGAAACCGTAAAACGGATGCCGCCCAAGGCATCATAGAAGCCCATTTGATCAGTGGACGCGGATCGCCCTACCATAAGGAACGCAGCCGGGTCAAAAGAGCCGGACACAGCCTGCTGCACAGCGGGCAGGGATGCACTGACAACATTAGATGCGAAAGATGTCGAGCTACTGTAAGGATAAACTCCATAGTAATAGCCTCCGGCCGGCTCAGAAGCCTGTCCGGCAAACACAGCAGTAGTTCCCCCCTTCTCAGTGACAAACTTATTACCACCCGAACCGGAATCAGAATCGAAAATGCTGATGCTGTCGGAGGGATTCCAACTTACAGAGCCGAAATTGTCGGTAATGGCCGCCTTGGTCTCAACCGAAAGATAAGCCTTTAGCAATCTGGAAGTCTTTTCTTGCCCTGGAACATCAGGTGCCGGAGCAGAAGGCTCCTTCTGGCAGGAGATTGCCGCAAAAGCAAGCGACAACATCATTAATCCATATAATCTCATAAGACGAAATAACATTGTAACAAAGTCGAGAGATATTCAAAAGAGGGAAGACAGAAAACTATCTTCCCTCTTAAGAAATATTATAGATTAATACTCGTCAAGAGTAGTAAACTACTTGTTCTTGTCAGCGATACCGCCTGGCCATTTAGCCTTGGTGTTAGCTGTAGAAAGAACGGTTACCTTACCCTTAAGGTCAAGAGTGTAGAGATCACCAATCTTGACAACAAGGTTATAGTCAGCGTACTTGTCAACAAGAAGGTCAGTACCGAGATTCTCCCAAGCAACGAAGAGACCCTTGGTTGTTACATTCTCGCCATACGTGAGACATCCACCGAATGACTCCTTAGAGTTGTCCTTGTAAGGATAGGTAAGAGCATTACCAGCCTTGAATTCGACAGAGCCCTGGAGGTCATTGAGGCCATACTGAGTCTTTGCATAATCAGAAGCGATCATCGTACCTGTAGCCGGATCGAAGGTGAAGATAACTTTAGCCTCGTTCTCCTTCTCGACAACCTTGACATCGGTTGGGATATAGGTCACGTCCTTCTCATTCTTGAATGTACCAAGTTCAATGTCCTTATTAGTTGTGATGACCTTGAAAGGAGTCTGGAAGACTACATAGTAGTAACCAACCTTCTCCTTGGCAGGAGTGATCACATCAGCTTCGGTAGTACATGTCTCAGTAACCTTCACGAGAACAGCGGTGTCCTCGGTAAGAATGTTGTTCATGAACTTGATGTCAGGTGATGCCGCAGGAGCTGCAATGATAGCCTTGAACTCAGCAGCTGTGAAGACTACCTTATCAACGTTTCCATCTTTGGTGATGAACTTGTAAGCATCCTTTGGATAGTTAACCTTCCAATCAGCCGTGCTGTTCATAATCTCGAAGGAGATTGTGGCATCGTCAGCGATGTTGATGTTCTTACCGTACTCCTCGAAGTGCTCGATGAGAGATGAAGAGTAAGTGAAGTTCTTGTTGGCATCAGCCTTACCCTTGACACGAACGCCAGCGTAAACATCGTAGTTCTCAGTTGACGGGATGTACTTGGAAACAGGCTTAGCTTCTACAGGCACATTCATCTTACCAAGGAGGTAATCAGGGTTGAGGATAAGCTTGAGAGGAGTTACGAACTCATGCTCGTGCGTCGTAGGAGTCTTCGCAGAGATCTCGTAAGCGAACTTGAAGCCAACATTAGGGGTCTTCTTGCTGTTCTTCTTAGCCTTATAAGCGAACTCGATCGTTGTCTTATCTGAAGGGATCTTAGCGTTCTTATCAACCAAGAGAGAGATTACGTTAGTAGAAGTATTCCACTCTTCCGGAGCCTCAACAAAGAATGTGATGCCTTCAGGGAATGTGTACTGCTTTACAGGAACGTAAGTGGTGTCAAGCTGACCATCAGCACTCTTCTTGATGTCGAGGACATAGAGGTTATCCGTGTCGTAATCCTGAAGGAATGCCTCGTAAGAGAGACCCAATCCACCAAGGACAGTCTGGTTAACCTCTTTCCAAGTAACTTCAAGCTTGTCATCAGTGTAGTCAGGGCATGCAGTCATAGGAGTAGTGAACTTGATGACATTATCGCCACAGAACTTAACGAAGTGATCTGTGAAGGTCTTGTAGTAAACAACAGGAACTTCAGGTTCAACCTTCTCCTCGACGATTCTGATCATGATGTAGCAAGTAGCAAGAGTGTACTCCTTGTCACCGAGCTTGGTGGTGGCGGTAACCTTTACCTGAGGGGTTCTGTTGACAGCAGGACGGGTTGACTCATTAAGGAACTTATCGTTAACCCTGATCTTGCTGCCTTCGATAACAACGAACTGATTCTGATCAGTACGTTTATCTTCTCCGAGGAAAGGCTTGTTGACCTCACCCTTCTCGTTAACGAGCTCAAACTTGTAGTCAACATCAACACCGATCTCTTCAGCAAGTGCGTCTTTAACATTATAACCATCAGCAAGAAGCGTTACGTAGTCTTTAAGATCAAGAGTCTCAGTGTAGAGAAGCTCCGGAGTAGGAAGTTCTGGAGCGTAGAGTTCATCGTCAGCAGGATTGTTGATTGCGATAGGCTCAGAGCGATACGGTCTAATTGTCTTGTCAATCGGGCTAACATCATTTTTTGTGAAATCCTTATGGATAAGACCATAATGAGCATAGAGGCCAGCGATGCCTACATAGGCATAGTCGGAAGTGATGGTCTCACCATTAGCGTAGGTCTGAAGAGCGATGATGTCGTTCTTGAGATCCTCTGGATTATCAGCACCAGGTCCAAACCATGTCTGAATAGGGAAGTGGTTAAAATCATTGAGTTTGATAGAGAAAGTAGCCTCTCCACCCTTAACGACAGGCTTCTGATTCTCGCTTACGATAGAGACAAGATCCTTCTTGTCAGAAGCGCTTCTCATTTGGATGGTCTTTACCTTTCTGTTGATGAAAGCCCATTCATTTGCGTTAACATCAGCGTTCTCAGGATTGAGCCTGTAAGTCACATTGGCTACGCCAGAAGAGTAGAAGACAACTGTATCATTCTCTTCGTCCGGAATGATGATACCATAAGGGAACTCGATGTAGCCAAGACCCTCCATCAGAGCCTCTGGAATAAGAGCAAGGCTCTTGACGGTTGTAAGAAGACTGATCTCAACCACGCCATCCTTCGCTCCCTCGACATTGTGGAAGGTAATCTTGCCGCTCTCCTCGTCATAAACAGCCGTTATGGTTCCCTCAGGGAACACATCGATGTTCGTGACCTCAGAAGTTGTCTCCTTGGAGGCAGGATCATAGGTGTACTTAACCCACTTGCCGTAGTTGGCGTCATTCTTGTCGGTGCAAGGCTGATACCAGATCTGAAGGGCATCCTTGCCGTCAACGCCGTCCTTGCCAGGAGCGCCAGGTGCGCCGTCGTTGCCGTCCTTACCAGGATCACCCTTGTCACCCTTGTCACCCTTGTCACCCTTTGAGGCGAATCCGGTGTCCTTACCGTCAATGAACCAGTTGCCATTGGCACCGATGGTAACAACAGAACCGTCCTTGCCAGGAGCGCCGTCCTTGCCGTCATTGCCATCTTTACCATTGGTAACGTCGAAAGACTTACCATTGCTCAGAGTCACCTTGACTCCGTTAGTGATAGGCGTCACATCCGTGATGACGGCACCGTTGTTGATCGCAGTCTGGAGATCACTGACAGTGCTCTCCAGCTTCTTCACCCGTTCCGTCAAGTCGTTAATGTCGCCATCGTAGTCCGTACAAGATACGGCTACTCCCGCGAGGCCTAATACGATAGCCCCCGCAAGAAACAAGTTCTTAAACTTTTTGTTCATAGCTAAAAAACAAATTGATAAATAAATAAAACGTATAATTGTTCCTCTTAGTAATAAATATGTTTTGAGCCCCCACCGAGGGGACAACCCATAACACAACGACAAATATATGAGTTTAATTTTTCATAAGCAAGATTTTTTGGTCAGAAAATGAGAAAAAGATGGCTAAAAAACATTTGTTCCTAAGAGTGACACCGCTTTTTCTTCCGGGAACTCTCTTACAGGCATCTCGAACGAACATATTCAGAAATCAGCCAAGCCTCCTGACATACGTTTTGCATACTGGATTGACGAAAATATTCATCATCTTTTGGCTCGGATACGCGATCGTGCGGGACGCTTCGACAAACTCAGCGACCGGAGAGGTCATAGGCAGCCCAAAGCGGCAGGCCTAGCGACTGGGAAGGTCTGAACGACCAGAGAAGGATCACAGGAATTTGATCCTATCGGCAAGATTCAGGAAATACTCATTGGACCAAATATCAAGTTCCCGTCTCTGGCTTTGAGCGATGTAAGGGAACACGTCCTGCTTGACATTCTCAATGTCCGCTGTGGCAAGCCTATGACGCAGCCGTTCAATAAAGCCTTCGCGGCTTACATCCTCACCGCTGAACTCTTTGATTCTTTCTTGAAGATGCCTGAAGTCAAGCGAGACATCGTTCCTGACATACCACTCAAAGTCAAACCAGTCTCTCCCTTTGACGCGACGCTGCCACGCACGATAAACCAACGCGTGCATTTTACCGGCATATAGGTCAGGAAGTACAAAGCAACGAGTCATAAAAGAATGAGGCTTCAGCAGGAGTTTCGGTTCGGTGTCAAAAAGAAGCGGTGGATCGGTATCAAGCTCTATTTTGACCTTAATCATTCTTTTCGTCCGGAATCTGATGTCGTAAGTCTCTGTGTTCTCTTTTAAGAAAGCAGATTCAACCCTGCCAAACGATTTCTTCTCTTTTTTCGTGATCTCTACATCAAAGCCAGTAAGTTTGAATTCCTCCTTTATCGCTTGGAAATAATTCTCAAGATGAACATCATCTCTCTTTTCCGTAAGAGAAAAGTCCATATCTTCGGAGAATCTTGGCAGACCGTGGAAAAGCCTTAGACAAGTACCTCCATAGAAAGCCGCGTGGTCAAAGAACCCTCCTCTATGCAGTCCGGCAAGAACGATTTTCTGACAGACCTCTTGCTCTGCGTTTGGTGTAGCTATGGAATTGCCGCCTTGATATCCGGCCAGCATTGATTCAAATATCGTCATAAACTATTTATTATTTTAATAAGGTTAGACAAAATCCGTGTCTTACGTCCCACCCTGGCACATTCCTCGATCACCTCAACATTAAAATCACGCAACAGTTCCATATCTATGCGCAAATCATCCTCAAGGTACACTGTCAAAGCCTTGACTGAACGTTGTGGCACATAATTGTCATAAAGGATCGTATCACAAAGAGCCTTCTCCCTACCAGCCATCAAGAAACTCACACCATCAGCATCCATACTCTCGACACCTATCGGGAAATACACTGCCGGAACCTGCACATAACTGAAGGTACCTATCGGAGTCTGGAACGAGTGTGAGCGTTTTGTTGTCACACTTGTCATAACAAAAACCTGTTCCGGAATCATCCCGAAATAGCGAAGCGCCCACTGAAGGGAGACATAAGACGGACCATAAATATGGTTGGCGCAGAGCCTGGGATCTGTACCGCGGTCAAACAAGTCCGGATTGACAATGTACAAATTTCTTTTCAACCGTATAAGTTCGCCCGACTTTTCCATAGAAAGGACTTTCTTCTCCGGCGAGGATAGATCAGGGAAAGACGACCTAATATCCGCACTGGTTATTGGAATACCGGCAAACCGCTTCAACGGGAGACTAAACATAATTATTCTTTTTACAAATATACTGATATTTGCACAGAAAAAGAAGTAGTAGTTCTTTTTCTGTGTAAAATAATGCAGTCATAATTGATAATGGCAACACTGGCATACGGGATTGACGCAAATATTCATTATCTTTGGGGTTGGAGATATAATTGGGGCGGACGCTTCGGCAAGCTCAGCGACCGTAAGGTAAGGAACAGCATTCGGAATAGGCAGGCTCAGCGAGCGGAGGGAACAATTATACCTATATTATATTAATAGATATGGTGGAGAGGACTTCCCCAAAGTGGCAGGAAGGCGGGAACCATCAATAAAGAATAAGAAAGAGTTCGAATTGAATATGAAGACAGGGAATAGGTTTTTAGCGGTTATGAGAAGAGGGCTGGCAAGCGTGGTCTCCATCATTATGACGATTGGGGTGTCAGGCAACTGCTTGGCGCAGACCCAAGGAGAGAAAAAGAGCAGGTTACTGACGTTTGAGAGGACAGTGCACGACTTCGGCGAGATAACGAACGAAGACGGGGTCCAGGAATGCTCGTTCAAGTACAAGAACCAGACTGACACGACCATACTGATCTACGACGTGAAAGTCTTCTGCAACTGCACCAAGGTCGAATGGCCAAGAAAACCGATCAAGCCTGGAGAGGAAGGCGAGATCAAGGTGAAATATAATAACGAAGGCACGCCGCATCACTTTGACAAAGGCGTGTCTGTCTATACCTCAACCGGGAAGCGACCGATACTCCTTCGGATCAAAGGCACCGTGACGGAATAGAGTCTCCACAACGTCCGGCAGTTTAGACGGAATAAATGACGGAATAAATGACGGAATAACACGGGGATAAATGTACACACCACCTTTTACAGTCTCCTCAAAAGCCATCAATCTCATAGCAGAGATCTCGGCCCAGATAGAGAGATATTCAATAAGAATGGAGCAGAGCGATTCGCTAAGATTACGAAAAATGACCGGGAGGCGACAGTGGGCTTTCCGGTCATATTCATTATGCTTCCGAACCATAATACGGCTACAGAGGTTGTTTTTAAGAGATGAAATTACTGCATCAAAGTGAGGTACCAGTTGCCTTCGATTTTGAGGGCATTGATGGCGAAGGCGGTGGAAAGGAGCTTGGACTCATCCTCGGAATGGCCGAAAGAGACACGGAACTTGACGACATTGTGATCTGGATCCGTGAAGGTGTAGCTCTCAAGCTTAGCCTGCCTTAGATTCATCTTCTTGAACTGGTTGGACGCGGAGACAATCTTCTCTGAGCTAATCTGGAACAAGGTGTCATTCTCGACCTGCCCCAAACCATCAAGAGCGCCGTTTACATCACCGGCGATTATCTTGTCAATCACCGATTGGGCTCTTGTAAGTACCTCGGTTGTGTCAGCGGCCGTAAGTTCGGACAGGAAAATCTCCTGACGAGTAGGCTCTGCATTCGGTTTCTTACCTGAGCAGGAAGCCAAAAGGGAAAGCGCCAAGATCAAGGCGACGGAATAACAAGCGAATGATTCGATTTTCATCATACGTAAGTCATTAAAAAGGTGCGCACCGCAGAACGATGCGCACCTAATTATTCTATGTTAAGATCTTACTAGAGAGTAGGCTCAACAGTCACGTCAACATAGGTAGAGATAACACCCCACTCGTAAGTAACCTGTACAGGGATACGGAGCATAAAGGCAGAGTCAACATTGTTACCGTTGTTTACATAACGGAGGTAACCGAACTTCTTCTTCAGACCGTTGTACTGAGGTTCACCCCAGTTAGGCATTGTCTCTGAGCTGTAGGTGATGTCAAGACCTGTCGCAGCAGGAACCCTCGTTGGGTTGGTAATATCACCAGTGCAATGCCAAATATGAATGTCATTAGTCTTGGAAGAAAGGAGGGTCTCACCGAGAACACCACCGTTAAGGGTCGTTGTGATACCAGCCTCATCAACCTTGAAGTTATTGACATTGTAATACTTGAAGTACCAGAGATTGCTGTAGTCAGGAGTTACGAACTGACCATTATCACCTCTCCAATCCTTGAACTCGAATACATCGAAGATGCTGAGGTTAGCCTCCGGCTTGTAGGCATCAACACCGTCACGATATACCTTGCCAGTGATCTCAGGCATATTCAGAGGTCTGAGGAAGTAGTAAGGGTTAACGCCACCGGCGACAGCAGCTACGAGGTTGCAATCGCCATCAGCAGCCTTAAGAACAACGCCTATGTTAGCATAGAGTTCAGCCGCTGACTTAGGAACAGATGGAGAGTAGTTAAGAAGTGCCTTAGCTGTCTCGTTGTTCTCATAAGTAACCTCACCGGTCTCCTGATTAATCGTAGCGATTACAACACCATTAGCCTTAAGTTCAGTGTTAGTGTAAACACCTGCCTCATAATCAGCTGAAAGCGCAACCTCATTCACAGAAAGCTGAGCATTATCAGTAATTGTGACTTTGCCATCATAGAGATCAACTACCTCCTTAGAGTCAACTGTCAACTGAACATTTCCTACCTTAGGCTGAACAGGAGCGAAGTAATACTTGTAAACAGGATTTGTTACAGTCTTACCAGCTACAGTGAATTTAGGATTGTTGCCTTCCCATACCTGATTGATAGGAGTTACCCAAGTAGAAGGAACTGGCTTACCTGGTTCCATATTAGGAACTTTAACGTTAAGGATAGCCTTGGTCTGATTGTCGAACCAATAGTTGGCAAGCTTGACACCAACAGTACCGGCAGCGTTCTTGGTGACGGTAACCTTAAGAGGAACGTAAACACCCTCGAACTCATCCTCAACTTCCTCGCCATTGTGTCTGATGAAGACGTATCTTACCCAAATTGTAGCGGTATGGCCTTCCTTCTTGTAGATGGCGGACTTGTCGGCAGGAGTGAGAACCCACTCAAGAGTAGATACTCCATCGTTGGATACCTTTTCGGTAACAACACCGATCGCCTCGGCAGCCTCTGTGAACTTGGTGTCAGCGAAGCTGTACTGAACAGCCTTAGACTCCTCTGTCTGGAGAGCGTAAACCTTGTCGAAGGCAACCTCGTCAGCGTCAACAGTGACATAGATCTTGGTCATTTCGTCAGCCTTGGTCTCAACAGTAGAGTTCTCGCAATCGTTAGCGGCAACAGTCCAGTTAAATCCGTCAGACTTGATGTAATCCTTAGGAGCGATCTGAACCTTGATGTAACCAACAGCGACAACATCGCCAGCCTTGGTAACAACAGTCACACGAACCAATGGCTGCCTGTCGATGGCAGAAGGGGTAACCTCACCATTAACACCAGGAGTGATGACACCGGTGTTCTCATCAATAGCAGCGAAGCTGCTCTCAGAAGCCTCATCACCATCAACATAGTAATCTACGAGAGAGAACTTATAAGAAAGGCCGTAGTCATTCTCAGGATAGTCAGTCTCATAAACGTGATCCTCGTGAGTATTCTTTGAGGTGATAGAGTAGATAAAGTAGTGGGTCTCAAGAAGTTTCTTAATATCAAGAGAACCTTTGTAATCAACTTTCAGTTCAGCTTTGTTTGCGACAGCATCAGGAGCGGTAGTGAACAGATGGTTTGTTGGAAGCCCATATTCGCAAGCATTCGCCTTTGTTCCATAATCTACACTATTATAAGAGATAGCGTCAATCATCAATCTGGACTCATAGATGCGGGCATAATCTGAAGTTACAGTTGTGTCCTCACCAGCGGAAATCTTCACATTGGCCTGAAGGGCGAAAATGGTGATATTTTCCTTCTCATTCTTAATATCCGGCTTGCTCTCGTCTGCGACCTTGTTTGATGTAAGGTTGACAAACAGGTTGCCATTCTTGGTCTCTGCCAGAGTAGCCTCATAGAGATCGGCAGCGGATCTGGTTGAAACAGACTCAGCCTCCCTAACGACAACCTTAAGAGCGTTGTCAGCGGTGACAACAGCGCTTGAAGGGTTCATCTCATACTCTACAGGCACAGCCGGGTTCACGCGAACAGCCTTCTCATTCGCATAGTCCCAAGCGCCACCAAGAACGAATGGCTTCTGAGCGTCAGTTGTACCCTCATACTCATTCTCTACAAACTTAACGGCACCAAAGTCACCATAGCAATACTCAACAGCCTCGATACCATCAACATAAAGACCAGGAACGAAGACAAGGCTTCTCAGTTCAGTGTTGAACACACCCCAAAGCTTGCTGATTCTGGCGTTGAGAGCGTTGGCTACAGTAGTGAGCCTTGCGTCAACATCAGAGATCTTCTGCTCAAGTGGCTTGTAAACGGTCTCGTAAACCTCACCGCCTTCCTTGCAAGCCTTCTCGATAGCCTCATCGAAGTACTCGTCAAAGTCAGAGATGTTAAGTTTTGTCTTCTTAAGATTCTCAATCTCGGCGGCGGCATCTTTGTCAGCCTTCTCAAGAGCCGTGATCTTAGCCTCAAGAGCACCCTTGGTAGCATAGACACCAAGAGCCTCTACAAGAGCGTCAACCTTACCAAGAGCCTCGGAAGCGGTCTTCTGGGCAGCCTCGGCAGCCTTCTGAGCGGTGTCGATCTTGGTGATGATCTCAGAGATCTTAAGGTCTGAATCATACTTGTCAGAGAGAGTCTTAAGCTGACCTTCAGCGATCTTAAGGCGAGCGTCGAGTTTACCGATCTCCTCGTTAGCGGCAGCCATCTCTTTCTTGGTAGCAAATGTGGCGTTAACATACTCAAGAGTGGCGTAAGAAGGAAGTTTGTCCTCGATTGCCTTGACTCTGGTGTCAATAGCCTGGACGTCTTTCTTAAGGCCATCGATAGTAGACTGAAGAGCATCAATGTCCTTCTTGTGATCCTCCTTAGTCTCAAGTGTGGCAACGGTCTCCTGAAGGGCCTTGATGGCTGCCTCAGCCTCAGCCTTAGCCTTCTGAAGATCCTCAATAGCGGTCTTGTTAGACGCTACCTGTTTCTCTACATCAGCCAACTTGGTCTCCAGATTATCGACGCGATTGTTGGTCTTGTCGATATCCTCTGAATAATCAGTACAGCTGGTGTACGCAAATGTCAGCCCAGCAATGGCCAACATCGAAACCAATCTGAAAAATTGTTTCATAAAGGATAATTAGTTAATAAAAAAAGTTAAACATGTTACTCGTAGTAATAAATGGATTCCACCCTCTTTTTTCTCATTTTCTGACTAAAAAATCTTGCTTATGAAAAATTAAACTCATATATTTGTCGTTGTGTTATTATGTGCCTACGAATGGGCACCTAAAAACATATTTATTACTACGAGTGACACCGCTTTTTCTTCCAGATGCACTTGTGCAGGCATTCCGAACAGACATATTAATAGGTAGGGTTTTGCCGCCGACATACGTTTTGCATACGTATTTGGCGGTGGAACGTCAGTTTCTGTGCCCCAATGACACAACCGCATCGGCAGTCTCAGCGGCGATCAAAGGAAGCTATAGCCGGAAAGAGACCGGGCAAATAACCTTAAAAGATGAGAGCAACAACTGTTATTGAATATCTTCTGTCTGGAGTTCTGCTGCTGGCGGCACAAACGCGGCCGGTTGGAATCAATCCCACCGCGACAGCGCAAGGTCAAAGTGTGGTGGTGGCAAAAACGCTGACGTTCGAGAACAAGGTGCACGACTTCGGCATGATTTCCGAAAGCGACGGACCACAAACCTGCATATTCAAGTATAGGAACAACTCCAATGCGGCTATTGTCATACAAAAAGTGATCGTATCTTGCGCCTGCACGCAGGTGGAGTGGTCGGAAAAGCCAATAAAACCGGGAGAGAGCGGCGAGATCAAGGTGTTATTTTCCAATCGTATAGGGACAGGGAACTTTGACAAATCCATCTCTGTGTCCGTTTCCTCTAGTTCCTACCAAACAATCCTTAGGGTAAGAGGCGTGGTCACAGAAGGAGGGATAACGGATAAAGCCACTTCATCCGACCGTTAAACGGATCAAGATGAAATGGCTTGACTTGCAAGAGATTCCGGCTTTTACTTTTTGCCGATCCTCACTCTCTCCTTGACAATCTCACCAGAGCTCGCCACCACCGTTTTCTTAGCGGCATCGAAAACCACCCCTTCTGGAGACGTGATGGCACAGCCATCTGGCAGAGATATTCCTGCGATGTCCACTATTGAACCTTCGGAGCCTTCCGCCGACAGGACTCCATCGGCATCGGATAGCTCCAAATAAGCATTGTAGGCCTTTCCGCCGACAATACCCCACTTACCTTTGGCATTGACTGTAGCCTTGGCGACATTGAACCTTGAGTCCTTGGCGGTCAAGGATAATCCGCACCACTCACTTTCCAGATTCAGCACACCGCCACCGATTATCGTGACAGACCCGGACACGGAGATCGCCGGAGCCTTTGAGACCACTGAGCACGTGCCGCTGACGTAAATCTTCAGTCCATCAATACGGGAATCCAACCCGATTGTGGTCTCGTCGGACAACTGGATTGTCGCATTGTTCAATGTCAGCAGGTTGCTGGCGGCGCTGTAGGAGACTGAACCACCTCCGTACCAGGATCCTGTTATGTTGGCGGAGTTCTCAGCGGTTACCCTGACACCGCCTATCCAAAGATCATATGTGGACTCCTTTCCTATCACGACCTTCGATGTGACAATGCCACCGTTCTGGACTACACCACGGTTGGCGGCATCGAACTTAGCCCCTTCCGGAACAGAGATTACGCAGCCGTCAAGAGCCAAAGCGTCAAAATTCACCACCGAGCCCAGCGCTCCAGTGGCCGTGACTTCCGTGTCCGCACCGGTCACCGAGAGATAAGACAGGCCGTCGGCGAGGCCGGACAGACCTCTAAGGCCGACCGCGTTCACCTTGCAGCCGCTGATTGTTAGTCTGGCTCCATTCTCGGCGAGAGCCACTCCACTGCCGGAATCACTGTTCAGGTTCAGGGTTCCCGCTCCAAAGATATTCAAAGAACCGGCTGACTCTATCGCGGAGCCGGTCGAGCTGATGTCACATTTCCCGCTCACGCGGATTTTGAGATTCTCAATGGAAGACACGATTCCCGTCGAGGAGGAGACAATCTCGGCATTGGTCAGAGTAAGGATGTTGGAAGCCACATCGTAGGAGACACTGCCACCTTTCAGCCACGATCCTGTGACACTGGCGGCATTGTCAGCGGAAACCTTCTCGCCACCAATGGAAAGATCATACACACTCTTGATCTCCACAAGCGACTTCACGACCTCTCCATCCACAACGACAGAACCATAATAAGCGTCAAAGACAGCATTCCCGGGCACCGTGATCTTACATCCGTCCAGCCCCAGACCTTCAATCTCGGCAATAGAGCCGGAAGTGCCTTCCACTGCAAGATATGTCTTCGTTCCTTCGACCTTCAGGTAGCCATCACCTCCCTGAGGACTGGTGATTCCCCATTTGCCTTTCACTCTGACATCAGCATCCGAGATTGTGACCGATGATGACGGCTGCAACATTATCCCGATCGTCCCCACCAGATTAAGAGTCCCACTGCCGGTTATCCTTATGTCAGCAAGAGCGTTGATGGCAGACGATGAGGATTTGATCGAGCAGGTTCCGATGACATTGACTGTCAAGCCGCTCACCTCTGATTTGATGCCGACGTTGTCAAGCGAGGTCTCGATCTCCGCCCCTTGAAGCGTAAGGACTTTCGACTCAAAGTCATACGAGACCTTTCCCTTCTTCAGCCAAGCGCCTCCGACACTGGACGCATTGTTGGAGTCAACCAAGTTACCTCCCACCCAGACGTATTTCTCTTCCGGTTTCGGTTCATTCACGGCAATAGGAACATTATAGACCGTGCCATCTGACATCGTGAGTATCAAGGTCTTTCCGTCCTCAGAGAGTTTAACGCCGGAGAACAAGCCGGAGCCACCGGAACTACCGGCATCGCCCTTGTCCCCCTTATCTCCTTTATCACCCTTGTCGCCTTTATCACCTTTGTCTCCCACATCGCCTTTCTCGCCCTTCTCTCCTTGCGGCCCTGTCGCTTTGGTTCCCGTGGTAGTCCAAGTCTTGCCGCCGTCCGCGGAGACCTCCCATTCATTCGTGGAGGAATTGATGCGAAGCATCGGAGCCCCGCTCGCACTGCCGGAATCACCTTTGTCGCCTTTCTCACCGTCTTCGCCTTTTGCTCCATCCTTCCCGTTGGCACGGACTTTCTGTCCTCCGGACAAAAGCCACTCGCCATTCAGCGTCCAATAGTAGCATCCGTCAGAATCCAGCCTGATCGAGATGTCCGGAGTCATTCCGTCAAGTCCATTCCGGCCATCTTTGCCATTGGTGATTGTTATCGGTTCCTGTTTGTTGAAATAAATTGTGTAACCATTCTCAATCGGCACGACAGACTTGATATTGTCTCCTCCTTCCAGAGCATTGACCAAAGAGGCCAGACTCTGGAGCTGTTTACCGAAATTTTCGGTCAGATCCTCCAGTTTCTTGAGGCGTTGCTCGTGTTCCTCGTATAGTTTTCCGAGATTGTTGATCTCATCCTGATAGTCCGAGCACGACATCAGCGATGACAGTGCGAGAAGCGCCGCGGCGGCAAGCATAGCGCACACCTTGAAATATTTCTTCATCGTATTCATTGTAGATTAATTGACATAGTATCCATATAATATTTAACATTTCTTATGAGACGAGCCTGAAAAATCAGCATATTCTCCATCAGTTGGACTTGAACGAAGGCCCAGAATTTCCGCCTTTCATCTTCCAAGGGCGAATTTCAATCCGACAAGACAATTAAACTGCCAGTCGAAGCCGTCATCCTTACCAACCTTTGAATTGAAGTCATCCGGGAATATTCCAGCGTCCGCCTCCAGGCAAATGGACAGACTGCGGGCAAGACGCAGGTCAAGCTCAAGGCCTCCCCTCCCCGCCCAGAAAAACTTAGTCCCTGTCCATAATTTTTCCAAACCTTGGAAATCCGGATTGTTCCTGCGGGCACGGTTGGCATCCAAGTTCCTGAAGCCGACTGCTGCCCCACCTCCGGCAAAGAGATTCAGGCTGACAAGGCGACCCTCACGCCAGCCGGCGAGCACAGACGTGACATCCAAGACAATCTCCGCACTGGACCGCGCATAGTTCCAGGAGTAGTCGAAACGAGGATAGTTGTACCGGTTCCTGGCCTGCCAACCACTGAAAGCGACCCTTGCGCCAAACAAGCGGCTGAAGCGGCATCCGGCCGAGGCTTGAGCCGCGGGTGAAAGAAGGCGTACAAAGTCAGCCTCTCCCAACGAATATGCCGCTCCACCAAGAACCTGGACAAACCACTCCGGGCGGAAATCTCTTGAATGAATATCCTGCCGGTCTTCAGGATGCGCGGCAGCTGTCGAGGTGGATATTCCGGACACACCGAGGATCACAAACAAACAAATCAAAACTATCTTTCTCATCATCAGCACTTCAGTGTATTATTAATATGATGGTCAAATTCATTGAAGAAAAAATCCCCGGCTCGTTTTCGCAAACCGGGGAAATCGATAGATTAATCAATTATGAACTAATTGCCTTCAGTCCTGTTAACAGTACCTTCAACCCAAACAACAAGGTCTTTCTGGCTCCACTTGTGGTGGATTCTGACAGGGATCTGAACCTTGAAGCTGACAACGGTGGCGGTATTGTTCTTATACCTCAGGAAATCGTAGCTATAAGCATCATTCTTAGGCTTGGATGTATGGCCGGCAGGGACAACGTGACCATTGTCAATACGGGTCATTGTTCCGTCAAGAACCTGGAACTCAACGCCATTGCTGTACTCCTTCAGAGACTTGAACTCACCGGAAAGGTCAGTCTTGATTTCTTCTGGATTAACAGTGATGAGATCCACATTGTAGTACTTGTAGAGGTCAGTCGTCCTATGGGTTCTGAATACATAGTCGCTTGCGGTACCGATAGACCTCCAATCATAGAACTCAACAAGATCGAAGAGGGAAATCGTTGTTCCGTTGTCAACAGCGTCAGTAAACACAGCAGGACCCTTAGGCTCAACATAAACCGGCTTCAGGAGCTCAACATTGAAGGTGTTGTCCTTCAGCGGCATATAAGCACCGCACTTATTGAATACAGCCACGCCGAGGTTGACATCAAATGTCTCCTTGAAGAACTTCGCTACTGATTCCGCATCATTGATAGACAAAGACTTCTTGCCTTCAGGGAGGTTGATCAGATCCTTCGCAGCCTCAGACTCGTTTGAGATTACGAGTCTTGCCTCGTAATCACGTGAGGCTTCCTCGCCGAACTCAGTACCTTTACGCAAGTACTCAATCCTTGCGATCTCCTCGTTGCCAGCCTTAAGGACAGTGTTCTTGTACTCGTACTTGACATTGTCAGTGTAGAGAGAAACGACTGCTGCTTCATCCTTGGCGATCTTGGTGTTGGCAACTGTGTTGGCGACAGAAAGCTTATATGTCTTACCGCTCGCGCCCTTGACGCTCTTACCATTGTTGGCAAGGGTGAAGTAATAGACATAACGAAGCTCACTTTGCTTAAATGACGGGAAGTTAGCAGGAACGTTCCAAGCCATTGATGGAGTGAAAGCGTCCGGCACGATCGTAATTGAAGGAGCGTTGTCATTCACACCGAAGACGAAATCAGATGACCAGTCATTGCCAAATGAATGTCCGATGGTGGTCTTTGCGAAGCGCTCGTCAAGATATACATTGAAGTCGCAGTTCGCCTCCTTGATGTCAACCTCGTTTCCTGGAGCCTCGACATTACCGTGGATGTTTCTAAGCTGATCCTTGTCAAGGACATCATTGGCCGGGTTGAAGCTGTTGTCAGCGTACCAGTACTTAGGAATCTTATTGGCCATCACAGCCTTAGGATAAGCGAAGGCAACCTTTACAGGGAGGTATACAGGCTCACGGTTGAAGTTGGTGTTGCCCAGACCCTTTCTCGGGATGAACTTGATGTACCTGAGTTCCTCTACGACAGGGTAAGTCTTATCGGTAACACAGTTAACGAAGTCATTGCGGGTCAGATCAATTCTGATTACATTTGTAGTCTCGTGATCCGGATCCTTAAGTTCATAGATCTTACCGACAGGCTTGGTGGTAAGTTTGAACGTAGGCTGGCCATAGATGTCCGTCTTTCCGGTCGGCTCCCACTGAGCGAACACATTCTCTGGATCGTTAGGGTCGTCAGAATCTCCAGGGAGTTTCACAGCCTCATAGAGCAGGTTGAATGTCTCCTTGCCCATATCAACACCCTCGTCAAGAACCTTCTGCTCGATGGCGTGCCAGGTAGCGGTCTGGAACTGATCGGTGCACTTGTAGTAGAAGTAACCAAGATCGAATGTCTTTGTGATGATAGGTCTCTCAGGCTCAACGATGATGAACTTGATGTAACCTTCCTCGACGATCTTGTTGTTGACAGTGTCCTTAAGTTCAACTCGGATGAGCGGAGTCCTGCCGACGATAGACTTCGGAGCGTTCTTACCCACCTTGCTTGGATCCGGCTCGCAAGCCACAGGATTGGTGTCACTGTTGGACTTGACGCCACAGGCAACGATGTAAGTACCATCAGCCCTCTTGTCGAGAATGCTATGGTTCTGGGTCTGCTCGGTGCCATTCTCACCTACAGCGAACGGAACCTGAACAAAATTGAACTTCATTCCAAGCTCCTTAAGCTGAGCCTCGGTGCGGGTCTTGATGTTGTTATCGTTCCAAGAGCGGCAAGAGTTGTAGATAACGTCAGCGTCAACAAGCTTGTTAAGGTTGAGACCGGTCTCGCTGTCGTACGCAAGCTCAAGAGTCGCTACCATCTGCGCGGCGTCGTGTACACTATGATAAAGATGCATACCACCCTCTACAGGAGTCTTGTGAGCATCAGTGCCTTCACCAAGAAGCCTACCCTTTTCGTTGATCTTCTGAACGAACTTGCCGTTCACATAAGACCAAGAGGTGTAATTGTGCTCTGGGTCAACATAAGTGTACTGCTTTGCGAAGTCTGTGTATGAAAGGCTCTCGAACACCATCTGAGAAGCATAGACAGAAGCCCAGGTAGAGGTGATTGTCTCCTTGCCCTCTCCCAAAGGAGCTGTGACGGCGAGATCAGTGATCTTGCTCTTGTCAGCTTTGTGATTGTAGAAGGAGAACGCCTGATAAGGGTTGGCCTCTTCCTGAGTCTTTACCAACTGACCTTTCATTGTGATGCCGACGTGCATAATACCATCCTTCACGTCAAGGAATGTAGCCTTAGGGGCAGCCGCGGCAGGATTTGAAGCGTAGTTAGGAACGCTTGCGGCTCTTGTCTTCACGAAATCAGGATCCTGAGACACTGTCCCAAGGTTTTTCTGTGTGTATTCAGACACAATCGCATTTGAAGGGTCAAGGCTGTAAAGCTTGTCATAGGTAGGGTTAAGGTAGGCGACCCCACTATGGCTTGTCGTAGCACCTACTGTGTAGGTGTTCTCGACATCCTTCCAACCGTCAGCGGTGTGACGCATATGAGCGTGCTTTACATTTTCCGCCTTGCCGCCCACAGTCACAGGCTGGTAAGGAATATAGATGTACTCCATCGCGTTCTGGCCGTCGAGGACCATCTCAGGCGTAAATACCAGAGCCTTGAGATCGGCGTTAAGGTCAATCACAAGAGTACCCTCATATCCTTTTACGTTAGTCAGCTTAAGCTGGCCGTCAGTCCAGACAACGCCAATGCGGTCTTCCTCCTTTGGAGCCCACCTCAATGTGGTCACTTCCTTGGTCTCATTGCCACCGACAACGGTAACTTTTACCCAGAAACCGTTCTCAGCGCCCTCGGTGCCAGGATAGTAGTAGATGCCTGTGGCATCCTTGCCATCCTTGCCGTCGGCACCATCTTTACCGTCCTTGCCGTCAACACCGTCTTTGCCATCTTTGCCGTCTTTGCCCTGAGCTTTGTACTCGGTCTTGACACCATCAATGTACCAGTAACCATCCGAACCGATTGTTACCACACTTCCCGGCTTGCCATCCTTGCCATCGGCACCGTTTTTACCATCCTTGCCATTGGTACCATTGGTGAGATCGAATGTGCTGCCATCGCTCAATGTCACTCTGACACCCGTTGCGGTGGACTCCACATTAGTGATCACAGACCCCTTCTGAATGAGGGCCTGCAATTCCTTAGACACCTTCTCGACTGCACTCACGCGATCGGTAAGGTCGTTGATGTCGCTTTTATAGTCCTGACAGGACACAAAAGCACCCGCAGACAGAACCAATGTGGCTCCAAGCAGGAAAGAATTGATCAACTTTTTGTTCATAACAAAAAAAAATAAAAATGTATAGATTGAACTTAAATGTTTATAGCTATCATCAATTAAAATACAAGAGCACCCCTCGCTCTTCCTTAGTCTCATTGGACATCTAATCCATCGTCATTATCACTCCCAGTGACAAATGCTTTTTTTCCAGTTTTTCGGCAATTTCTTTATGAAAAATCTTGTTTATGAAAAATTAAACCCATATATTTGTCGTTGTGTTATGGAGTACCCCTCGCTGGGGGCTTGTAAACATATTTATTACTGGGAGTAACACCTCATTTCGGAGGTTGAACCACTTTCCAAACACTTACAGAGGGATATTCAATGACAGCCGGAAAGGCACCGACATACGTTTTACATGCTGATTCACGGGAAGTTTTTATATTCTAATAATAATCACTATTTTTGCGAAAACCGCGATAAGCGACATCAAACAGTGCGGACAAAAGTAAAAAGACATGAGCGAGTATCTTAGAATCCGTAATTTCGGCCCTATAGAAGAGATTGAGATCAACAATATACCCTCTCTCACAATACTGATCGGAGAATCAGGAAGCGGCAAGAGCACCATCATGAAAGTGCTATCCCTGTGCCGTTGGATATACAAGCGTGTCGTACTAAGATCGTACGTTAAACAAGCGAACATCAAAAAGACCGGTATTGGAATCCAGATGCGCACCTTATTAAAGACATCTCAGATAAACGAATATCTAACCCCCCGGACAGAAATCCTATATCGCAGGGGAGACTATGAGATAGAATATAATAATGGAAGGTTAAACGCCCAGGCTGACATTCCAGAAACGAATCTAAGTTTGGAAAAGATATGTTATATCTCCGACAAACGGTCAATCATCCCTGACTTTCTGGAGAACAAGGTCGAAAAAAAGAACGCCAACTATTACCTGCAAGACACATTGGAAAACTTTCTGCTGGCAGCTGACGAGATAAGGCAACTGCCACTTGAATATCTGAATGTCGAGTTAAAAATCGAAAAAGGCAACAAAGGCGACAAATACTTGATCAAAAACACAAACGGAGCAGCCAATCCTATTCTTCTGCGCAACGCATCCTCTGGAATGCAGACAGTTTCCCCTCTAAGCCTTATCGTTGAATATTACGCAAGGAAGTTCGATGCCCAAAAGTCAATGAACTCGTCGTTGTTCGGATACTTGCAGGATAATGACAGGCTCAAGGATTTCAGCACCGCAAAAAACATCGGTGAGATCAGCGCCAAGAACGTCCACCTGTTTATTGAAGAGCCAGAATTGAGTCTCTATCCGGAAAGTCAGTGCTCATTGATTGACTTCATTGTCAGTCGGTGCTATGCCCAAACTCATCCTTATAATATATCGCTGATGATGGCCACTCACAGCCCATACATTGTCAACTACATGAATGTTTTGATCAACCGAAAGCCAGAAAATGGTCCGTGCCTACGCCCTGAGGAGATCGATGTTTATGAGGTATATGATGGCAACATTGGCTCATTAAAAACAAAAGACAAATACGGGCGAATAATCTTCGACACACGTTCAATGTCCGATCCAATCAGAGACATGTATTCAGAAATCGGTACAGAATAGAGATGGAGCAATTATTAAGGCAAGAGATATCCGGTGTTATCAATCAGATACAGAGATACGAGGCTCCCGAACCTACACTTTCAGAAAATATCATAAAATT
>ULUJ01096111.1_pt1 | contig 28724 bp, 25 predicted proteins | sample 1958381 | NCBI WGS metagenome assembly ULUJ01 (sample SAMEA4835757, study PRJEB28245) | human gut metagenome | biome: gut microbiome; material: fecal sample | place: Denmark | collected 2008 | reverse complement strand
AGGTGTGATATGCGAGAGATTGAGTTGAAAAACAATACGAGTGGTAAAAGAATTCTCGTGGATGACGTAACGCCGGATTTATCTCTTATTCCGAGTAAAGATAAAGAATTGTATATATCCTTATTAGAGATAGAGATGTACGAGCATTTCAAGAATCGTCGCAAAAGAAAGCCAAGAGATCAACCTGAAAATAAAAAAATCTCATAATGTGTACCATAAATGTCGCATAACGATGAATGTCAAAAAATTCTTATGAAAACCCGTTGACTTTTGTTTTTGAAAGCATATAATGAAAATTACAAAACGCAATAAATGTTGCATATTGTAAAAGGGGTATACAATGCAAGTAAAAAACAAAGAAACGATAGATAAGATTTTGAACATACTCAACGAGAGTTTGCGTGAGAACAACGGCACGCCGTCCATATACGAAATTGCCGACGCGATAAACGTAAATCCGTCCACTGTCAGCAGATATATCAACTATTTGGTGTCCGAAGGCATAATCGAGAGAAAAGGCAAGCATTGCAATCTCACTACATCGAAGTTTGCCAAAACAATGTCCGACGTAACGGCTTGTCCGATTGTCGGAGACATTGCTTGCGGCTCTCCGATACTTGCGGAAGAAAATATAGAATCGTATGTATCAATCTCTACCGAGTTCTTCGGTCCCGGAGAGTACTTCATACTGAAAGCGAAAGGCGAAAGTATGATAAATGCAGGCGTAAATGACGGAGATTTGGTTGTTATACGCAAGCAAGATACTGCAAACGAAGGACAAATAGTAGTTGCGCTCACGGATGACGGAGAGGCTACGTTAAAGCGATATTTTTTGGATAAAAAGCACAAACTAATAAGGCTGCATCCAGAAAACGATGCACTTCAAGATATGTTCTATAAGAACATTCAAATTCAAGGCATAGCCGTAAAAGTAATAAAGGACTTGTTATAAAGGAGCAATACCAAATCGATATAGTTTCCGAATAACTGCCCTGGTTTATAAGGAAATTGTATATAGGGTGCGCAAGATAGTTTTACTGCGACGCGGGAGTGCCTAACCCGGTCAATGCAGTTGGCTAAATACAAGTCTATGTGCGCTATGGGCGAAGGAGGTGCTTTTATGGATAATGCTATTATCACGCAAGACGCTATTCCGATACGAAAACTGTGTCCCGAATGCAGAAAGTATTTTGTAGCGAGCGTTAAAAGTAACGGCGAAATCGTGGGGAGATGCTCACATTGTCACGCCAAGTACTTTGAGCAGAAAAAGAACAACGTGCGACTTATCAAAGTTGTGCAAAGATAATCACTAAAAAAGGAAAACTACATACGTCTATATAGGCAAATCAAGGTCGGGCTGTGACAGCGCCCAAGATAAATCCTCGTTCCCCGCTTTTATAGATAAGATTCGATAGGAGAAGATATCCCCAACCCGAATGCGACGTGTTGAAAAAGGTCGCAAACCGAGTGGGGATATTTTTATTCTCCGCTACGGGAAAATCTATTTATAAAACTAGGAGAAATTTATATGAAAACATTTACAGCAATAAGAGAAGATCTTAGAAATATCAGATACTACTATTCTCGTCGTGACGAGATGACTCAAACAGCAAAAATCGTAGGGGAGTGCAAGGTGTTAAAAATCGTTGAGGAATATAACAAAATCGTATGCCAAGCACCGCCTAAGCTTTATGAATTGTACTATTACATGTACGTTGAAAACAATACGCAGGAATCGGCAGCAGAGAAGTACGGATATGCCAGAGAGCATGTCACAAGACTTAACAAGCAATTGTTACGTTTTATTCAAAATCATCTTATAGCATAAGGAGAAAGACCATGGAAGAATTTATCCCGGATTTTATATTGCAGGCAGACAACGTATATAGAACGAGAAACTATATTGTAAAGCAAAGATTGGAATATATCGAAAATACGACGGAAGATAACGTCATAATTAGCTATGACACTTTCTACAAACGCACACGGCTTAGAGATAAACAGTATATGATTATGTATGGTGATAAACATCACCCGAACGGTAAGCGTATGCCGAGCACAACTTACACGCGAGTGTATATCGACTAAAAGAAAGGCAAGGGTAAAACCTTGTCTTTTTTTATACTTATACAACAATGTTACATCGTTGTTTCAATTGGATTTTATAGTGTCATTTTTGCATTTCATTATTGTTTGAATTGGGCTCGAAAGATGTCCTTTTTGCTTACATTAGTGTTCTGGTTTTTGTGGGAAATAAGCCCTATACTGATGACGTAATCAAAAGCGAGAACAAGCGAACGACTGTTGATTGCGGACTGAATTCAGATAAAGGTGGCCACCTTCCGAAACAAGTCGCAAGAAACGGAATGTTTCACAATCAAGACTTTATGATTACAAAACTACAACTTAATATACCAATTTCGCGCTTAGCTAACGGCAACACGGGCAAAGACAAATCACTATGCTGCACTATCGGCACAACGGGTAAAGGAGAATTTTTCAATGGCAAATAAATATGGCGAACGCAGATGGAGCGTGCCTTCCAAGAGAGCGAAGGACTACGCGTCGGAGCGTAAGAACAAGGTGCACGAACACGGTGCAAAAGAAGGCAAACAACTTACGGATTATGAGGCAGGACTTCGCTCCGGATACTTGCAAGCACAATCGGATCACGCAGGTCTGTACAAGTACAAAAAGGCTCTCGGCGAAGGCAAATCCAAATCCGAGGCAAGAACCATCTCTCGTACTATCGGGAAGAAAAAATAAGGAGAAAATAAGCAATGGATAAGAAAATCTTTGTAGAAAGAGAAACTTACGAGAAAAACGGCAAGCAGTATTTTACATACTTCATCAAAGGCGTTGTGCGCGGTATCGAAGCAAGAGTGCAACTTATGCCACCGGACTTCACGGGCTACACGGTTTTGGATATCGTTTTCGGCGATGAAAACAAAGCGGAACTCGTTGTAACGCCCTACGAAATCAAGGACGAGAAAACTGGCAAAGTCGTTTCGGGCAACACCTATGGCGTACGTTCTTTTGACGAAGACGGCGAAGTTTACGAATGCAAGATTCAGCCGTTCAAATCATCGGACAGAGCATTGCTCAATATGCTTATCAGATAAATAAGCGTCACGGAATACGGCTTGAAATACAGCCGTATTTCTTTCAAAAAATATGGAGGATTTATATGAATCAAGAAAAGAAAAACAGTATCAAATGGATTGCGACACTTATGGCAATCATAGTCCTTTTTGCAGGTGTCGGCGCAGCGCTGGGGCTTGTAATTCAGCAAATGAAACAAAACAACACCGACACACCTATTGCATCGGGTGATGGCAAGAATATGTTTGAAGGTCAAATATATGAAATGCCTTCTGTACTTGCATTTTCGGCAGACGCAACGACTGCGGCAGACTCCGGTCATACGGCATCCGTAACTCTTACCGCAACCGTCCTTCCCGTCGAGGCAACCAACAAACTCGTGGATTGGAGCGTTGCTTGGGGCGTTACAAAACAACACGGAAGTGAAAACGTCACGGACTACGTTACCGTAACTCCGAAAAGCGATGGTAGCAATATCGCGACCGTAACTTGTAAGAAAGCATTCGGTGACGATGAAATCATTGTCACGGTTACGACGAGAGAAGGCGGATTTACCGCAAAATGTCAAGTGCTTTATGTCGGTGCGCCCACTTCTATCAAAGTTACGCCCACCGGAGCAAAGACCATCACCGATAGCAATTGGAACAACGCAAAAATTGTGGAAATTGAAAGTTCAAAGACCTACAATTTCAATCTCTCGCTTGACAATGAGTTTGGCCTTGTAGGAAGTGCGTTCACTCCCGAATACAAAATCTCCGCTGTTGCTTATGGCGCAATCAAGGTTAAGAAAGACCTTTACAAATCGGGCACCTTTCAAAGCACGGATTATGGCACGGTTGATTATGTTGTTCAGGACGTGTTTGAATCGGCAGGATACATTTGGACTTCGTTCCAAAAACCGGGTGGATATGTGAGCGTAAACAAGTTTTTAATTGAAAACGGCAAGTTGCAAGTTATCGGTGAAAGTATGCCTTCGTCTTACTATGGCATTTCGGCAGATCCTTCTCGCAAAGTCGTTGAGTCTTTTGACAGTTATGTGGACGGCAAACTTCCGTATGTCACTATCACGGTCACCGAAGTGAAAACGGGTATCAGCACCACTATAAACATTCGTACGGTATCCGGCGTTCAAAGCGTATCGCTTTCCGATTCAACGCTTTCGTTCTAATTAGAGGTGGAGCATGAAAAAGCAAATGAATGTTGGCAAGACGATTGCCGTAATCGTATGTGTATTGCTATTGGTGCTTGCCGTCGGTTCTATTGCTTTCTTCACTAATGGTTTTACATCTGATTTCAAAACTTTTTATGTTGAAAGCGATGGAAAGCGAATGCTCTCGGACTATGACAACTACATAATGAAACAAGATGCGGAAAACAAATTCGTTGTCAAATACACTTTCGGAGCGGTCAATAAGGACATAAGCGGTTATACCTTAAAGATTGTTCCGAACGTGTCGCACGACAATGATTTTGACTTCACGGTGGACGGAGAGATATACAGTTTCGGCGCGGAAGAAGATCTCACAAAAGGCTTTGACATTACCCAAAACGAAAACGATTTCGTTGTGAGCGGTAACTATACAATGCAAAGCATTTTGCAAAGACTTTATCCCGAAAAGGAAGTGTCTTTCAATCCGGGCGACGTGGACAATTCCGTAGATAATTTCACATTGCTTGTTTACTCGTACAACGGCGAAGCGGTGATTAAAATCGGTTTCCATAATTACGTTGCGGTGGAAGGTGTCACACTGCAAGAACAACTCGTATTCGAGGTACAGCCGGATGGCACAATCAAAGCGAAATAGCCGTTTGGTTATGGCAATATTCTTGGTCCTTTGCACCATCGTTTTGATGATGCAAGGGACACCGCAAATTGCGTATGCGTCAAGTGAAAATTCGTTTGACACCACGAACGTTTTGGATGACCTTTTGTCGTCCACCATAGACGGAAAGCCTTTCGATCTAAAAGACTATCCGTACAACGAAAACGGGACGCTGCGCATTGTGAGTTTTATAGAGTATTGCTATTCGTTCAAATCCAATATGCGAGCAAATTACGGACTTTATCTGCTGATTTATAACCCACAAGCCTTGAATTTGTCAACAAACAGCAAACAGAACAAAATCCAAATGGCTGTAAGTTACGACAAAAACGGCACGCCTACAAGGTATGAAAAGTTTGATTTGCAGTTCTGCAGTAGGTCATCAAACGACTATAAAAATCTGTTCTACAAATACAAAATCGTAGATAGAAAAATAGCGGATAAGACCTTTGCGGAACGTGTGAATACCAACGAGCGCAGATACGATATTTCCGGCATAGAACTCGTAACGTACGGAGATAAAAACGCTACCGAATACGGCGTCGGCGGAACGTACACTTTCACGGGATATTCGGAAGGATACGGCCCTGACGCCAATGCAAAATCTACGTTGAATTGTGTTGTGCAAGACCTTGAAACCTTAAAGCTCGAAGTGCATCATACATCGTTCAGAACCAACGTTTCGAGCAAAGGCAAAGACCATTACAACGAAGTCAACTCGGTGTATTTCTCTATCCCGGAGCGAATCTATCAAGAGTACGGAAAGTTGCAAAAGATACGCGCGGAATGGTGGGAGTATAAAACCAAACTTGCCGCTATTACTTCCAACGAAGCGTTCTATCAAAAGATGCTTGCAGGCTCAAAACTCAAAACCGAGAAAGATCAAAACAATCCGCAAATCCCATATAGACTCTTCACGGGTTATAAGGTTGAGCAAACATCAAATCAATTTCATGGATATACATCGATTGAATATGATTGGTGTTTCAACGAGCGTACCAATTATGAAGAGACAACCGGCGGCGCAGTTTTCAATTCTACGAAAGTGAGCAAGGCAAACAGTCAGTCGGATATGATACCTATGGTTTTCTATTCTCCATACGTCGGTTTGGATGAAGTCTTTGATTTTCTCTTTTCAAAACCAGTTGCGGGCGACGTTGCATCCAACAGAGTTGCCGAATATATCTATGGATATTCCAACGAACTCGGTAACGGATATATAGATTGCAACGGACGAGAGATAAGCAAGGACTTGTTTGAATCTTTCGTTGACGAAGGCAGGCAAATGGGACATAACGACAAAACCATTGACCTTGCCGACACTTTCAATCTTATGAGCTATGACTCCAATCACTCGTGGTGGGATAAGCTCTGGGACTATGGTTTTGCGTGGCCTCAGACAAGCGGTGACTATAAGGACATCTCGCCCATCTATGAAGTGAAAGCGGATGACTTGATTGCCGACGATAACGGTGTATCTCAAAGATTGCTCGTGAACAAGAACGACGTTGCAAGCTTGAGAGCGTTCTATGCAAAAGAGAGTGCGCTCAACAGACGAGTGGTATTGTTCAGATTTGCAAACACGGACTATTTCTCGCAAGCATGCGGACGAAGTGACAACGAAGGCAATTATGTTCCCGAGGACGAGGCTGACACCTATATTGCAAGCGAAACCATATTCCTTGACTTTGACATCATAGAACTGACGTTCAATAAGGACGGAGTGTATCACGTCATTCCCGTTGTGTCCAGTCCTACCGACGTTATAAACGGATTTACGGCTCCGGCACAGAAGTTGGAATGGTGGAAAATAATCATTGCGGTTATCATTCTCATCATTTGCCTAATATTTCTTGCGCCGATACTGCCGTATATCTTCAAAGGAATTTGGCTCGTTATTTGCACTCCGTTCAAGGCAATAAAATCCGTCAAAGAAAAGCGTAAAGCAAAGCATAAATCACAAGTCGATAATAGTGACAAAACGCGCAAGGAGATACAATGAAAACAGTGAAAAGAATCGTATGTATTCTGCTCATTATTTTGGTTGTATTTGCAGTCGGCTACTTGATATTTACAGGTAGCCGATTGCCTTCTATTACGACTGATAATGAGGCAAGAATACTCAATGTAGCAACCAATATAGGAGGCGGCTTATGAGCAAGAAAAACATAGCGTACATAGTGATAAGCGTGCTTGTTACAATAGCGTTTATACTGCTTGCAGCACTTGTGTTCAAAACGTCCTATATTCGCATATTCGAGAGTTTAACCGACTTAATACACTCGATAAAATATTACTTCTGCAAATTATTCGGTACAGATGCAGAATTACATCCGAGCATTCTCGACGGCTCAAACGCTATAAAATGGGAGTCTATACTTCCATCTGACTTTGGCGATTTCAAAGTCAAATTCGTTGAGTTTTGGAGATTGTTTGCGAACCTTGACAACTTCATATTATACGGTAAAACCGTGGGCGAAAAACTTGGCGTCGCAGCACAAATTCTCGTGATAATTTTGCCCTTTGTATTTGTGCTTTTCTTTGTTATAAAGAAGTTGTATTCAACCCCGAACACAAAGCATAACAAGGACTCGAAACCACTTCAAATTCACAAGACAATTTCACGGAAAATAACACGCCCGACAAGGCAATTTATCATAGGATATTTTGCCTTTTTAAGCTGTCAAAAATGGATACCGATTGTGTGGGCAACCATTTGGTTTTGTAGCCTAAATTTGACGAGCATCGTCATATCGTTCTTTGCATACTTTTTGTATTTCTCGGTGTCGTTTGACTTCGTTTCGATATACACGATTGCAAGGAAACTCGCCATAGATTTGCAAGTCATTTTCAAGCACTTTCCGTGGTGGAGTTTACTGCCTTTTGCGTGGCTTATTTTTGAGTATATCAGGCGCAAAATCGCAGTGGATATTTTACGTCATAAAGAGGCTCAAAATTGCGGTTTCATAAACGCTCTCCCGATCGTGTCTATGACTTGCGGAAGTATGGGTAAACGAAAAACCACAATTATAACGGATATGGCACTTTCGCAAGACGTTATGTTTAGACAAAAAGCGCTTGAACTCTTGCAGAACAATGATATGCGTTTCCCTAATTTCCCGTGGATTGCGCTTGAAATGGAAGTGCGAAAATGTATGGAACATCACATCATTTACAATCTTGCGAGCATCGAGAAATGGATGAAGTTGAAGCGAGAACGTTTTGAAAAACACCATAATGCAAAGTGGCAGTTGTACGGTTACGACTTTGACCTATATGGGCTTACATACAATGACGAACTCAAAACGTATCACCTTTTCGACGTGTTGACGAACTATGTAAAGTTGTACTTTATATACGTCATAGAATCCAGCCTTATCGTGTCCAACTATTCCGTGCGAGAAGATAGCGTGCTTATGGACGGCGGAAATTTCCCGATATGGAGTGCGGACTTCTTTGTAAAGCGGGATAAGAGTCTAAGCCACAATGCACACATTCTCGACTTCGATACTTTGCGACTTGGGCGAAAGGTCATTGCGGACAATATCAACAACGGCAGTTTCGAGTTTGGTGTTGTGCTTATAACCGAAGTGGGTAAAGAGCGCGGAAATAACCTTGAATTGAAAGAAGTTAAGAAAGGCACGTTTGAAACAAACCAAAAGAATGACCTTTTCAACAACTGGCTCAAAATGTGCAGGCACTCGGCAACCGTTGAGAACTTCCCGTTCATAAAAGTTTTCACCGATGAGCAACGTCCTGAAAGTTGGGGCGCAGACGCACGAGATCTTGCCGACATTGTGACGATTATCTCTACCGGAGAAACACACGTTGCTTTGCCGTTCTATACGCTTGAAGAAATGATAGCTGAAAAGGCGTTCAAGTGGTTTATAAAACTGTATTACGATTTCCGTTACAAGCGTGGCGACAACACGCTGTTTATGCATACGCTCAAATGGCTTGTGAATTTGCTGTATCAGCGCAATTTGAAAATCTATAACAAGTATGGATATTCAACCGTGTTCGTGCAGACTGAGCAAGGCACTATGGACGGCAAGAAACATCGTGAGCGATACAATCTTATGAACTACAAGATTTATAATGAGCGGTTCTCGACAGACTGCTTTTCCGATTATTTTAGTGACATGGCTATAAAGGCAAAGGTCGGCTTGAACGACTATATCGCCTATGCGACAGAGAAAGCGAGCGTGGAAGAACTAAAACAACAGCACAGTTATTTCATAGACGCACTCTATCGTGATAGGGGGTGATGTATATGTTTTATAAAGACGCAAAGGTTTATAGCGACGGCAGCCACTACATTGCAATACCGCATACGAGCAATCCGTGTAAACGCAAGCGCGTTGTTGAAACTCCCGTCGAAGTGCCCGAAGAAGCGCAAACTATAAGCGTATCAAGCGACGAACCCGAAATGCAAGAAATTATGTCACAAGAAATTAAAGACGAATGGGATTTTTCGGATATGACTCCTGTTGAATCGGATGAACTACCATTTGAAACCGAAACCCCAAAGCCAAAGAAAAAGTATGTGAAACGGAGCGAAGTATTTGAAAAACTATACGCCGAATCAGACGGTATGAGTAAGAAAGCACGGCGTAAGTTTTTGTGCGAAGGTATGCGTCCGTATTTTTCAAAGGAGCAAGATGCCAACGCTTATGTCGATTCCAAATTGGATGTCAAACTCAAGAGCCTTATAGCGAGAAAAACACGCTTTATACGCAAGGCATATCTTAACGATTTCAACTACTTTGTGACCTTCACATACGACGATACCAAGCACGATGAAGCGTCGTTCAAGAAGAAGTTGAGCATGTGCTTAAGCACTTTTCAATCTCGCAAAGGATGGCGTTATATGGGTGTGTGGGAGCGTGCGCCTAAGACAAAAAGACTTCACTTCCACGGACTGTTTTATATTCCCGAAGGCACTATGCCCGGCAATATGATTGAGAAGAAAGATTTTAATCTTAATACACACAAAATGCAGTTAACGTTGCAAAGCGAATACTTTAACTCTCGCTTTGGACGAAACGACTTTGAACGCATAGATGATAATCTTGTAAAAATGGGCAACGCAATGGCGTATATTTTGAAGTACATTGACAAGACTCACGAGAAGATTGTTTACTCACGAAAACTGCCTGTGTATGTTATATCTGACATAGACGAAAATGATGTATTGTGCGGTATAGGCGTTGAAGAAAAGAAACTGTTGTTGCAAGACAAATTTATGTGTTACAACGAAGGCGAACAGATAGGCGTAATAAGCCAAAAGACAAAATCGCGCCTACGAACTTCCAACTAAAAACCACTGAAGATTCCGAGGCAAGACACCAGCAACGGCCAGGCGGATAAGCGAGGATTTCGCCAAGCGGGTTAGCGCGAAACCTCGCTCCGCTCCGTGCTGATCTGCCCGGATTCGGGTTAGTGTTTTAGAGAAGACGTGCCGTAGTCTTTGGCGACGCGCAGCGGCGCCACTTGTATCAAAGACTACGGCACGTCTAACTGTCAAATTGCTAAAATACGGGTTAAAATAATGTGGTTATTACCCCTTAGCTTTCCTGTGGTTTTGAAACAGTTTCGTTGTGAATTTTGATGTGTTTTTATAATTTGTGTTGAAATGGTTTTGTATTATTTTTTGTTAAAAGGCGTATGCTTGTCTCGGCGAGGCGCAGCCGAGCCGACTTGTTCAAGACTGTGATACATTTTTATGGACACTCTTTTAGTGTGGATTATAAGCCTCCGAATATATCGCCTTTTCGTCAGCAGTGGGTGGCACAAAGAAAATCGGAAGTAAACGGGAAAAATTGTTACTTAAAAATTGAACATATGAGTAAAGCCAAAGTTGAGCGATTTTAACCTTGGCTTTATTTTTTTGCTATACGGAATTAAATCCGACGTCAACGCAACAATTTGTTCCTTGTTCGTTGACTTCTGATTGTGCCGACAGGAAGTAAACATAATATTCATTTTTCTTTGTGCTCCGTTTGGGTTTGCCGAAAAGGCGAATTCATTCGGAGGTAAAGAAAATGAAAACTCAACACAACGATTTCAGCGTACTCTAAGAGAAAATCTCACAAAATAACGTGCTTACTATGGCGGAATTTATAGCGTTGATGGAAACGAGGTTTCTTGTTAAACTATATGGGTAGCCGCATGCAAAAGATGTATGCAGACCTATTCGCGGATATTAAGCACAAACACGAATTAAAACACACTTTCAGCGACAGTTACGATTTAGTTCAAGAAGGAGCATTGTTCCTTTGCGAACATTACGGCAAACATCTAAGTGACGTTTTGTTTTACAGCAAAAAGGGCAAACCGATTATTATTGAAATTGCGTGTATTCGTAAAATGATGAAGTTGATAAATAGAAAAATGAGCGACTACTACCGCAGAGTAAGTTTAGACGGCCTGACGCCTGTAAGCGAGTCGTCTTATGAAATCAAAGAAGAAGTGAGTCAAGACTATACAACTTACGATAAAATCCTTGACAGACTGAATTTGACCGACAATATGCGTGTTGCTTTGGAATGCCGAATAAAGGGTTTGAGTTATTCCGAAATAGGCAGAGTATTATCTCGCGCGCAATCTACCGTCTTTGAATATTTCATCAAAATGAGACAACGCTATATAGCAATTTACGGATAAAACGATATTCGTAATGAAGAGCATTAAAACGCTTTCAACTCAAAAAGGGATTTGTTTTATAGTTATCTGCAAAACGTTAATAATGCAAATTAAATTTTAAGTCATATAATCACATTCGGTTTTGCATTTAATTTCAAGGGAATAATCACTTTTATTATAATCCAACATTATTTTCGATATTAACCACCAAATGGGGACAAAACAAGGGACATTTAGTCTTGACAATTGTCCCTATTTTTGTTATACTGTTGTTGAAAATATTATTGGAGGTTTGGAATGATCAATTTCGGACACGAAACGGAAGAACTTGAATTTAAAAGAAGCACTGGAGAAGTGCATGACGCAATGAAAGACATTGTTGCTATATTGAACAAGCACGAAAAGGGTATTCTTTATTTCGGCGTGGCTCCCAATGGAGATGTAAAAGGATTGCCAGTTGCGGAGTCTACGTTACGCGATGTATCACGAGTTGTATTTGAAAGCATTAAACCTCAAATATATCCTCAAATTCAAAAAATCACCATTGACGGTTGCGATATAATCGAAGTAAAATTTAGTGGGAAAAACAAACCGTACTCTGCATATGGCAAGTATTATATTCGAGTTGCTGACGAAAGCCGTGAATTAACGCCAGCAGAGCTAAAAGAAATGATGCTTTCAAGCGAGTATTCCGAGCGTTGGGAACAATTTGAAACAGAGTACACTATTAAGGACGTTGACGAAGCTGCTCTAAAAGATTTTTACAATAGGGCAACCGCTTGCGGAAGGCTTCCGGATGACGGATTTGAAGCCGAAAAACTGCTTAACAAACTCGGTTTGTTAAAAGACGGTAAACTCAACAACGCCGGATATGTGCTTTTCGGCAACAACGGTCCTGTTACACTTAAAATGGCGGTGTTCGCAAGTGACGAAAAACTTACTTTTTTGGATATCAACAGAACGGAAGATAATATTTTTAGGCTTGTTGACACGGCTTTGACATATATCAAAAAGAATATTCGTTGGCGAGCCGAAATCGGCAGTGTGGCAAGAGAAGAAATCCCCGAAATTCCTCTCAAAGCATTGCGTGAAATAGTGATAAACAGTTTTGCTCATGCTCAATACGGAACGGCAACGCAGCACGAAATAGACATTCATCCCGGAAAAGTCGTAATATACAATCCTGGTGAGTTTCCGCCTGAATTTTCACCCGAGGACTTTGCTACGAAAAACCTATCTTCGATTATTCGCAACGAATTGATTGCGAAAGTGTTGTACTTGTGCCACGATATCGAATCTTTCGGCAGCGGATTTAAGCGTGTATATACACTTTGCAACCAAAACGGTGTGGGGTGTTCATATGAAAAAACGCCGATAGGCTTTTCGTTTGTCTTCTTGCGTAATGACCCTAATGCAACAATAAATGTCTCTAAAAACGACAAAAACGTCCCCATTGTTTTGTCAAAAACCGAAAAGACCGTTTATGAACTCTTGAAAGTACAACCGAATCTAACCAGAGAAGAACTTTCAATCGAAATATCAAAAACCGTAAAAACCGTGCAACGAGCACTTGACGGATTAAAAAACAAAGGATTGATTTCTCGCGTCGGAACCAACCGTAGCGGTTATTGGCAATGCACATGAATAAATCAGGTAAGGAGAATAATAATGGAGTGGAACGGATGCATAAAAATGATGCAAGGTTATTTAGAGGATGGACCCGTCATAGTGCTTGGTTCGGGAGCTTCAGTTCCATATGGGTTACCATCTATGGCGGAACTTGCTGATGAGATAAAACAAGATTCTACAATAAAAACAGATCCTAATTATATTAAATTATGTGAAGTAATGGATCAAAACGGGTTAGAAGTTGCCATAGATACTGTAGAATTAAAACAAGAGACATTAAATACTATTAGAATAACTGTGTGGAAAGCAGTTAACGCAAAAGATTGGAGTTTTTTTTACAAAAACACTACTTCTGCCCCAGAAGCTTTGAGTCAGCTGCTAAAAAAAGTGATGGCACCTACCCCGAATAAGGCTACAATTGTTACCACTAATTATGATAGGTTATCGGAATATGCCGCAGATTTAATAAATGCAACAACTGTTACAGGATTTGAAGGTTCGTTGATAAAAAAATTTGAACTGCCTACAGCAAACATAAAATCCAAACGCATAAGAGTTAGAGAACGAGTTGTTGATATTTGGAAGGTACATGGTTCAGTAGATTGGTTTATTGATGAGAATAATCAAGTTGCATCTTTTCCCTTTACTAAAGAAATTCCACAAGGATTCAAACCACTAATAGTACCGCCTGGTAAGAATAAATATAGTAGTACGCATGAAGAACCTTATAGAAGTATTATATCGGCGGCAGACAGTGCTTTTTTAGAGGCGGGCGCATATCTGTGTGTAGGGTATGGCTTTAACGATGAGCATATACAGCCAAAATTACTTGCTCAAATTCAAAAAGGCAAACCAATCGTTATACTTGCTAAAAAAATGACTGATTCTTGCAGAAGGCATATTATAGATGTAGGTATTAGTAAATATTTAGTCTTTGAACAAGTTGATGATTTACATACAAAAGTTTATGGTAACGGCTTTGAAGAAATTTATAATGGTCAATATTGGTCCTTGGATAAATTTCTTGAAATATGGTAAGGAGATTAAAAATGAGTATTTTTACGTATAACGAAAGCGAATTATTGGGTACAGTTGAAAGCGTAGATACAACGACTGTAATTATTAAAGTAGATAACGATGATAAATTGAAAGGACTTCAGGTTAACCACTTGATATCAATACAAAGTTCTAAAATAGGACAACATTTGATTGGATTAGTATCTAAAATTATTAGAAAATCTGCCTATTCTGAAAGCGATGTTGATATATTGCCAGAACTTGGATTCAATATAATTAAGGTTATACTTATTGGGACACACTTTGATAAAGACGGAAGTCGCGAAAATGTTTTCCGTCGTTCACTGGCAACTATTCCAACAATAAATGCCGAGTGCCATCTTATACATGGTGACAGATTGAAACGTTTTATGCAGGCAATATCATCTATTCCTGATGGCGAGGATACTATTAGTCTGCAAATTGGTAATTATTCAATAGACGAAGATGCAACTGCGTGGCTCAATGGGAACAAACTGTTCCAAAGACACGCGGTAATAGTCGGAAGTACTGGTTCTGGTAAATCTTGGTGTGTGGCAAAAATACTCGAACAAGTTGCGACGCTCAAATCAGCCGATGCAGTATTATTTGATATCCATGGCGAGTATTCCACTCTACAAGGGGATAGCTTTACTCACTTAAAAGTAGCAGGACCAAACGACACAATGGGCGATGGAAAACTTTTTCTTCCTTATTGGCTTTTAACATACGAAGAAATGTTATCACTCATGCTTGACAGAAGTGATAGCAATGCCCCAAATCAGGCAATGATGTTTAGCAGTGCGGTTATAAACGAAAAGAAGGCGTTCTTAAAAAATGCTGGCAAAGACGAAATGGAAGCTAATATAACATTAGACAGCCCAATTCCTTACGATCTCGATAATTTGTTAGATTCATTAAGAAAAAAGGACACCGAAATGATTCCTGGTGCAAAAGGTGAAAAACAAGGTCCATATTTTGGGAAACTCACCCGCTTCATTCAACGTTTGGAAACAAAACAAACAGATAAGCGGTTGAACTTTATGTTTTCATCAGAAAAACACTTGCTACATTATGACTATATGAGCGAACTATGCAGTAAGTTAATGTTGCCGTCTATTTTAGGGAGCAAAGGCGTAAAGATTATTGATTTTTCTGAAGTGCCCTCCGATATTCTTCCGCTAATCGTTGCTCTTATAGCCAGGGTAATTTTCTCCGTTCAGCAATGGACTGCATCTGAGCATAGACACCCTATTGCAATCTTCTGCGACGAAGCACATTTATATATTCCCGCAAATACAGAAAAAAGTATTGACGATGCAAGCTTGGTGACTTTCGAACGCATTTCAAAGGAAGGAAGAAAATATGGAATTGGCTTGGTTGTTATTTCTCAACGCCCATCAGAAGTAAACCGAACCGTTCTCAGTCAGAGTAATAACTTCATTGCGATGAGACTTACCAATATTGATGATCAATCTGTTGTTAAACGGTTATTGCCTGATAGTTTGGGAGATTATGCTGAAATGCTCCCAATATTAGACATTGGAGAAGCATTGGTTGTTGGAGATGCAAGTTTGTTACCTAGTCGAATTCGCATTGCACCGCCTGATATGAAACCGCAAAGCGCAACTATTGATTTTTGGGATGAATGGTCAAAGGATTCATCATCTGTTGATATTGTAAGTGCAATAGAAGCGCTGAGAAAACAATCAAAATAGTATTTTTGTAGATTGTAAATAAATTTTATTCAGACAGAAAAAATTGTATACAATGCGAAAAAAATATGAAGTCGAAGTATGCAAGCACATACTTGTCAATAAATGCAGCTTAACAAATCTCTTTGAGACAAAAAAATACGAAGTGAATTATTTCGATCACTATCTTCCTTAATAGAAGGCCCGGCAACTATACGAAATAACTTTGTTATTCACGATTTAAGGCTGAAGAGCGTTAATTCTCCGTCTTTTTGTGTGAAGTCAACAGGTTTTAAATTCGCCGAATACATCGCCTTTTCGGTAGTAGTGGGTGCACAAAGAAAATCGGAAGTTAACGGGAAAAATTGTTACTGAAAACTCCTATGCCTCAGCAAAGCCAAAGTTGAACGATTTCAACCTTGGCTTTATTTTTTTTGCTATACGGAATTAAATCCGACGTCAACGCAACAATTTGTTCCGTGTTCGTTGACTTCCGATTTTGCCAACCGCAAATATATCAAAAAACATTTTTCTTTGTGCTTTGGCTGGGTTTGCCGAAAAGGCGAATTCATTCGGAGGTAAAGAAAAATGAAAGAGTTTCAAAAAGGTGTTTTAGATAATGACAAAGTTATCTAGGCAGAAAACGTGCAATGTATGGGTGAAGTGATTGCTTTATGTGCTATTAAAACGGTAATAGTCCGTGGTGGTAAAGATTTGCATAATCTTTATAAAGGACTGTTACGAGATATAAACCGTGCCGACGACGATATGAGTCGTTATTCCGACGGCTACGAAATAGCGCAAGAAGCAATGCTGTTTCTTTGCCAACACATGGGCAAAAGACTTGACGATGCCTACCACTCTAAAACAGGAAGAAAAATCACTATAAAGCAAGCAGGTTTAAGTGTTGTTGACAGATATTTGGCTAAAAACTACGTAAGTCCTATCCTCAACACAATTAGCCTTAACGAACGAATTACGACAGAACCCGAAACAATACTCGACGACGAGCAAAAGAACGATTATACCGCCTTTGACGGGCTTATATCCAAAATGAAATTGACCGTCGTAGAATACGAAACGCTTTCTATATTGATGGCAGGATTTACAATGCTTCAAATAGGCAGAATGCTGAACGTCAACCGCACGACAATTTGGCGCAGACAAAACAGTATTCGCAGAAAATATTTGTAAGTTACAAGTATGTTGTGAGCAAAAATACGTGAAATATAGAGATGCTTATTATTAACGTAAATTTATAGATAATACGATAAAATCCTTGATGGTCATAATTTGACTAAAAATATGCGCATCGCTTTGGAATGCCGCCAAAACGGATTGAGTTATTCCGAAACAGGCAGAGTTTTTTCTCGTGCGCAAGCGATCGTATTTGAATACTTTATCAAAATGCGTCAAGGATACACGGCAATTTATGGATAAACAAATACAAAAACTTGAATTATGAACATTTAGACATTCAATAATAAAAATCACTATAATAAGAATAAGTCGCACAATAGTATGTAAATGTAATTGCGCGCTTCACATAACATTCTCGAGACGGTGAATAACTTATGAAATGTGCACATATGGCAAGACTCAAAATGAGTCTTGCCATCATCCAGTGTATAAATCCATTTTTATACACAAACAATGCCGAGAAAATTAAACCATTATGTGTTTTTGTACACAATCAAACCACTCGTCCCATTGTCTCCGATGCTTCCTCGAACGACTATCTTAACTCTATATAGTTTTGTGAAATAATATGATGCACTCGCATTATTATCAACACCACCAGAAGCACTAGATGTTCTAAGAGTGTAATTCCCGGTTCCATTAATGTCGGCATAAATCTCTATTGTAGTATTATTTGTTCCAACTGTTGCGAAATAATATAGAGCATTTTGTTGTGGTTTAAAATAATATGTACTACTTGTAGTTCCGCTAATTGGTACTTTTCGTAACGAATTTAAATAGACCGTATTGTCATATTGTGATTCATGATTTCTCTCTATTACCCATTGCATTGTATTGTATTCAAGATTTTCCCATTGGGTTAATTGTTTTCCAACCTCACTATAACTACCCGGAATCGCTATTAATTTACTATATGATGAGGCACCTGTCAGTATATAAAAGCCATTCACGCTTGCTCTTAAGAACTTAAACCGTTGAAATTGTTTATCGTTTCGCTTTGAGTATATTTTTAAATCGTTTCCATTGTTTGAATTATTACTAAATTCTAGTACGCGGTTTGTTGCGTGTTGTGGTGTAATATAAAACGAGCCGTCCCCGTTTGCACTAAATTTATAGCGCTGGTTGTTACCGCCAAGGAAATGATACTGTAGAACAGCCGTGTTATTTGATGTTTTTCCTTCTTTTACATCAAAATAGTAATTGCTTCCTTTATTTCTTATATAATAGGACTCATTACCGTTAACAAACAAGTAGTCTTTTCTGATATATTCTATTTCCCAAAATTGATTTGTATTTGACAAAGAAGGAGTCTCTTGGCTAACAGAAGCGTTCGCATTTGCTTGAATAACTTTGTTATAACCAGAAGCAGCGGTCGTAATGAAATATTGAACTTTTGAATTATCCAGTTGAATAGGATAAAATTTAAAATTCTGCGCCGATGTTCCGTTATAAACATACGATTGCATTTGTGCTCCAGCAGAGGAACTTCCTCCACTAACATCTAAATTAAACCCTATAGTATGATATGGTTCGATTTTGTAAATATTAGAGCCCGCATTGGTTATTTTGAATTGTTGATTATATGTGGCAGGGGAGTTTTTAGTGTATACCAGTGCCGGAGCTCCGTTGTTTAAACTACCCCCACTAATATCAAGATACTTACCTGTTCCAACATTTTTTAAATACACAACATCATTTATAGAAAAAACCTCTTTTGGTGACTGCTCTGCAATTTTATCTTCAGGCACTTCATAAAAAATCCAAGTTGATTTCAATGTATCGGTTGAACCTATTGGCGAATATGAAATACTTGAATAAAAGTCACTCTGATAATCCATTATGTTTGAATAGTTAGATCCCCCTTGTACACGATAACAATTATTAACAGGTATATTATGTTGGGGAATGATATAGTTATGGGTTTCAACTCTTATAGGGCTTGATATACCAAGCGAAAATCCAACAAAAGAAGGATTTTCGGACAAAACAACCCTATTGTTTTCAAACGAAATAAATTTAGTTTCATCTCCAATAGGACGTATTATTATATTTTTATTATCTTTATTGAATTCAATCTTCCATTGCCAAAAAGGGTTCGCAGTGTTATTTTGTGTTAGTTTATAAGCACTTGTGCCAAGTCGTAATTGTGTTCCATTTTGCGTAACACCAGCGGAATATTCCAATGCGCGATCTGCATTTAGATTTACAATATTATATACTTTTCCATGTTCAAGATTCAATCGACCATAATGCAAATTAGTGGATATAACACTTGATATGATTACATTTGTGGGGGTATATGTCCAATTTGAAGAAAAACCCAATCCAATTCCTGCGGATGGTCCTGTAATTGTGGCTTCTAAACCAAGACTAAGCGAAATATTTTCAGAGTATGCTACTTGATACTCGGTTATTGAATGCCCATAAGTGATTCCTAATAATTGTTCCGCACTTTCTTCAGGGAAATTATTAATTTTAAGTATAAATTGTGCTTCTCCTACAAAATTTGTATAAATTGTCTTATACACAAAAGGATCCGACGGCACGTCATACTGAATATCGTTTTTCGGCATACCCATTACAAAACTTCTGCTTGTTTTTGATGCTCCGCCAGGATTAATTACCTCTCCAACAGTACCTGAGTGATTATATGTTGTAGTTATAGTAAGTCCATCATACACTTTTTTGTTATATGAAAATCGACAATATTCATAAGCCCCCAAATCAGAATTACTATATAATTGCATCATCTCATAATAATTTTTCCCTTGTTCTAGATTAATACCAATAAAATCAGGGGCACCAAATAGCGTGGGTTCATCCCATGTCCACATTACTGTAACCAAATAATAATCAACGGGATAATACTGATTGAACGGCAGTATTAGGGTTTGAGTTGTATATGTAACGGTAAGATTTAGTCCTGGGTTATTTGAGGGCGATGTTCTTTTAATAACTAGTTCTTTTGAATTCAAAAACAACTCTTTTGAATCATTGCCCATATTTGAAATTTCCGTTTCATTATAACCAAGATTTAAAAGTAATTGATTTGTTATTTGAGAATCATCGGCATTACTACTAATATTGGACAGCATGTGTTTTTTGTATCTTTGAATATTTTTCACACTTATTTGATGACCGTCCGATATTGCTGTCTCATCAATAATCAAATCATATTGATCCAACTCTTGTAAAACATTGTGTTCACTTTGCTTCAATAATGCGGAGGCTGACGTTACAGGATTTTCGTCAATAACGGCAATAGTCGTCACCAACAGTAACAAAATAGACAAAAGACATAGAAATGCAATTGGAATTGTTTTCTTCATCATCATTGTTCTCCTTATTTTTGATTTTTACAGATATTAACTACAGTATATAGTTAATAAAGTTCATTTGCTTTATTAGCACCTTGTTAGACCAGCCCAACTCGTTTTGGTAAATCAACAATCCTTCTTGCGGAAGCGATGTTTCGCACACAAATCCTACAACGGAAAACGGATTGTTTTCCCAATACTCCAAAATTTTATCGATATCAAGATTTATCCCGAAAAGATCCGAAGATAACAGCAATTCGGTTGCGCGTTTGTGATTTTCGTCTTTTAATGCGCTAAGCTCTCTTTTTGCCGTATTCAAAACAGATCCGGCAGCTCGCACTCTAAGAATAATATCGTCGTCTTTGTCCCCGGTCTTTATGAGAGCGGATTGAAATTTAATATCCCTTCCGCCGCGCTCTTGATCCCATAAAAATGCGTAGTATAGATTTTGATTGATCGGGGTTGTAAAAGCATATTCGATTTCACAATTCACGTTCTGCATTCCACCCAAATATCGTGTATCGGGATAAACCGAAGAAAAATATTCTATCAAACTCTCCGACGATTTTGTCACATCGGTTGTAACGGTCGGTTTTGTCAAAAACTCGTTTGTCAATATGCGACTTTTCCACGGGTAATCGTAAAATGTTCTGTCGTTTATTTCAAATGAACGATTGTAAAAAGATAGCTTGCCGTCTTTGTATTTCACATTTACGTCTTGTTTCTTCAATTCAATCTCTTTGAGACGAATATATGAGTAGCTGCCAAAACTGCCGTATCTGGCGGGAATCTTATAGGAAAAACCAAAATCTTTGGGGTTTTTTGTCTTTGCGGACGATTGAGAAACATAATATTCATACTCGTTTAGAGTATAAAAGGTATCCGTTTCTTCCTTTATTCCCGAAAACGCGCCGAAAACCACATGATTCAGCCTTTCCAACGCGTCGAAAAAATATTTGTCGTTTTTCGGTGAATATTGTCTGTTGCATGCAGAGCAAAAAAGCATTGTTATCACCAAAACAACACAAACGACCATATATGAATACTTACATCTTTTTCTAACCATTCCGATTCACTCTCCAATTTATAAAAAACGCTTCGGCTAACAAAAAAAGCGCAAAGAAATAAAACTTATTTCCGTTGCGCTTAAACAATTCTTTTCATAGGCGGTTTCCTCCGTCTCGAATTTCTTGATTAAAAATTAATTGTCTTTTGGTCTATTGATTGTTTTTCCTCGCTTTAATCCACATGCCTATTAATATTATACCATACAATACTACGAAAAGGCAATATATGGTTTAACGAAAATTCACAATGTAAAGTTTGTCGAAAAAGATATCAAACTATTGTATTTCGAAAAGAAGTTTGATATAATATAAAAAATCACTCGTCACCAGCGCAGTGCTCAAATAGAAAGTAATTTATTTAATTAATACAAAAAAATATATTGCGTTTGAAATGGAGAGAAGTCAAAATGACTACTGAAGAAAGGAGTATGGAAACTCCTAAGAGAATATGTGACGATTATAAAGATGTCAGATATTACAATATAAAAAAACATGAAAGAGCTATTATTATCTTAATGATAGTAGTGTTTATTTGTATTATTCTAGCGATACCATGGATTATCGCTACCATAGAACTTTTGTTTAGGCAAATTCCTGGCTGGGGAGATTTTAATAAGAATACTAATATAATTTTTAATATAGGTGTTTTACCGGATTTTCTAGGAGGGGCGGTAGGTATTCTTGCGGGTTTTGTAATGGAATGGAAATTTTTTAATCAACTTAAACTTTTAGAAAAGTATAAAACACTGACTATATTATTACAGCAGGAGTTAGGCGGGATTTATTGGGCTTTTGAGGAACAACTTAACGATAAAGTCTTTTGGTTGATACGAGAATATATTTTAGATGATATTATCCTAAATGCAGAAAATAATGTGGTTATCCATGATATACATAAATTTCCTTTTAGTAAAAAAGGAGAGATTTATAAGCTATTGCTAAATATTTATGGTCATATAGAAAAGTTTAACATGACTGTTAAAGAATTAGCAGAGCTAACAGAGGAAGATAAGTTAGAAAAAGTTTATAAAATATTATATAATATCGGTACAGCGATTGCAGGATATACTGGATATTCTATTATTTCTCATGGCAATAAACAGGAGCAAGATGAAGATATTTCTGATTGCGGAAAAATCGATAATGGAGTAAATCAATTAAAAATAGAGGCTAAAGATTTAATTGTTGAAGTTAGAGAAGAGATTAAAAAATTTTTTATTGTTACTGGTGCTAATATTATCGATTATAAACACAAAGAGTTGTTAACATGAATCTAACAATGGGAATCTGATTTGTATTAGTGCTGATTAGGAGAAGTAATAATGAGTGATATATATAAAGGAAGAACAAATGTACCAATGGCAGACGACTCTACTAATGCAAGAGGCCGCATCTACAATGAAAATGAACAAATTGATATTAGCGAGGAAGAGAAGCGTCAACTATTGTCTAATATACGTGCAATGGTAAATATGCATACGTTGTGTGATGAATGTTGGACAGAAGCTATTTCGTCACAAAATTTTTTGGTCGATTTAGCCTTTGAATTAAAGATGACGAGAGATGAAACTTTTAAAAATTTATTAAATATATTTTTATTAAGTTTTTCACCTCAATTTAGTGGTGGATTTAAATTAAACGATAGGAATGTACTAATTATTCCAAATGAAAATCAAAAATTAATAGAATGTATGTTAAAAGAAGATCAGGATGACCCTTATTATCATGGTGCGTTAGAAGCTAAAAAGATAGTTCATCCAGATCGTATTTATAAAAATTATTTATATGGGTTAATGGTGAATATTGCAACTGCAACAGTTAATAGCCAACTAAGTAATGTCTTTGATCACTGCATCAATGAGTTGTTGAGTGATGAAGCTCTAGATAAAGATCGAGGCGGATGGTATCATTATCGTTTGCCATGGATAACAGCTAGAATTTTATTGGGCTTTCATAATATCCTTAAAAATGATAGACTTACGCTTAATATTATTGATAAGATTGAAAAACTTTATAACAAGGGGTTATCATCGTTGATTGAGAGGATTTATGATAACAAATATTGGCGTAGTGGAGCTGGTGAATGGGTATCAAAGTGGGAATCAACAGGACTATGTTTGGAGGCATTTTTAACTTCTACAGAAGCATTGCGTGATCAAAGTTATATTGTCAGGATTAATGATGTAATGTCTTATTTGTTCAAAGATGGCATCGTTAACGAATGGCTTCCTAAAACAATAGATTTTAGTACAGAAAATTCAACAAATACGTTACTTGCACAAGTAGTTTTATGTTCTGTATTATATCGCTATATAAAGTTACCAGAGTGGAAGAAATATGAGAAGTATTGCAAAGAGATAGGAGATTTTTTTATTAGTTGTATGAGTGAATTATCAAAAGAAAGCTCAGTTATCGTTCGTCAATTTTGTACAATTCCTCAAATACTTCTATATATTGTAAGGGCAATTAAGGAGTAACTTTAATGGGGCATAATTGGAATGGAAGACTTGCTTTAATTTGGACAAAGATGGTTGGTCCGTCACGGCCGACTATTTCTGAAATGGCCATTTATGATAAATGGGCTAAGAGGTTGCAAAAAATTACTGATAGGCGATTGAATTTATTGGTATTAGGATCAACTCCGGAGTTTAGAGATTGGGGGTTTGAAAATGATTTCAATATAACGGTTATGGATTGCAATTTAGATTATCATAATGAAATATTTCGCGAAATAAGACATAAATGTATAAAGGAAAAATATTTATGTTGTAAATGGCAAGAAATGGATTTACAAGATGAGTTCGATATTATTATAGGTGATCTTGTTATTGGTAATATACCACCGAATGAGTTAGAGGGATTTATTTGGCGTGTTTCAAAAGCTTTGACAAAAAATGGACTCTTTCTTGGAAAGAGCTTTTACAAAAAAAAGGACTACATTGCGCCAACTCCTGAAGAATTAATTAAGTCATTTTATAATAATAGCCCTTGTCATCCATATTCTGCGATAGCATATGATCTGACTATAAATTGTATTGACAAAAACAATATGCTATCATTTCCGAAGCAATATGCTCTTTTGCAGAAATTAAATCTGCAGGGAGTGCTTAGTGATGATACCTTCGAATATTTTAAAAATGTGGGGTGGGATTGCGGTATGGATTTCTTGTTTCATGTCCCTATTCTAGAAGAATATGAGGCGTTACTCGAAAAATATCTTCACATATGTGCGATAGAGTATGGAAATGAAGTTTATTCGGATCGTTTCCCTCTGCATATTGTATGCAAAAAATAGCAAAATTTAAATAATGGAGATAAAAAAATGAAAGTTGTAATTTCGCATGGATCTTTTGGTAAACCACATGAAAACTGGATACCCTGGTTGGAAAATGAACTTGATAAACTTAATGTGGAGTATTTGACTCCAACATTTCCTACTCCAAAACATCAAAATTATTCAGATTGGGCATCTGTTCTTGATATGTATAGAGAATGGGGATGTTTTGACAATGACAGCATTTTTATTGGGCATAGTTGTGGTGCGGTTTTTCTGGCGAAATATATTGTAGCGCATAATATTACATGCAAGGCATTTATAAGTGTCGCAGGATATAATAATTTTATTAACAACGATGAAGTAATGGACCAACTGAATCAATCTTTTTATATGGGAGATGATGAAGTTGCAAATTTAAGAAAACTTGCAAATAAAAGAATAGCCATACATTCGGATAACGACCCATTTATACCTCAAGAAAAATTACATGAGTTTGCCATTTCAATAGATGCAAAAGAAGTTATTGTTCCCAATGGGGGGCATTTAAACAATTCAGCGGGGTTTACAAAGTTTTTAACATTGTTGGATGAGATAAAAACTATAATCTGATATTATCAAATTATAGTTATAATTGTCGCTATAAGTTTGTGAAATTAGATTAAGAAAAAACTAATAATTGAACTGGGCTGGCAATGGGTGTTGTCGCGTCGTGTAGATGCGATTTTGCCCATTGCCGCATTAGAAATCGAATTAAAGACTTTTAACGTGTTTAAATGCTATGCGATTTCTTTTTATTTAACTCAAACAAGATTGGTGCGGATGAAACTAAAAGCAGGGACTAAAGTATTTTTCTTAGTAAATCTCCAAAGAAGAATATCAAAGGATTCCTCTTTATTTAGATAAAAGATTGCCGCGGAGATCGAAGCACTTGAAAAGCAACTGTCCGAAACGGAAACTTCAAGGCATACTGCGGACGATTTTATACGGGACATACAGAAGTATTTGAATGCGCCCGAACTTACTCGCGAAATGTGCTATGAACTGATTGACCGAATAATTATAGGCGGCTCGCAAAGCGTAACGGGAAAGGAACGCGAAATAGAGATTGTTTACAAAATAGACATATCTTCCGTTATGCGACATAGGCTTAAAAAACAGCACGATTTAGTGCAAAAACACAATAAAATAGCGAAAAGTGTATGTTTCAATGCGATTCATACACTTTTTTAATGCCAAAACACTTATATTGTGTACGTCCATAAAATTGTGTTGCAACAAGCATACGCCTAAGTGCCACACATGTATATAGAAGAATAACCATATACTAGATATATTATAACTAAGTATAATGTAATTAAATTATTGTCATAATGAATCTTTAAAAGCGACTTACTATTTTTTTGGAAAAATTTGACAATCTGCATAATATATCGTATAATTTACACGCTACGATTTTAATACAAATTTTATGAGTCGCTTATTACTTTGGTAACAAGTGTATTATTCGCGTACATAGACTCATAAAGTTGTATGTGATCGTAGCAAATCAAGCGGGGATGCACTTGTTATATTTTTACTTATTTGTGATGCCCTGCAATAAATTTTGCGAGGTTTGCTATGACATCCAACAAAAAAAGAATCATTGTTGTTCTTGCCCTTCTGACAATGGCACTTGTTTTGTCGTGTGCGTTTGTTGCTTGCAACAAAGTCGGTACGCAAGATGCCAAAAAAAACGAATTTACAATTACGTTCGATACACAGGGCGGAAGCGAAGTTAAGCCCATTACGATTGCGGAAGGGGCTACAATAACCCTTCCACGTAATCCGACAAAAGAAGGTTATATATTCGACGGATGGTATTTGAGCGATGAGTTTATCGAAAAATTCAACTCAACTCAAACCATTTCGTCCAATATAACGGTTTACGCCAAGTGGAAAGAAGATTATTATAGCAAGGGACTTGAGTATGACTATGTGTCTTCTGTTGATGGCAACTCTAGGTGTATTCTGACTGGAATTGGCGATTGCACCGATACCGACATAATTATCCCTTCAAAGTATAATCAAACACTTGTGACGAGCATTGCCAGTTATGCCTTCTCTGGTTGCGCCGGGCTTACGAGCATAACAATCCCCGACAGTGTGACGAGCATCGGCGGTTCTACTTTCGAAGGCTGCACAGGACTCACGGCGGTCAATTGGAATGCAACCGCATGCACAAGTGCCGGTTCATCGGATTATCCCATATTCAAAGGTTGTTCCAATCTTGCAACGGTTAATATAGGAGACAATGTAACAACTATTCCGTCGTATGCCTTCTATGGTTGCAAGGGACTTACGAGCGTGACAATTGGAAACAGCGTAACCAGCATCGGCGATGATGCCTTCGAGGGTTGCACCGGGCTTACGAGCATAATAATCCCGAACAGCGTGACGAGCATCGGCTCTTATGCCTTCTATGGTTGCACAGGACTGACGAGTGTAAATATTCCCGACAGCGTGACGAGCATCGGCTCTTATGCCTTCTAGGGTTGCACAGGACTGACGAGTGTAAATATTCCCGACAGCGTGACGAGCATCGGCTCTTATGCCTTCTATGGTTGCACAGGACTGACGAGTGTAAATATTCCCGACAGCGTGACGAGCATCGGCTCTTATGCCTTCTATGGTTGCACAGGACTGACGAGTGTAAATATTCCCGACAGCGTGACGAGCATCGGCGATGAGGCCTTCCGTGGCTGCACCGGGCTTACAAGCATAACAATCCCCGACAGCGTGACGAGAATCAGCGAGAGTGCGTTTGTTTAACCTCGCACGAACACTTTTTAGTAGTAAAAACCATAGTTTTATCCTCTAATTTCAATTAAAACGGGCATTTTTTGAGTTTCCTTGAACGTGGGTTCGAGGATTTTTTTATTCATACCCTTAAAGATATCGTTATCGACAAAGATTTTAGTCGTATAAATAAGAGAACCCCGAAGGCTTTCACCTTCAGGGCTTTCATCTTTATCGTATTCAATTGGTTTTGGGGTAATCGGCGTGTCTACATAGTGTAGCATAATTTCGATACGGTCATCGCTGTACACATACACTTTTTCGACGAGCAATTCAATCATCATTTCAGGCTCTTGTTCGACGGCTTTTTTAAGATAGGTTTCAATAGTCTTTTTATCCAAGACTGTTTTTTCTTGCATACGCTCAAAAATGAGTTTTTCTTGTAAGTCTTTGCGTGTGGATTCAAGTTCTTGCAAACGGTCTTTTGTCGTGTCGGTAATAATGCCTTGTTCGATGGCGTTCATAATGTTGTTTATTGATTTGTTTATCCGCAATAACTCTTTTTCAAGCGTTTTGACGGGATTATCGCCTAACAGTTTTGCATTATGCTGTTTGTATATCTCGTCAACGATTACGGTTAAGTTTTTACCCGTCAACGTTTCTTGTAAGGCTTTTAGGACAATGCTTTCAAGCAAATCCTTTTTCATAAATTTGGCATTGCAGTTCTTTTTGCCTATGGCGTTCCAACATTTATAATACTTTGATACTTTGCCGGATTTTGAAGTTCCGCTGTATGAAGTCATTCTTGTGCCGCATTCTCCGCAATAAACTCTTTTTCGGAGTAGGTAGGAATAGTCTGGAATATGATTGCCGTATCGGTTAGCGTCTATTTTTGCTTTGCAACGCTCGAATAATGCCTTGTCTATGATTTTCGGATAAATATTATCGTAAATTTCGCCGTGTATTTCATACCTGCCTGTGTATTTTTCGCTGTGAAGAATAACGTAAATATTTGCGGCGCTGAAAGGCTTGCCGCGATAGAGAATACCGCGTTCGGCAAAACTTATGGCGATTTCGTTACCGCGTTCACCTGCGGCATATCTCTCGAATATTTCTTTAACGACAGGACCTTCTTCGCTGTGGATAAAGACTTTTTTCTT